>Ga0209107_10000621_pt1 | contig 20583 bp, 21 predicted proteins | sample LakErihyJuly2011_2_FD_187460 | JGI IMG/M metagenome (GOLD analysis project Ga0209107, IMG submission 187460) | Freshwater microbial communities from dead zone in Lake Erie, Canada - CCB hypolimnion July 2011 (SPAdes) (version 2) | ecosystem: Environmental > Aquatic > Freshwater > Lentic >...
ATACCTTTTTCGTCCTCCATAACCAGCACGCCAACGGGGCGGACTTCAACAACGCAGCCGCTTTTAATTGGATACGGCGAAACCACTAAAACATCGGCAGCGTCGCCATCCTCCGAGAGGGTATTTGGCACAAAGCCATAGTTGCACGGATAATACATTGGGGTTGCAATAAAGCGGTCAACCATCATAAAGCCAGATTCCTTGTCAAATTCGTATTTAACGGGCACCGCACAATTTGCCTCAATTTCAATAATTACATTGCAAACCTCAGGAAATTTCTTCCCTCTACCCAAAATCTTAATATCGGCCATAAAATACTAAAAAACTACTATAAAAAAATTATTTTTTTATAAATAAATGCAAAAATTTATTTGTCAAGTCAATTTTGTTTTTATGAGGGATATGTCTCTCCCCGTCATCCCGTGTCTTACTTTGTCATTCCCGCGAAGGCGAGAATCCAGTAAAAAATTACAGACTTTGCAAAATTTTGATTATTTGTTGTTCGTCGTTGTAGGGGTGTTGGTTGGTGCCAATAATTTGATAGGTTTCGGCGCCTTTGCCGGCAATAACAATAATATCGTCCTTTTTTGCAAGTTTAATTGCCGCCTCCACGGCTTCCTCTCGCCGTATTATTTGGGTAAAATTTGCAAAATTACACTGGTTGAAGCCTTGCGTAATTTGGTCTATAATGTTTTGAGGGTCTTCGGTGCGGGGGTTGTCGCTTGTAATTACGGCGTAGGTGGCATATTTGGCAACGGTCTGAGCCATTAGCGGGCGTTTTGAGGCGTCTCTATCGCCTCCGCAGCCAAAAACGCAAATTAATTTTGCCTGCGGTTTTAATAAATGCGTGGCAGATTGCAAAATTTTTTCTATTGCATCGGGAGTATGCGCAAAATCGATGTAAATTTCAACCCCCAAATTATTTTTTACAGATTGCATACGCCCCTCGGGCATTGGCAAATGTGGCAGAGTAGTTTTTTGGAAAACAAATCCCAACCCCTCAACAAGCCTAATTGCAAGGGCAATGTTGTAAAGCTGAAACTGGGGATACTTGCCATCAATGCAAATTTTATTGTTAAAAACAACCGCCTCCCCATCCTCGCAAACTTGAAAATTGCTAAGCTCAAAATATTGCTTTTTTACATAATGGGGAATGTGCTTTTCTATTTGGTTTTTTTGAGGAATGTCGGCATTAATTACGGCAGTTGCATTTGGGTGCAAATAGTTGCTAAATAGCAACATTTTGCTTGCAAAATAGGCATCCATTGTCTTGTGAAAATCCAGATGGTCCTGCGTAAAATTGGTAAATCCCGCACAAACAAATTGCAGCCCGCTTAAACGGCCCGTTTGCAAAGCAATAGATGTTGCCTCAACAAAGCAATACTTAACTTTTTGCTTGTAAAGAGCGTTGAGCGTATAATACAAATTTGCAATATCTGGAGTTGTAAGACCCGTATTTGCAAAACTTAAATTGCAGTTAAAATTTGTTCGCACCCCCAAAGTGCCAATGGAGGCGGCCTTAATATTAAATTGTTTTAAAAGTTCAATGCAAAAATGCACCGCAGATGTTTTGCCATTTGTGCCTGTAATTGCAATAAGTTTTGGCTTATTTTTGTATTTGCAATTTAAAAGCTTTACCATATCGGCATGGCTTTTTATTTTATACAAAAAAACTTTCGCCTCAGGGCAGTTTTTTTTTGCAATGCCATAGCCATCCTCGGTTGTTGCTAATATAAATTTTGCCCCAAGTTGATGTGCTTGCTGGGTAAGGCAGTGTCCATCAAAATTTGTGCCTTTTATGCAAATAAAACAATCACCCTGCAAAATAAATTTTGTATTTTTCGTAATATTTTTGGCAAAATATTTTAAAAGCAGTCGTATAAAAAAGTTTTTCATAGATTTGTTTGTAGATTGATTAGAGGTGGTCAAACAATTTTGTGCCAAAATCGCATAAATCAAGAGTTGTAACTAGCTTCATTGCCTTAAAACAATCTAGGGCGAGGTGGTAACGATTCGAATTTTGTAGCATTTTTGTAAGCTCAGCCATTATTTTGTGTAAGTAAATTACATCGCTAATGGCGTATTCTATTTGTTCGGGCGATAAATTATCACTGCCCCAGTTGCTAGTTTGTTGTTCCTTATCCATTGTTATGGAGCAAATTTCTCGCACAAGAGTTTTTAGCCCATGCCTATCGGTGTAAGTGCGTGCAAGTTTTGAGGCAATTTTGGTGCAATAAATGTTTGCAGCATCTTCAAGCCCCAAATATTGGCGTAAAATTGCAACATCAAAACGAGCAAAATGAAAAATTTTCACAACAGACTCATCAGCAAGCAATTTGCACAAATTTGGCGAACTATACCCCGCCCCCAAATTGTATTTTACAATTGCAATATTGCCATTTTCATCGCACATTTGCACAAGGCACAGCCTATCGCGTTTAATATTTAGTCCCATTGCTTCGGTATCAATTGCCACCGAGCCTTTTAAAAAAGAGTGATAATCCTCTGGCAAATCGCCATAAAACATTTTATAATTACGCGCCATGAAAATATTAATATAATTTTGTAATATAATTTTGATATAACTAAGTTGTATTATTTTAATTATATCTATTTTGTTGTCAATCATTTTGTTAATCAATTTGTGCTTAAGTTTATTTTTTACTTTTTGCTAGATTTTTAACGCAAATGCTTTATAAGGTCTTTGTTTGTTAAAGTGGAAATGAAAAAAGAACCGGTTAAAAAAGAGCGGGTTGTTGTGGCAATGTCGGGCGGGGTGGATAGCTCGGTTGTGGCTGCAATGTTAAAAGACCAAAACTACGAAGTAATTGGCGTAACAATGCAACTTTACGACTACGGAGCAACTGCAAACAAAAAGCAAAAAACCTGCTGTGCAAGTAAGGACATCAACGATGCAAGCATTGTAGCACAAAAAATTAACATTCCGCATTATGTTTTAAATTACGAAAGCCGATTTAAGGAGCAAGTGATTGACAAATTTGTTGAGAGCTATCTGCAGGGATACACTCCAATTCCTTGTGTTTCGTGCAATCAATCTGTTAAATTTAACGATTTATACAATTTTGCCAAAAAGCTTGGGGCAAAATTTTTAGCAACAGGGCATTATGTAAATAAAATTATTGCAAGCGATGGCACCGCCCAGCTACACAAAGGGGCGGAGGAGCAAAAGGACCAAAGCTATTTTTTATATGCAACAACGCAGGAGCAGCTCAATTACTGCGAGTTTCCACTTGGAATGCAAACAAAAGACCAAACTCGCCAGCTTGCCGTAAAATATGGCTTGGCGGTTGCTAGCAAGCCGGATAGTCAGGATATTTGCTTTGTGCCCGAGGGCGACTACTTTGCCGTTGTAAAAAAACATTCCAGCGTTGAAATAAAAAGCGGGGACATTATTGAAATTGAAAGCGGCAAAAAAATTGGCATTCACGAAGGAATTGCAAAATACACAATAGGGCAGCGGCGTGGACTGGGGGTCTCCTCCGCTGAGCCTTTGTTTGTTGTAAAGCTAGACCCAAACACAAACACCGTCTACGCTGGGTCGGTTAAGTATTTATACAAAAAAAGATTCCTCATTGAGGATATAAATTTTTTGTGCAACTCAGCGGCTTTTGCGGCGGAGGGCAAAGTTGTGGAGCTAAAACTTCGCTCAATTCAAAGGGAGCAAGTGTTTGGACTCATCAAGCAAAGCGGCATTGAGGGGCAATATATTGTTGAGCTAATTAACCCAACAAGGGCAATTACCCCCGGTCAGGCCTGCGTTTTTTACGAAAATTCTCAAGTTCTTGGCGGGGGAATTATACGGAAGATATTGGATTAGGTTATCCTATCATTCCCACCCTCTTTTTTGTCATTCCCGCGAAGGCGGGAATCTAGGCTTTTTTAGACTTCCCTGTCCCTCGCCACTTGCGGGAGAGAGTGCTTTTGTCCGCAGGGCAAAGGGTGTGAGGGCTTTATAAAAATTGCATTGCTTCTTAAAATACCCCGCCCAACCTCCCCTTAAAGGGGAGGAGGACGAAGTTGGCAGGTGGGTCAAGCCCCTCTCCCTGAGGGAGGGGGGGTCAAAGATAATTAGGGGGGGTGAGGGCTTTTAAAAATAATGCAATAATTTCCCAGATTTCCGCGTTCGCGGGAATGACAAAGGAAGGAAAGGATGACAAAAAAGATGGCGAGAACGAGAGGATAAAAAGGGTAGATTTTGAGATGGAATCCCAACAAAATATTTCAACAAAATTAAGTTATAGCCAATACACAAGGATTTTAGTTATTTGTATTTGATTTTTTTTTGAGCACTTTCACAGAACGCTTTTACAGAGCACTTTCACAAAATGCTACTAAAAATTGGAGCGGGTGATGGGACTTGAACCCACGACCTCAACCTTGGCAAGGTTGCGTTCTACCACTGAACTACACCCGCTAGTAATGTAGTAATTTAATTTTACATAGCATTTTTTATTTGTCAATTATTTTTTTATTTTTTTTTACAAATGAGCAAAAAAATGCCCCTGCCCCCTATCTCTACCCTACACCCGACCAATCCCGACCTGCCTATACAGGCCTTATATCGGCAATTTTGCTTTTTGGGGGTGGGGTTTTGGGTTTTTTGGGGAGCATCTTGACATTTTAAATGTCAAGACGAGACAAAAAAGCAAAACCGCGCAAACAAAAAAAGTGCAAAATTGGCGAGATGAGGCGTGGAGAGGTGGGTGGGAGCGGGCGGAGTGTGGGGTGGATAGGGGGCGGGGGGAGCCTAGTTTGTAATTTTTCGCACAAAGTGGTTGGCAAGTTGGTAGCAATTTTTTAGGTTGGTATCGGCGCCTTGTAAATAGAGGCACATTGCAAAATTTACTAACACAAAAGCTAAAAAGCATTCTAGACCTGCGGTTTGCCCACTTAAAAGTGCTTGCATTTTTGCAAAATTATACTCAGGATCTTTGCCTAAAATCTCGGTTTCGCTAAATTGCGTTTCAATACCAAAATCTTGCGGGATAATAACAAAACTATTAATGGTGCCATCCTTGTAAATGCAAATTTTTGTGGGGTGAATTGCCGAAATTTCGTCCCCTCCGTCAAAGCTGTGGCAAATTGCAAAATTTTCAAGCCCCCTAATTTGTGCAGCCTTAGCATAGCCCTCAACATCGCTGCTAAATGTGCCAATAAGCTGCAAATTTGGCCGTGCAGGATTTAACATTGGCCCCAGTAAATTAAAAATGGTTTTCACCCCAAGGGCCTTGCGAATATCCGCAAATTTGCCAAAAGCCGTGTTGTAAAAAGGTGCAAACAAAAAACACAGATGGTTTTGCCGCAAATTTTGAGCTTGCCTTTCGGGGGAAAAATCTACCCCAGCCAGCCTGAAAATATCTGCCGAGCCCGAAACCGAGGAAACCCCCACATTTCCGTGCTTTATAACATTAAAAAGCCCACTTTTTGCAAGTAAAAAGCTAAGCGTGGTTGAAATATTTAGCGTATTTTTGCCATCTCCCCCCGTGCCACAAACATCTATGGTTTCAATCTCTTCCTTATTTTGTAGAAAATGTTTTAAAAAAATATTTTCTACAAATTCTGCAAAGGGCTCCGCAGGTATTGCCTCGTTTTTTGGTTGCAAATCAATACGAGCAGAAAAAGATGCAAATTTTTTTGCAAGCTGGCCCAAAAAATTGCAATCAATTTTATGCTTAATATTTTGCGAAAGCAGAGCAATTATTGCAGCTTTTTGCATTTGATTCACCTCCAGTTCGTTATCGCAAAAAAGGCAGGCAATTATTTCCTCAATTGCCTCCTTGGGTATATTTTCAGTGCCTGTATTATTGCTTACATTTTGTAAATTACTTTGTAAGCTATTTAAAACCCCTCTTCCCATCATAAAATTAGTGCAAAATGTTGCAATGTTTCACTAGATTCCCGCCTTCGCGGGAATGACAACCTTGGGTGGATTTGCCACTTCCACCATCTCATGTTTTTTACCTTGCTCCCGCAGCCCCACCCCTTCATTCCCGAGTAGGCGGAAATCTAGTGAAACATTGTATTTGTTATAACCACCCTGCCCCACTAAGCCACTGATTTTTTTAGGCGTTTTCGCTTGCGATAGCGAACAATTTTGTTAGGATTTTTACTAGTAAGGGCCTCCTTGATATAGGATGTAATTGAGTCGAAAATTTGCTCCTCGTGACCAACAAAAAAGTGGGTGGCACTTTCAACAACTTCAAGCACAATGCGAATATTTCCATTTTGTTGCAATTTGGAATGCAGCCCCAAGGTGCTTTGCGGGAGAGATATTTCGTCCTCCTCGGCCTGAATAATAAGCCCCGCAATAGGGCATGGAACAAAAAAGTTAAAATTGTAGCGGCTAACTGGGGTGGAGGCAACAACGAAGGAGTCTATCTCGGGGCGACGCATAACAAGTTGCATTGCAATCCACGCCCCAAAGGAAAAGCCCGCAACCCACAGCTGGGACGATTTTTGATTTTGTAAATGCAGCCAATCAAAAGCCGAAGCCGCATCGTCCAGCTCGCCAACGCCGTTGGAAAACTGCCCATCGGAGTTTCCCACTCCGCGAAAGTTGATTCGCAAAACCGAAAATCCGCTATCGGCAAATTGCTTTGCCATTCCGTAAATTATTTTGTTATTCATCGTTCCCCCGTAAAGCGGATGCGGATGTAAAATAAGCACCGAAGGCGCTTTTTCGTTTTCACTGGGGGTGTACATCCCATCAATTTTACCCCCCGAACCCTGAATATAAACCTTTGGCATTTTTGTAAATTAATAAATTTTATTAATACTTTTTGTTTTTCGCAATAAATAGATTGTAATAGATTTTTTCAAAAAAATCAAGTGGTATTTTCACTTTTTTTTATTCTCAAATTTTTTTATATTTTTGATAAGTTTTTGCAAAGTAAATTCCCTCTCTTTTATCATTCCCACAAAAGTGGGGATCCAGTAAAATAATGCAATGATTTCCTAGATTCCAGCCTGAGCGGGAATGACAAAAAAGAGGCAAGAATGATGGCACACACCCCAACAATAAATATTTCACTAAACACTTGCAAAATATTTTTTGTAAATTATATAATTTTTAATAATGTGATATATTTTTTGAGTTTTTTTTGCGATATGTTTTTTAATAACTTGTATTTGGAACTTGCAATATTTAGCTTTGCAGTGTTTGGCATTGTAATTTTTGATAGCGGAATGTTTAGTAAAAGGCTAAAAAACGGAGCCAATTTTCGCTTTGCCTTTGCAAAAGTGGGTTTTTATTTGTTGCTAGCAGTTGCTTTTGCCTTTTTAATTTACATAAAACGCGGGCAAAAGGACATGTTTTTATTCGCCACTAGCTACTTTTTGGAATTCTCCCTCAGTATAGACAATGTTTTTGTGTTTATACTAATATTTAACTACTTTGCCGCCAGCAATTCGGTGCGAAACAGAGTGCTGCTTTACGGGGTAATTCTTGCATTTTTTTTAAGAGGTCTATTTATTTTTTTAGGAGTTGCAATAGTGCAAAAATTTGCATTTAGCCTGTTAATTTTTGGCATTATTTTGGTTGCAACTGCCGCAAAAATACTCTACCAAGCCCTAAATGGCGAAGAAGTAGAGGAGGACATCTCAAACTCTAAACTTTTGCAATTTATATCCCGCGCCATACCAATTAACAAAAGCTATGAAGGGGCAAAATTTTACAAAGACGGCTTTTTTACAAAAGCCTTTTTAATTTTGCTTTTTGTTTCGCTTGCGGATGTTCTTTTCGCGGTAGATTCTATCCCCGCGGTTTTTGCCGTAACGCAGGATGTCTACATTATTTACACCTCAAACATTCTTGCAATTTTGGGGCTTCGCTCGTTGTTTTTTGTAATTGACAAATTTATACATCTATTTAAATATTTAAAACACGGCCTTGGAATTATTTTACTTGCAATTGGGCTAAAATTGTCCTGCGAAGTATTTTTCCCCCTGCAGATGCATCACATTTTCCCCGCTTGGTCTATGCTTGTATTTACTTTTTTTGTATTTGCCGTCTCCATTGCGGCATCAAAATTAGCGAAAAGTCATTAAGTTATACATATAAAAATGTCCGTTAGTCTGTGGCTTTGCCTTGCTTTTTCAGTGGGATTTACATTTGAAAGCATCTTTGGGTTTGGCGGCGGAATTGTGGCATACTCAATACTCGCCTTTTTGTTCGACATAAAAAGCGTGGTGCTTGTTGGGCTTTATGTTGGCACAATTTCGTCCTTTGTTGTGTTTGCAACATCAATAAAATACATAGATTACAAGCTAATAAAAAACAATTTGCTCTACATTTTTGCAGGAGTAATTGTTGGGGCATTATTTTTTAAGTTTTTGCCCTCCAAAATTTTAATACGCATTTACAGCATTTCACTTATGTTAATTGCCCTGCGGGCATTATTGTTTGCAAATTTTATTGTTAACTCTCGTCTGGCAAAATACATTTTTGGCTTTGGCGGAGTGATTCAAGGAGCGCTTGGAATTGGCGGGCCATTTTTGGCACTTGGGTTAAAATCGCAAAATGTAAATAAAACTGTGTTTCGTGCAAGCCTCTCGGCAATTTTTTGCATCGTCAACATCTATCGCTACATTCAACTTAGCTTAACGGGCGCAATGCCGTGGAACTTTTTCACAAAATTTTGGTTTGTGCCAATTCCCGTAATGTTTTCGCTATGGATTGGCTACCAGTTTCACAAAAAAATTCCTCAGCACAAATTCGACCGCCACATCTACATTGGTATCCTAGTATCGTCCATCGCTTTTTTGGTTTTATTTTAAAGATACACCTATTGAACTTAGGCTTGTTTTGTAAGTAAAATTAAATCCTTTTTTAAGTAATTGAGTTGGATATATTGTTTGATTCGATAGCATAAGCTCCTCACCCATTTTACCAAATAATAAACTTACTAGAAAAGATGGTATTTTAAAAAAACATGGACGACCCAACACTTTTGCAATTTCTTTGCTAATTTGTAAATTAGTTGATGGATTTGGCGATGTTAAATTTACGGTATCAGTATTGCCAAAATTTTGCTTATTTTGTATAATAAATAAAATTGCATTGCAAAAATCGTTAATATCAATCCACGATATATTTTGTTTTCCATTTCCAATAATACCGCCCAAGCCACACTTAAACGAAGGTAGTAATCTACTTAAAAAACCGCCACCCTTTGCAAAAACAACGCCGGTTCGTATATTAACAACTTTACTACAAATATTTTTGTTTTGCAAATTATTTGCCTCACTTTCAATTTTCTGACACAAATACTGCGAAAAAAAATTTTGCTCTTTAACTAAACTAAATTCATCTGTTTTGTCAAAAGTATTTGCATAAATGCCAATTGCACTACCATTAATCAGTAAATCTATTTTTTTGTTATATTTCTCGGTAAATAATTCAAGTTTGTTAAGCCAGTAAATGCGAGATAATACAAACAACCTCTTATTTTTTTTAGTCCATAAATTAAAAATAGACTTTCCAGCAAAATTAATAACAACATTGTAGTGTGTGTTGCAATCAAAATTATCTATAATATTAAATTGACTATATTTTTCTTTGGCTTTATATTTATTTGGTTTTGTTGAAATAATATCAATATTAAAACCATTTTTTTGCAAACAATTTGCAACTGCAACACCAAGTAGTCCAGTGCCGCCGCAAATAGCAATTTTCATAAAACAAATAATTAATACTATTTTTTTATTTTTAAAGTGGAAAGTCCACCATCAACATCAAAACACGAACCTGTTATCCAGTTATTTTGTGGATTAAGTAAAAATAAAACCATATTTGCAATATCCAGTGTGTTGCCAATTCTGTCAAGCCCCTTTAGTGCCAGAGAATATTTTAAAGAATCTGCATTTTGTGTAATTTTTGCAGTAAGCCTTGTTTCAACAAGCCCTGGGTTAACAACATTAAACCTAATATTTTTTGCACAATATGTTGCTGCGGCCGATTTTGCAAGAGCAATAACGCCCCCTTTTGCAGCAGCAATAGCTTCGTGATTTGCAAGTCCAATATTTGCAGCAGCTGAACCTATAAAAACAACGCTACAATTTTGTTTTGCAAATTTTGCAACTGCTCTTGTTACTGCAAAGCTTGTAGTAAGAGATGAATTTATTGTTTGAATGTAGTCTTCAAAGCTTGTTAAGTGTGCTGGGCGAAGCAAAACCGAGCCACAAAAATTAACAACACCATCAATTTGACCAAGTTTTTCAGTGGCATTTTGCATTGCATTTTGCACCTCGTCAAAATTTGCAATATCGTTTATAGTATAATTACTACCATTGCCTCTAGAAACTGTAAAAATGTTCCAACCATTTTGTTGTGCCAAATCAATAAAAGTTTTTGCAATATCGCTATTACTACCAAAAACCACAACATTAACACTCATAAATTTACAACAAATAATAACAAATCAACTTCTATAATCACCATTTATTGCAATATACTCGTGGGTGAGATCGCAAGTGTAAATTACACACATATTATGGCCAAGATTAATGTCAACGGAAATTTCAATAAATTGATTGTTGATAAGGTATTTTGTAAGGTCTTGCTCGTTATAATCGCATTTTTGCCAGTTTTTTGCAACTAAAATATTGCCAAAAGTTATTGATATTTTGTTTCTATCAATATTTTCAAGAGTTTTGCCAAGAGCCATTGCAATTCGCCCCCAGTTGGCATCACCCCCCGCAATTGCCGTTTTTACAAGCGGGGAGTTAGCAATGGACTTACCTAGAACCTTCGCCTGCCGATAACTTTTTGCCCCCTCAATTTTAATTGTAATAAATTTACTCGCCCCCTCGCCGTCCATCACTACAAGTTTTGCTAAATTTAACATAACATCCTTAAATGCCGCCTTAAAATTTGTTAGCGCTGGGTCGTTGTAATTTGTAATTTGCCCTCCCCCTGTTCCACTTGCAAATGCAAGCACGGTGTCGCTTGTGGAGCTATCGCTATCTACGGTTATACTGTTAAAAGTTTCATCTTTAAATTCATTCATCATTTTTTGTAAAACTCCCGAGGATATATTTGCATCGCAAAAAATGTAGCCTAGCATTGTTGCCATGTTTGGCTCAATCATTCCGCTGCCTTTTATAATGCCCGATATATTAACATTTTTGCCGTTAATTTGGGTTTGCACTCCGTAAATTTTGCTAAATGTATCGGTGGTTTCGGTTGCTTTTACAAGGGCTAAAAAATTCTCCGTGCCAGCAAGAGGCTTTAAATTTAGAACTTCGTTTGCAATTGCGTTTGCTATTAAGTTAGTGTCAAAATACTGCCCAATAACCCCCGTGGACGAAACAAAAACCTCACCTTCCCCACAGCCAAATTGCTTGCAGGCCGCCTGCACTGCTGCCTTGATAATTTTCATTCCGTTTTCGCCTGTATAAGTGTTAGAACATCCCGAATTTACAATTAAAACGCTGCATTGTGGCTCACTAACTTTAATTTTGCCGCCAACAAACTTGCACGCCCCTGCCAAAGCATTGAGAAAAACATTTGCAATTATTGGCGAAGTTGGCGATATTTTGCCGCTCAACAACTTTGCAAATTTGCTAAAAATGTTTTCGCCGTAGATATTTTTTTTACACCATAGAACAGGATCGCTACACATTTTAGACAGCGTAAAAAGCCCGCCAACGCTAGCTGCTTTTTTAAAATGCACCACCATTAAATCGTGCTTATGCTTATAAAGCCCAATGTTGCAGGTAAAATATTCCACCCCCTCAATACTAAAACATTTTTTACCCCCAAACCCCGCAAAGGGCGATATTTTTGTTATTTTTGCCATAGACCCACTTATAAATATACCAAAATTATTTCGCAAATTATTTATCTGTCAAGTTTTTTTGTGGGAATTGTTGGGTAACTAATATACAAAAAAGTAGTTGATTCCCCCCTGAGGTCCTTTATGGAAGTGGGCGATGGGTTTGAAAAAGCTTTGTCATTCCCGCACTCTCTTTTATCATTTCCACGAAGGGGGAATCCACCCCTCTTGTCCCATACCGTGCTACGACACGGGATCTTGTTAAAATTGTATTATTTTTATAAGCCCTCACACCTTAATTACCTTTGACCCTCTCCCGCAGGGGGAGGGAGACACCCCTACCTACAAGCTAAAGCTTGTCTTCATCCTCTTTAAGGTGGGGTTAGGGTGAGGGCCTTAAAAACAATATATTATTTAAAGCCCTCACCCTAACCCCCTCTCTCAGAGAGGGGAACTTGACACCCCAAACTCATGTTATTTTGAAAGTCAGGATTTTTTTAATTGTTGATTATATCTCATGTCAAGCACGGGATGACATAACTTTCCTAGATTCCCGCCTTCGCGGGAATGACAAAACCTACTCCCTGTCATGCTGACGAAAGTTAGGATCTAATTAAAATTGCAATGTTATAAAATATCCCCTGTCAAGCACGGAATGACGGCGAAAGAGGGAGATAAAAATCTACCGAAAAACTGCTCGCCTACTTCCCGCTCCCTTGCATAATTATAAAGTAAAAATAATTTTAATATTGTGGACAAAAATCTTCTTTCCCCGTATATTAAATAAAAATATAAATAAAAAAATCGGTTATTCGTTGGTAACTCTAATGCTGTGGGTGTGGCTTTCGGCTAGGCCCGCGTTGGTAATTTGGATGAATTTTGTGTTGGCTTGCATTTGGGGAATGGTTTTGTTGCCGGTGTATCCCATGGCAGATTTTAAACCCCCAACAAGCTGATGAATTACAGTTTTTATTGAGCCCTTAAACGGCACGGCGCCTTCAACCCCTTCGGCAACTAGTTTTTCGCGTTGCTCGGTGCCTTCCTGAAAGTATCTATCAGCGGAGCCCTTCATCATTGCGGCGGCGGAGCCCATTCCGCGGTAGGTTTTGTAGCTTCGCCCTTGGTAAATAAATGTTTCGCCGGGGGCTTCATCTGTTCCTGCAAGCAAGCTGCCCAGCATAACTGAACTTGCCCCAGCGGCAATTGCTTTTGCAATATCCCCCGAGGTTTTAATGCCGCCATCGGCAATTAACGGAACCCCATATTTGTGCGACATTTCAACGCAGCCCATAACGGCGCTCAATTGAGGATAGCCAACGCCGGCAACAACTCTGGTTGTGCAAATAGACCCCGGCCCAATGCCAATTTTTACACCATCCGCCCCTGCTTTTGCAAGATCTTCCACGGCTTGCGGAGTTACAACATTGCCGGCAATGATGTCAATTTTATTGCCAAATAGCGATTTTAGTTTTTCAACCCTTTTTAGAACATTTGCCGAGTGCCCATGTGCGGAGTCAACAATTATAAGGTCAACTTCGGCATCTTTAAGGGCAATTGCACGCTCCAAACAGCTATCACTAACGCCAACGGCTGCGGCGGCAAGCAAGCGGCCCATTTTGTCGCGACAGGCAAAATCGCCCGTTGTAGATTTTTGAATATCTTTAGAAGTAATCAACCCCTTGCAATAGCCATTTTTATCAACAACAATTAGCTTTTCAATTTTGTGTTTGTTAAATAGGGCGGTAATTTCGGTGCGTTTTGCCTTTTCGGCAATTGTTATAACGCTTGTTGTCATAACATCCTTAATTTTAGCCTTGCGGTCGAGGCAAAATTTTATATCGCGATTTGTAATTATACCCTCCACTTTGCCGTCCTTACTTACAACCGGTAGGCCTGCGATGTTGTTTTCAAGCATTAGGTCAATTGCTTGCTGAATAGATTTTTCCTTTGTAATAGTAACCGGATTTAGCACAAGGTAGGACTCAAACCTTTTCACATTTTCCACAAGTTTAACTTGCTCCTCAATTGTGTTATTTTTATGTATAACCGCAAGCCCGCCAAGACTTGCCATTGCAACGGCCATTTTGTCCTCGCTTACGGTGTCCATCGCTGCGGCCAAAATTGGTATATTTAACGAGATGTTTTTTGTAATTTTAGAAGCTACATTAACATCTCTCGGCACAACGAGCGAATAAGCTGGCACCATCAAAACATCATCAAATGTTAAAGCCGGTGAGCTTTGCAAAAATTTGCCTTCTGCCATTGCATTGTTAATTTTTGCCATACAAAATTTTATTTAATTGAGCTATAAAAAATAGACCTCCCCTATAAAACACTTTTTACTTCATCCCCTTTTATAGAGGTTTTCAAAAACTTTTATTCTCTTGATCGTTTATTAAATATAAAGTAGCATCGGCTCATAAAAATGTTTTAAAAAAATATCTTGTAAAAAGATGCTTTAGGAGGGGTCTAATTAAATTACTTATTAATTAAATCGAACAATGTTTTTCCAAGTTGAGCGGGGGAGTTGCTAACTGTAATGCCGGCCATTCGCATTGCTTCAAATTTTGCCTCGGCAGAATCGTTAGCGCCGGAAACAATTGCACCAGCGTGGCCCATTCTACGCCCTTTTGGAGCGGTTTGCCCCGCAATAAAACCAACCATTGGCTTTTTAATTTTGGAATTTTTGTAAAACTCAGCAGCGCGAATTTCAGCATCGCCCCCAATTTCACCAATCATAATAATTTGCTGGGTTTCATGGTCGTTTAAAAATAGCTCCAAGCAATCAATAAAGTTTGTGCCGTTAATAGGGTCGCCGCCAATACCAATGCAAGTTGTTTGCCCAAGACCAAGTGCCGTTGTTTGAAAAACCGCCTCGTAGGTTAATGTGCCCGAGCGAGAAACAATTCCAACCGAGCCACGCTTGTGAATATGCCCCGGCATAATACCAATTTTACACTCCCCCGGAGTAATAACACCCGGGCAATTTGGGCCAACAAGGCGAGTTTTTGAGCCATTTAGTGCGGCCTTAACGCGCATCATATCAAGCACGGGGATACCCTCAGTAATGCAAACAACTAATTCAATTTCAGCATCAATTGCCTCAATAATTGCATCGGCAGCAAATGCAGGTGGAACATAAATAACGGAGGCATCCGCCGCGGTTTTGCGTTTAGCTTCCAAAACTGTGTCAAAAACTGGCAAACCCAAGTGGGTTGACCCGCCTTTGCCCGGTGTAACACCCCCAACCATTTTTGTGCCGTAAGCAATTGCTTGCTCGCTGTGAAAGGTTCCCTGTGCACCTGTAAAACCCTGACAAATAACCTTTGTGTTTTTATTAACTAAAACCGACATATTTTTATATAAAAAAATTTCAAAATTTACAAACTTATTGAATCTTGTAAATAAATAATTTTTATTTGCAAATATTTTCTTGCTTTTTTTTATTTTTAATTTAAATAGATAAAAAATAAAGTTTTTAGAAATATGTTTGACATTGCAATTGTGGGCTGCGGCCTTAATGGGCTATTGTGTTATAGGGCGGCAAGCAGTCTTGGGTTAAAAGTTTGCATTATAGATACACGCGGGAAGGATAAAATTGTCAACACCGCGGACAATCGCACCATTGCAATTTCGCGTTCTAGCCAAAAGTTTTTGAGCGAGCTTGGCATTTGGCAAAATCTTAACGAAAACTACGGGTTTGTTGATTATATTTATACTTTTGAAAAAACCACAAAACCCGTGCTAGAATTTGCAAAAGACGAATTTTTTGAAGGCGAACTTGGCTACATTGTTCGCTCCTGCCATTTGCTGCAAGCAATGGCTAGTTTTGTTGATATGCAAAATTTTTACGAAAATTTTGAAGTTGCATCTGTTGAGCAAAATAACGATTTTGCAACTATAAAATCAATATACGGTAATGTTATTGAGGCAAAAATTGTGCTAGCCTGCGATGGAAAAAATGCCCATCTTGCCAATTTACTTGAGGTAAAACGGCTTGGTGCAAGTTATAGTCAAAAAGCAATTACATTTATTGCAAAACACACAATGCCCCACAAAAACATTGCCTGCGAGCAATTTACAACCAATGGCCCCTTTGCTAGCCTGCCGTTAAAAAACCCTCACGAAAGCGGATTTGTTTGGTCGCTAAAAAACGATATTGCCAATTATTTGCTACATTTGTGGCAAACTGAGCCTGAAATGTTTTTAAAAAATCTCAACAACGAGCTTTCTCGCCTGCAAAATATAGGGCAAATTGAATCCCTCTCAGATATCTCCAGCCCCCCAAGTTGCTATCCGCTGGAAATTAGTTTTTTAACGAAAAGATCAATCGGCAAAATTTTATTTGTGGGCGATGGGCTAAACGCCATTCATCCCGTTGCTGGGCAGGCGTTTAATATGTCGCTGGGGGATATTAAAAACCTATATAATAATATAAAAAATTGCACAAAGCTGGGGCTAAATTTTTCGCTGCCGCAGTATTTGTCGGCGGGCAGAATCTCTGGCTTTGCCGCACATTTAAAGTTAAATTTATCAACACATTTTTTGGTGAGGCTTTATTCAAACAGCTGCCAGCCGCTAAAACTGGCGCGCACTCTTGGGCTTGAAATTTTTGCATCAAATAAGTCCCTTCGCAAAAATGCCGCTACCGCCGCCAGCTGGGTTGGTTAAGAGGGTGAGAATAAAATTTTTAAAAAAAGCTTTATTAACGACAGAACATGCAGAGGGTTATAAAACAAATACTCACAAAACTTCCCTTTAAAGGGGAGGAAAGCAGGCGAAAGCCTGTAGGTGGGGTAAAATTATCATCCCAATCTCTTTATTTTGTCATTCTCGCGCAGGCGGGAATCCAGTAAAATATTGCATTATTAGACCTCCTGTATAATCACTATTCTAGCCTTATTTTACAAGCATTTTTTATCATATACTTTTATTTAAGTATCATGTTTTGTCGGCTCGCGACCATTGTGTAAAGCGGCGGCTACGCCGCTCAGGGGGCGAGGGCGAGCGAAAAAACAAAATAAAGTAATGAAACTGGATAAGCTTCCAAATTTGCAATCTCAAAAGTCCTTATTTTATTTACATAAAGCTGGGTTATGCAAGAGGTCTATTATTTTACAATATCCTGACTTTTGTTAGGATGACATGAGGTGTGTAGGTTCCATTCCCGTGCCCTCACTCAACCGCAGATTGAAATTTAGTGAGAAATTTAATTTTAGCAATAACGGCCCCAAAGCCCTCAAGCAGGCTTTGGGCAATGATAAAATGACCAATACTTATTTCGGCAATTTTAAATTGATTGGCGAAGGGAAAAGTAAATGCAGTAAGGGCCGCAAGCGATAGATATTTTAACCCATGGCCTGCATGCACCTCAAAGCCGTTTTTGCAAAGCTGGGCGGCAAAATTGTTAATTTGCAACAGATTATCGCCCGCTTCGCCCCGCAATAAATTTTGTTTGTTTGCCGCAAAAAAATCAAATATAGCCTCGGCAGATTGCAAAGTGCTGTAAAAATTTGGAGAGATTTTATGCAAGGCAGCGTCAAAATTATAGCAAAACCTTCCGGTGTGAATTTCCACCGCATCAGGCCGCAGTGCTTGCAGAGCTTGCATAAAGGCATGGCTGGGGTTTGGGTCCAAAAAAAGGGAGGTTCTAATGCCTGCCTGCCTAAACAATTTTATTGCATCTTGGGTTTTTGCAAAAATAATTTCGTTTAAAATGTTAAGCCCACTTTCGGTTGTAAGCTCCTCGCGTTTTTCAGGAACTATGCAAACTGCATCGGGCCTTAAATTAACAGCGATATTAACAATTTCCTCATTGAGGCCCAGCTCAAAATTTACAAAGCATTTTTTGTTAGTTTCGCAGATTGCAAGGGCATCGGCATCGGTTATGTGCCTTCTGTCCTCGCGAAGATGAATAGTAACAAAATTTGCATTTTTACTGACAATTTCCAAATACTGCAAAATATCGGGAAAGCCCTCCATTCGGGCATTTCGCAGCGTTGCTATGTGGTCAATATTTATGCCAAGTTTCATGTTTTTTTATATTAAATAGAGTAAATACAATAGGCACCTCCTACTATAACCCACTTTTTACTTCATCTTCTTTTATTAGAGGTTTTTAAAATTTTTCTTCCCTTGCTCGTTTATGAAAATATAAAGTGGCATGGCTCATAAAAATGTTTTAAAAAAATATCTTGTAAAAAGAGGCTTTAGGAGAGGTTTAATAAATGCAGAAAATTATATAATAAGCCTCTTGATAACCCCGTTTAACCTCAATACAAAGGAAGGATTTGTGAGATTACAAATTTGAAAGCCTAGCTAGCTTGCTTACTTTGTTTTTTTTCGCTCGCCAATATACCTACTCAATGCCCTTCATTCTTTCAAGATGGGCTTCAATTTTGTATTTTTCGCGGGCCTCCTGAGTAAAAAAATGTGCAACAATGCCTTTATTTTTTAGCTCAACAACAACCCATCCATCGGTTTTTGTGCCATCAATTGCAAAAATTTTATTGTTTTTGGTTTTTTGTGCAAGCTCGCCAAAAATATCCTCCTTGTTGTCCTTAACAAATTTTTGAAAATCATCGCTGCAGGCCTCAACATGGCGGGGCGAAAGGCAGGTAATTACAAAAACACAATCAAAGGGATAGCTAGAATTGTTAATATTATAACGCAAAATGTTTTCGCATTTTAGCGAGTTAAGAAAGTTTTCAATTAAAGAGGTGCAGTCGTTCACAATTTTTATTTATTAATGCTTGAAAAGTTAAAATTATTTACACCCTGAATTTCGTTAAATTTTCCGCCCTGATTTGCAGCGTGCAAAACTTTTTTAAAAACCGCCTCACAAACAATTTTGTAAATGTAGGATGTTTTTTCCTTCTGCAAAAAGGCGAGTTTTTGCTTGTTAGAAGCACGAATTTCAACCGAAAGATTTTGCAATTTTTGCGAATAGCTATCCTCAATTTTTTTTGCAGCTTGTTGAGCTTGTAAAATTAGCTCCCGCGATTTTTCGTTGATTTTTTCAAGTTCGGTATTTAAATTAACAAGGGTTTTTGCGGTTTGCTCGCTAAGCTGATGCGAATTTTGAATTAAATTTTTTATTGAGATAATTTTTTTATCCATCGCCCCAATTGCCAGCTTTTTAAATGGTAAAAACGAAATTAGGCAAAAAATTACAAACGATAAAGCAACCCAAAACCTTTCGTCAAGCGGTATAAAACCAAATAAATTGTGCATTAAATTGTGCATTTTGGTAGAGACAAACTAAATTAATCTCATTTAATTTACAAACAAAAAAATAATTTGCAAGAAAAAAAACAAAAAATATCTTGATTTTTCCAAATAAGTAAATATTATATTTATATAATATAAGTTTTTACAAAAAATATGAGCGTTGTTAATACATCAAAGATTACCGAGCAGGCAGTTTTTAACGCCGAGGACAAATATTCCCTTGTTTTGCTTGCTGCAAAAAGGGCTCGCAGCATTAGCTTTGGGTCCAAAAGTCTTGCAAACGAAAATTTAGTTAAGGGCCTAAAACCGGTTCAAACATCGCTTATAGAAATTTCAATAAGGGCATTAAACAATGCAAATTTTGCCGAGTATAGCTCCGCTTCGCAAAGCGTTGCAAATATTGGGTCTTTGCCAATGTCCTCAAAGGTTCCTACCCAAAAAATTGGGCCTCGCAAAAACGCCGAAAACATTTTCTACGAAAATCAAGGCGATGAGGAGGTTGAGGAGGATCTGTAATATAATTAAAATGAGATCAAAAAATATTCTAGGAGCCATCTTGGCTAATTGCCCCGTTATTAAGGCAAACTCTCAGGGGAACGACTTTCTAATTTTTAATTTACTAAGCCACGCAAACAATATTGCATCCATCGTTGAAAGCATTAGCCAGCAGGCAATTTTGTTGTGCGATAGAAAATTTGGGCTAGGCTGCGACCAAATTGTTGTTTTATCTCCCCACCCTACACACAATGCAAATATTGCATTTTTAAATAGCGATGGCACACTAAGCGCCGCCTGCGGAAATGGCACTCGCTGCGCCGCCGGTTACTTGCTGGAACTCAACCCCACGCAACACAAAATTATTTTTCAGGCTGGGGAGCGGCAAATTGTTTGCAAATCATCTACTGCGGTAGATGATTTTGTAGAAGTTGAAATGGGGGCGGTAAAGGCAATAAATAACAAGCAAGACGTTGATTTTGTGCATCAAATTTGCAGGCAAAATAATCTGCCCGTTGTTGATGTATTTTTGGGCGATATTGGCAACCCTCATTGTATAATACACATTGAGCAAGATGTTGAAAATTTATTCGCCTTCGAGCCTGAAAAAATAACAAAAATTGGTAAAATAATTGAAAATGCCACGGAGCACTTTCCTGCAAAAATCAATGTTGAATTTTGCAACATCTTGCCAAACGGGGATGTTTTTTTTATAGTGTGGGAGCGTGGCGCCGGCATAACCCTATCCTGCGGAACCGGGGCCTGCGTTGTTGGTTTTTATGCGATGCAAAAAAACGCAAAAAATGCCGTAAAAGTTATAACACAAGGAGCTAAAATTGAGGCAAAATACAACAACCTTCCTCCGCAAAAAATTGGTTTTCACATCACCCGCTCCCGCCCAAACCTTATTACAATGCACGCCCGCTACACCCTCGTTGCACAAATTGGGGCGGTTTAGTTGCTACCATCCCTTTTTGATTCTCGCGAAGGCGGGAATCCATTCTTTTTCAAAATGAAAACTGCATTTAATTTTTTACTTTTATTCCCACTCCAACTACCCCCT
>Ga0209107_10000622_pt1 | contig 20525 bp, 12 predicted proteins | sample LakErihyJuly2011_2_FD_187460 | JGI IMG/M metagenome (GOLD analysis project Ga0209107, IMG submission 187460) | Freshwater microbial communities from dead zone in Lake Erie, Canada - CCB hypolimnion July 2011 (SPAdes) (version 2) | ecosystem: Environmental > Aquatic > Freshwater > Lentic >...
GAACACGATAGTTAAGCATGCAGCCGCCGATGGTAGTGCACCCCCGCTGGTGTGCGAGAGTAGGTCATCGCCAGGTTTACGGACCCCGGTCTCCGCAAGGAGGCCGGGGTCCCCTCATTTACGGAGGTCGCGCCGCGCCGGCCGGGCCCGCGGCCCCTCAGGTGCGGGCCGCTAGTTCCCCGAGGGTCAGCCGTGAGCCCGCCGTCTCCAACAACGCCTGCTCGATGGCCAGGAGGGCTTTGGCGGCTGGGTCGGAGGTGAGGTCCGGTTCGTCGGTACCACCGGTCGTGCGCATGTCCACGATCGACCAGAGTTCGCCCACGGTCATCTGATCGATGGGCCGGGCCGGCTTATGCCCGCTCTCCGGCAGCTCCGCCGTGAGCAGGCCGGCATCGCGTAACATCTGCAGGCAGTCTTCCGCCACGCCGGCCGGCACGCGGGCGGTGGCGGCGATATCATCAGCGGTCGGGCCTGACCGGGCGCCCTGATAACGCCGCAGGGTCTCCGCGACGCACACGAAGGCGAGCGTGCGGCGCGCGCGATGGCTGAAACTATCCCAGACCTTGTGGCGAGAGAGGGTGCGCCGGTTCTGGTAGGCGTAGGCAATCTGGCCGCCGATGAGCACGAACAGCCAGCTGAGGTAGCAGCCGAACATCAGGACGAGGACGATGCTGAGTTCGCCGTAGAGGCTCTGGAGCTCCGTGACCATGTCGACGTAGAGCGTGGCCAATCGGTGGTTGAGGACGATGAGCATGGCGATCGCCAGGCCGCCGACCGCCGCCGCGCCCCAGCGCACCCGCGCGTTTGGCATCATCCGGTTGAACGCGGTGAACGCGAGCGTCAGCAGAGTGAGCGAGACGAACAGCGGGCCACGACCACTCACGAAAGCCGTCAGCGACTCGCCGCCGGGCAGTCGTTGGAGCCAGCCCGTCAGCCAGGTGGCGCCCGCGCCAAGCGTGGCCACCAGCGAGGCCGCCGAGAGCATCATCAGCGTGGTCGCGCCGACGAGGAAGAACAGCACGAGGAAGAGCAGGTAGTTTGCGCAGCGATCGCGCCAGCTCCGACCGCGCCGTACGCCCCAGATCCCGTTCAGCGCATCCTCGACGCGGCTGAGCATAAGCACCGCAAGGCCCAAGATCAGCGCCAGCCCGATCACGCCGGCCTGGCCGCTCGCCGCGTTCTTCAGCAGCCCGTCGACGAGTCCGTCGAGGTCTTGATTGATGTCGCGCAAGGTCACGACCTGTCCCGGTTGGGCGGCTTGCGTGCTCACCTGCGGCGCGACGTAGCCGATGACGGCGACGATCGCGGCCTTCGCCGGATTATCCGCTTGCGCGCCGGCGCGAGAAAGAATGAAGCCCGAGATTGTGAGCGCGAGCGCGAGGAGTGGCCCCAGCGACATCAGCGTGTAGTAGGTGAGCGCGGCTGACTGCTGCGGCAGGCGGTTGGCGCGCGCGCCGTGCGCGGTGGTGACGAGCACGCGCCAGCTGGACATGAGACCGCCGCGCCAGCCGTGCAGCGCGAGCGACGCCGGCGTCCAGCACGCCGTGAAGAAGCCTTCGTCGCGGCGGCCATCCGGGGGAGCGGCGGGGGATCCAGTAGTCATCTCAGGAAAGTGGAGCAGGGCAGGGTGTTTCGCAATCCCCCCCTCGGCGCCCCCCGTGAACACCGTGAGCAAGACCAACAACCGGGGTTTGCGGCCAAGGGTCGCCCCCGATTTTATTGGGGGAAACACCTCACGGCCGCCTAGTTATCAAAAATCTGTTAAAAACCCGCATTGTGAATAAAGTTTTTTCCCTAACTCACCAAATGACAGAGGCTTGCATAAAACACTACATCTAGTGGTGAAATAAATTTGCAGCCCCTACATCTAGTAATTTACTCCCTGACATACCAATCACCTAGCGGCCTCTCCGGTCACTATTAAGACCCTTTTCCCCTAAACTCTACTCATGGAAACCATCACGATCAAAGTCGGCCAAAAAACCTTCGTCCTCGACAAGACCAAGGCCGAAGAAGCTTTCGCCAACAAGCGCGTCATCAACGGCCGCGAGTCGATGTTCTTCAACATCCTCCCGCTGAAATACCAGTGGGCGTACGACCTCTACAAGACGATGAAGAACAACCATTGGGAGCCCGAGGATATCCCGATGCAGAAGGACTGCGAACAGTGGCGCGACCAGACCGGGCAGATCACCGAGATCGACCGCTGGATTGTCAAGATGGCCATTGGTTACTTCTCTGCCGCCGAAGGTATCGTCGGCGACAACATCATCCACGTCGTCCGCGAGGTCGTGACCGCCCCTGAGCTCAAGCTCGTCCTGGGCCGCCACGCGCACGAGGAGAACATCCACGCCGACTCGTTGGTCTACATGATCTCTTCGCTCGGTATCAACCCCCACGAGTGCGAGGCGATGTTCGAGGATATCCCGACGATCGCCAAGAAGGCCGCCTTTGTCGTCAATAATTCCCGCGCGCTGCGTCGCAAGCTCGACCTCACCAAGCTCGAGGACAAGCAGGCCCTCGCCCACAACATCTTCCTCTTCGGGCAGTGCATGGAAGGCACGCAGTTCTACGGACTCTTCGGCATGGTGCTCTCGCTGGCCCGCCAGAATAAGTTCCCCGGCATCGGCCAGATGTTCCGCTACACGCTGCGCGACGAATCCAACCACATCGACCTCTTCCGCAATCTCCTCGCCGAGCTGGTCAAGGAGAACCCCGACGTCTGGACGCCCGCCTTCAAGGAAGAACTCCGCCAGCTCATGGCCACCGCCGTGGCGCTGGAGAAGGATTTCATCCGCGACTGCCTCCCCGTCAACGGCCTCGGCCTCTCCGCCAAGGAGTTCGAGCAGTACATCGACTTCATCGCTGATCGCCGCCTGCGTAATTGCGGCCTCGATCCGCTCGTCGCCGAGACCAGCAACCCTTTCTCCTGGCTGTCCGAGATGATGGACCTCAAGAAGGAGCAGAACTTCTTCGAAGGACGCGTCACCGAATACCAGAAGCAGGGCGCCCTCGGTTCCGTCAACGACGACGAGCTCTAATCGCTTCCTAGGCAGACCCGGGCGTCACCCCCTCCGCGCCCGGGACCTGTCCTTTTTGTTCTTACCTACCTTTTCCCGTTTTTCAAACCATTGCGAAGGCCACCGCCGACGCACCCCATCTTTGTTTTTTCCTCTCCTCCGCCCCCTTCCCACCCCCCTTCTTCAACATGAATTCCGAACTCCCTTTCTTCCGCGAAGACATCGCCCTCAAACACGCCGCCCGTTCGCCGGTCGACGGTAAGCCGCGCTTCAATTGGCGTGAATCCCTGCCCGTCGCCACCGGTGGCGTCTCCGGCCTCGATGCGGCGCAGATCGCCGACATCGTCGGCGCCGCGCTCACCGATCTCCTCATCGCCCGCCAGGAACAGGATATCTTCACCGAGTCCAACCGCCAGTTCGTCGCCGCCGTCGCCAGCGACGTCGTCCGCGTGCTTTCCCATTCCGGCGTCCAAGTCAGCGAAGCGCTCGTCCTGCAGGCGATCGAGGACGCCCTCGTGCGCTATAATCGGCACGACGTCGCCAAGAGCCTCCTCTTCGCCCGCGGTGGTCTCGAGGCGGCCCCGCTCGGGTCCCTCGTCATCACGACCCGCCTGATGCGGCGTAACGGCCACGTCGTCCCGTGGCTGCCGAATAAAATCACGACCGCCGTGCGCATGGCCTTCCACTCGATCGAGCAGGACCCGGCCCCCAGCGAGCGCGTTGCCGCTGCGGTCACGCGCCGCGTCGCCGACCTCGGCCAGGCGATTGTCGGCATCGAGGAGGTCCAAGACCTCGTCCAAGAGGAGTTGATGCGTCAGGGCCATTTCAAGGTCGCCCAGAACTATATCCTCTACCGCGCCCAGCGCGCCCGCCGCCGCGAGGACCTCGCCGCCCAACCGGTCGTCGTCGACGACCGTCAGGAGTCGATGCTCCTCGTCAAGAACGCCGACGGGTCCACCTATCTCTGGAACGGCGACGAACTGCGCAAGCGCATTGCCTTCGCTGCCGTCGGCCTCGAGCTCGTCCGCACCCCGGACCAAATCGAGACCGACCTTCGCCGTGGCCTCTTCAACGAGATTAACGAGGTCGATCTCCGCAAGACCATCGAACTCAACGCCAAGACCCTCGTCGAGGTCGACGCCGACTTCGCCAAGTTCGCCGCCCGTATCTGCCTGTCCTACATCTACGAGGAAGTCCTCGGCTGGAGTATCACCCGCGATGGCGTCGACCAGCTCAAGGAGTTCCACCGTGCGCAGTTCGCGGCCTATATCGATCGCGGTATCGCCATCGGCCGGCTGTCGCCTGACCTGCGCAAATACGACCTCGCCAAGCTCGCCGCCGCCCTCGATCCGATGGCCGACCTCGATTTCGAGCTCCTCGGCGTGCAGACGATGTACGACCGCTACCTGATCATCGACAAGACGGTGAAGCCGGCTCGCCGCCTCGAGACGCCTCAGTTCTTCTGGATGCGCGTCGCGATGGGTCTTTTCCTCCGCGAGGAGAAGAGCCGCGAGGACTGGGTCATCCGCCTCCACGCGCTCTACAAGTCCCGCCGCTTCTGCAGCTCGACCCCGACGCTCTTCAACTCGGGCACGCTCCATAGCCAGCTCTCTTCCTGCTACCTTTACCAGGTCAACGACACGATCGAGTCCATCATGATCCGCGGCATTGCGGAGAACGCCTTCCTCTCCAAGTGGGCCGGCGGCCTCGGCGGCTCCTGGACCTCCGTCCGCGGCACGGGCTCCTACATCAAGGGCACCAACGGCGAGTCCCAGGGCATCATCCCCTTCCTCAAGCTCCACAACGACCAGCTCGTCGCCGTCAACCAGGGCGGCAAGCGCCGCGGCTCCGGCTGCGCCTACCTCGAGACCTGGCACAACGACATCGAGGACTTCCTCGAGCTCCGTAAGAACACGGGCGACGACCGTCGCCGCACGCATGACATGAACACGGCCAACTGGATTCCCGACCTGTTCATGAAGCGTCTCAAGAACCGCCAGCACTGGACGCTCTTCCTCTCCAACGAGACCCCGGACCTCCACGAGACCTTCGGTATCGATTTCGAGAAGCGTTATGTCGCTTATGAGGAACGCGCCAAGAAGGGCGAAATCTTCGGCAAGGAGATGCCGGCCCTCGAGCTCTGGAAGAAGATGCTCGGCATGATCTTCGAGACCGGCCACCCGTGGATCACCTTCAAGGATCCCTGCAACGTTCGCTCCCCGCAAGACCATGTCGGCGTCATCCACTCCTCTAATCTCTGCACGGAGATCACGCTCAACACGAGCGCCGAGGAGACCGCCGTCTGTAACCTGGGCTCCGTCGTCCTCGACTCGCACCTCAAGGCCGATGGCAGCATCGACCACGCGATGCTCCGCGAGACCATCACGGTCGCCGTCCGCGCCCTCGACAACGTCATCGACATCAACTTCTATCCGACCAAGCCCGCCGAGGTCTCCAACACCCGCCATCGCCCGGTCGGCATGGGCGTGATGGGCCTTCAGGACTGCCTCTATCGTCGCGATATCTCTTTCGCCTCCGACGCCGCCGTCGAGTTCAACGACGAGATCATGGAGGCGGTGGCCTATTACGCCTACGAGACCTCCTCCGACCTCGCCGCCGAACGCGGTACCTACAGCTCCTACAAGGGCTCCAAGTGGGACCGCGGCCTGCTCCCGCAGGACACCATCGATCTCCTCGAGCAGGAACGCGGCGAGCCGATCGAGGTCAAGCGCGGCGGCCTGATGGATTGGGCGCCGGTCCGTGCCAAGATTGCGAAACACGGCATGCGCAACTCCAACGTCCTCGCCATCGCCCCGACCGCCACGATTTCCAACATCGTCGGCAGCTCGCCGTGCATCGAGCCGACCTACAAGAACCTCTTCGTGAAGAGCAACCTGTCCGGCGAGTTCACCGAACTCAACGGCTACCTGGTGCGCGACCTCAAGAAACTCGGCCTCTGGAGCCAGGAGATGATGCAGCAGATCAAGTATTTCGACGGTGAGCTCAAGGACATCGCCGAGATCCCGCAAATCATCAAGGACAAGTACCTCACGGCCTTCACCATCGAGAATAAGTGGCTCATCGACGCCGCCGCCCGCCGCCAGAAGTGGATCGACCAGGCGCAGTCGCTCAACCTGTTCCTGCCGACGGCCGATATCAAGATGCTCTCGCATATGTACCAGTACGCCTGGCGCACCGGCCTCAAGACCACCTATTACCTCCGCAGCCTCGGCGCTTCCAACATCGAGAAGGCCACGGTCGAGAAGGTGCCCACCGACGCCGAGAAGAACGCCTGCTCCATCGAGGCCATGCGTACCGGCGGCACCTGCGAGTCCTGCCAGTAAGGGCCGAGCTGAGGACACGAGGGCCTGAGGACCAGAGGGCTGGAGAAAGAAGGGCGTCCGCAAGGACGCCCTTCTTGTTAGGGTAGGGTTGGCTCTCCGAGCCGTCCGTTCGTCTCTGATCATCTGCCTCGGGTAGGGCGGTCATTGCCATGGCCGCCGTTCGCCGACGTACGTGCTTTGCGCCGGGCTAGATCACGGAACGTTTCGAACTCCGTCCGCCCACGGACGTGATGGCAATCACGTCCCTACCTCTCGCCCCAGCCAATCACCCGGTCCCCGGTTTCCCTTTGAGTGTCTTTTTCTTTTCCTCCTGTCCTCTTTTCCTCCGGCCCTCTATCTTCCCTCCATGTCCGACATCGCCACTTCCGCCGGCAAGGTCCGCGTGCTGTCTCGGGAGGATTCTTTCGCCGAGCTCGCCCGCCGCATCAACGACCTGGCTGCCCGCGGCTCGGCTTCCGTTGGCCTGAGCGGCGGTTCCACGCCCAAGGCCTTCTATGCCTGGGCCGTCCGCACTGGCGCCCTCACGGCCGAAGCCATCGCCCGGATCGACTGGCACGTGAGCGACGAGCGTTGCGTGCCGCTCGCTTCCGACGACTCCAACTTCGGTCACGCTCTCCGCGGCATGCTCGACCCGCTCGGCATTCCCGCCGCCCGCCGCTTCCCTTGGCCGGTCGAACTGCCCCCAGCCGAAGCTGCGACCGCCTACGAGGCTGCCTGGGCCCAGCGTTCGCCCTCCAAGGCCTTCGACCTCTGCATCCTCGGGCTCGGCGATGATAGCCACATCGCCTCGCTCTGGCCGCAGTGTCCTCTCATCGGCCGTCGTTCCGGCCCTCGCTTCACCGCCACGGAATGGCCGGGCCGCGGCTGGCGCCTGACCATCACCGAAGCGGGCCTGGCGCAGTGTGGTGCCATCGTCGTGCTCGTCGGCGGCGCCGCCAAGGCCCCGGCCTTACGCGAGATCACCTGCGGGGAATTCGCGCCCAAGCTTCATCCCGGACAGGTGCTGCGGGCGCACGCCTCCCGGTTGACCTGGCTCGCCGATCAAGCGGCCGCCGCCGGCCTCTGAGCCTTACTTGACGGGTGGGGTGACTTGGCCTTCCGGGGGGCCGGAACTGGCGCCCTCGGATTCCTGTGGATTGGGTCCTTTGCTCTCCGTTTGGCCATTCCTCAGGACTTCGATGGTCTTGTGCCCGGAAACGTGAATCATGAGCGTGTGGGTCACGAAGCGGTCATCCTCATCTTCGGTGGGTTTCTCGAGCACGAAGTAGAGCCGCCTCATTTTCTCGCTCAAGATTAACGGGGCCCGGTAGAGGATGCGGAGTTTGCCTTCCGCTTCCGGCAGGCCGAGGTAGAAATTTACGACCTCGCGTTTCGTCATCACCAGCGGACTGATCGCCCGGGCGGACGGCTCGGCGGTGAACGTCTTGTTGCCCATGCTGCAGATGAGTCGGGACTTCGCGTAATTGTAGACATGGAAGCCACCGAAGGGAAAGGTCTCCACATCGATGTTGAAGGTGCGGACGAGCACGTTGCCGGGGCTCGGAAACATGATACCCAGCACTTCGCGGTCCGCGGCTCCCAGCGGGAAGGAGGTGAAGGGCGCCCACCCCTCGACGGGCTTTGCCCCCGGCTTACCGCTCGGATCCGGCACCAGCGTCTTGCGGACGATCGCCACGGTCCCGGGACCTTCGTAGAGGATGGTGCCACTGGCATTCATCGTCGGCGGATTGATGGGGGTGACCCCGAAGTCGTCTTGGACGCCGAGCTCAAGGGTATCGCCCTCAGCGAGGGGCGGCGATTCCCACCAGGTGAGGGTGAGGGCGCAGGTGCGTTCGGACTGGCCTCCGGGGCGCGCCTTGGAGGCCTTCTTGCCGGCGGCGGACGGGCTGGCCGATTTCTTCGTCTCGGGTTCGGCGGCGGGCAGGCCGAGGGTAAGGGCGGAAAGCAGCAGCCCCGCCAGGAGTTTCCTGAAGTTCATGGAATTAGATTTCGTTGGCGTTCAGCCAGCGGATGGAGGTCGCCTTGAAGCGTCGTCCGAGGATGCGGTTGATATGCCAGTTCTCCCTCTCGAAGGGCGTGGCGTTGGTCGGCAGTCTGAGGATGCCGCCGGCGTTCAGGCTCTCGTAGGGATCGACCATCGGGAGCGAGTCATACTCCTTGGTGGTGGCGCCGTTGACACGGTAGGCAGATTTACGCCGCGTGGCCTCATCGTAGCCTGGTCCGCGTGAAGAGGGGAGCATGAGCTGGGCGGTGCGCTGGACGACGACTTCGATCCAGGCGCGCCCGATGGTGTTGCCGGCGTTATCAAGGGCCTCGCCATAAGCGCGGACCGTGAAGGTGTCGGAGCGGGCCGTGAGGTTCGGACCCACGGTGTTCAACACATCCATCTGGTTCACGATTTGCGGTGCGCCCACCGCCGCAACGACCTTCTGGTCATTATTGGTCTCGCTCATCGAGGCGACGTTCGGGAACCGCGCGGCGGTCGGATTGGTCGCCTTTTTCAGGACGCCGAGGGTACCCCCCCCGTCCCCGTTCTTGTCTGTGAAATTAGCCCGACCTGTCCCCGAACGGCCGCCGGTATTACCATTTGGGTCGTTGAAGGACGTGGATAAATTGAGCTCCCCCTGAGCCGCGAAAAGTCCGTCGGCGACCAGGCCGGCTGAATTGCCAATAGCGGCGCTGTTGATGCCGGATTTATCGATGGCCGCTTGGAGCGCCCCTTTCAGCCCATGTCCGCGCAAGGCGGTGAGGTCGGAGTCCAGCAAGCGTCGGTTGATAAAGTCACCGAGCGACATGAACGGTCCGCGGTCGCGGACTTCCTTGACGACTTCCGCCGCCAACTTGTCGATTTCCGCGTCGCTCAACTCACGGTGGTCGTTCCAGACCCCCGCCGGCGTGGTGGTCGGCTTGAAGGAGCGCGCGAAACGGGTCAGCACGGTGCCACTGGCCGGCGAGCCGTCGGGCAGGGTCTGCCCGCGCATGCCGGCCAGCACGGTTTTCCAGGCCTGCTTGGAGGTGGAGTTGACGTTGAAGCCGCCGTCGTAGAGGGCATTGCGTGATAGGTAGGCGGGATGGGGGAATTCCGTCGCCCCCGGGAAGGTGCCGTCGGCCACCGCTGGTCGGTTATCTGGCTGGAAGACGACACGTTTATTGGCCAGCGGGTTATAGCCGGACTCCAGCGCGATCTTATAGTCCCGGAAGGATGTCACATCATAACTGCTGATGTCACCGGTAGCTTTCTTGAGGGCGGAGGCTTGGGCCTGGGCGACGTCGGTATCGGTCTCCAAATCGGGTCCAGAGGGGAAGGCAAAATTTGATCCGGGTAGCGAGTAGGAGTTCGCCGCGAGATTGAGGCCGCTGAAATAGTAACTATCCCAGAGGGCCAAGTTGGCGAGGAAGGCGTGGTCGGTGCGCACGTTGGCGCGGTTACGGATGATCCGGGTCCCTTCATGGATCCCGACCCAGCCGTTTTCAGGAATAGCCTTGTCCTTGCCACTTTGTGCCTTCGGTCCGGGCCAATCGGTGACTTTGGTGAGATCCATGATGCCCGGGTGGGCGAACGAGGCCCCGACGGTGAGGTCGGCGTCGGTGTTGACCTGCGCGAAGCCGACGGAGCCAAGCTGGGCCAGCGAGAGCAGGGGGCGCCGCGGAATCGGGAACAGGATCGTGTCGGAGCGCGTGTTCGAGGAGGGACTCACGCTGCCACCCCAGTAGGCGTTGACGTTGTTCGCCGCCAGGGCGATCTGCGGTTCGGAATCGATCCTGCGTTGGGAAAGCACCCACCCGATCGGGGTGTGCGCCTTACCGTCGTAGCCGAAGAGGTGCGCCTGTTGCGACCGCACACTCAGGAAGAAGGGCGACATCGGGGCCCTGACCGTATCCACCGGGGTGGTGATGTTGGTCAGCGACCCGGAGTTGAATTTGAAGACGCTGCTGGTGGCGGAGGAGGGATACCAGACGTTGAGCGTCCGCTCGGTCATCTCGGCGGAACGTAGGACGAAATCCGTGAGCAGGAAGGGCTGCTTGGTATCGCCTCGGTCCGACCAGACAGGAGTATTGAGGCGTCCACCGAGCGAGTTGGCACGGTGTCCGGCAGTGATTTCCGGCCGGCCAAATTCTGGGTCGCCGTCCTGCGGGCCGAAAGACACCTGAGTGTTCTGGGCGTCGACGTCCCCTCGCCAATTTATGCCCGTATGAGAATTTTGGACCAGCCCCGTCGAGATGCGGTAGTCAGGCAATCGAGGGCTGAGACCGACGTAATTTTTCCACTCTTCATTGTATTGAATGATGTTGTTCCAGTGGCCGTTATCGTTGCCGTAGTTGGGCCAGCCCGCCGTCAGGGCTTGGAAATTGAGGAGCAAGGATTCGTCGACGAGGTGCTGTCCCTCGGCGGTGACGGATCCTTCTGACACGTAGTTGCTCACCGTCCCGGCCGCCACGTTATAGATCGGGTTTGCGGTGCGGGGGGAGCCGAACCAACGCCTGGTCGGGCTCAGGGCTTGCCCATCGATACTGCGGTTGTTGAGCAGGTAGAAATTCCAGTGCTGGTGACCGCTGACCGCGGTCGTCCCGTTGCGGACCCGAGGAAAGACATAACCCGGCTCCCCCGGCTTGCCCTCTTCGCCGACGACGCGGTGGTCATAGTTCATCCAGCCGGAGTTACGTGCCCGGAAGGATAGGTTCTTCGAGCCAGGAGGATTGGGGGCCGGCGGAAAATCCAGGATGGTCTTCAGCGTTTTCGCATCCCCTTTCCAGGTAGGCAGGCCGTCGCGGATACGCCGGGAGTTTTTGACGTCGTTCCAGAGGGTCAGCGCGTCCTGAAACGCCGAAGGGTTGACGTCGCCAGCGCCGCCGGCGTTCTTATAACAGTAGTTGCCAAGGAAACCGAACCACGGGGTGGCGCCCTCGCCAGTCGGTATAGGGGCAACCCAGGTTTTTCCGGTCGCGCGGTTGATCTGACTGAAGCCCCAGGTCCAAAGCCGCGGGTCCGGGGTAGTTCTGGCATTATAGACGGAGGGAATAGGCCAGTCGTTGAATTGGCTGGGGATATCCCCGAAGCGATAACGGACATTGGCGAACGGCGTCATGCGATAGAGCGCATTGCTTCCGAGGTCATAGCCGAAATTGTTGGTGGTGATCGTGGTATTAATCTTGCGGCCAGACTGGGAGGCGCCGGGGATATTCTTGGTGCTGATCGTCTTGACCTCGCCGGGCTCGAGCCGGAACTTTTGCCCCGGGTTGACGAGCCGGAAGGAAACCGAGCGATTCTCTTCGCGCCCATCACCGAGGGCGATTTCCCCGAGCAACAGGTTATGACTCAGCGTTTCTCCGACCCAAAGGGGGTCGGCCAGATTTTTTGTGCGGGGCAACTGACTGCCCAGCCGGTTAGGATCATAAAATTGCCAGTGGGTGTCCCGGAAGAACCAGTTTTCGAGAACCACGTCGAAGATGTAGGGGAGTGAACTGCCATTGGTGACCATGGCGATGCCTTCGAACTCGATGGCTACATCGTAGGGGTTGTGGACCATCACGACCGGATCGACCGTCACGCCGATGGTGCCGAGGTTGAGTTCGCCATTCTCGTCGAAGGAGTCGGCTTGGTCGAAGATACCTGAGAACACCATCGAGAAACGGACGATGCTTGGCGCCAGGCTCATCGAGGTCGGCCAAGTGCGGGTCGTGAGCTGGGCGTTCGCCAGGTTGTCGAAGTAGGCGTCGTTGCTGGCTGGGCGAGGGAGGGCGATGCCCATCCGGTCGTGGTTCGTAACGACGTTCGTACCAAACCCCGCCAGTGTGGCATGGCGGTGCTGGATGATATTGGGATAGCGCAGCCGTTGTTCGGCTTGGAAACTCGGCGAGTCGCTCGGGGCGCTCAGGTTGTTGCGGTAGTAATATCGGTTATCATCGAGGGCTCCGCCGCCTTCGTAGAAATTATCCGGCCTCGGGGCGAGGGCCCGGGGGGCTCCCCCTGTACCCGAGCCGGAAAGCGACGGGGTCTTCTGGACGGGGGCGAACCGGTTGCCGGAGGCGTAAGTCAGCGGTTCGACGCCACGGGCGAAGACGGCGTCGGGCGCGGCGGTGGGCTGGCCGCGGAGGGTCCCCGAGGTCTTGCCCGCTTGTTCGAGCTCACGCTTATACATACGGTAGTAGTTGCGGTAGAGGTCCCAAGTCGGTCCGCGGATGATGCGTCCGGTCAGGTTCTCGGGGTGGTCTACGGCCAGTTCGGACCAAGGCAGGACGTTGATGCGTTCCGTTAGGGTGTTGATCGTGCTGGTCACCGTCCAGGTGGAGGTGGTCGCGTTGGGGCTTCTTTCGGTATTGGCGAGAAGCCGCGAGACCGTGTTACCGCTGCTGCCGGGGTAACTTTCGAAGAAGGCCGAACGCAACGGAGCCTCGTAGACGAAGCCTAGGCGCTCGGGGCTTTCGCTCTGGGCGTTGGCCGCCGTTCCGCTGCCGCCATTGCGCGCGCGCAGAAGTTCGTAGGAGCTGCCGAGCAGATTTTTCACAAAGCGCGGGGCCCACTCGGAGGCGCGCGGCGAGGCGCGGAGGAGCTGGCTATCCGAGCCCAGCTTGTCGACGAGGTTGGGGCGGTTGTAATCCAGGTCGACGCCCATGCCGTTGGCGCCGATGACGGCGGTCGTCAGGGCGGCGTTCGGAGCGCCGTGGAACAACGACTGCTTACGAAGACGGTAGTCGGTCGTGATCGCCGTGTCTTTCTGCCCGGGATAGAGCTCGATACCGCGATACATCGCATAGGGCAGTTCGAACGCGGTCGAGAGGTCGACCTTCACGCCGCCGTTATAGGTGTCGGTCAGCGTGGAATAGGAGAGGGTGGTGATGTCATGCCAGAGGAGCTTGGCCGCGAGGTTCATGGCGTCACCGGCGGCGACACCGCCTTGGCTGACCGCCCAGGCGGACAGCCCGGAGGTACCGACGGCCTTGGCCAGTTGGTAGGCCTGCGGTTTGCCAGCGGCGTCCGCGATGTCCTTGGCGCGCCATACGTCGAAATTGAAGCCGGCCGGTAGCGCGCCCTTGGTGTTAACCCCTTCTTTCAAGGGGTCGCCGGCGCCGCCGAGGACGCCGAGCGAGTTGCGCTGATTGGCCGACGCCGCGAATCCTTTGTCCCAATCCTCCGTGGAAAGCCAGGCGCCCCCCGTGGTCGCGGCGTAGAAGTCAGGGAGGTTGATCTTGGCCTTCACGCCTTCATCGCCGATCCAGAAAGCGTAGCGGCCGTTGACGCCGAGCGACTTGGTGGGGTCGCTGAACGCCGGTCCGGGCATCGGCTGCGGGCGCGCGTCGACCGCGCCGAAGTAGTTCCGCCGGAAGCCGGTGGCCGTGCTCGGGATGTTGACCGAACCGAACGAGACCAGCGGGATGACCTTGGTCGAATCAGCGTCGATCGGATTGGGCAGGATGTCGTCGATGTAAGCGCGGACTTCGGCGAGTTTGCCGGGAGCGACTTCATTGCGGGACACGCCTTGGGCGTCGATATCCACCCGGAAGTAGTCGCGGTTAGGTACGAAGTTGGGCGTCGTGCCGGAGAGCTCCGGCGAGGCGTTCTCGTCGAACGGGGACGCCAGCCAGCCGAGGAAGAGGCGGGAGTCCGCCGGGTTGGCGACATCCCAGTCGCGGACTCTGCTCGAATCGGCGCCGCCCGTGGACCAGACGCCAGTGAGGTAGCGCTTCTGGTGATGGAGTTTGGCGCTCAGCGGGGCGTGGTTATTCGTGCGATCCGGGCGACCGCGGACCGGGGCTATGGTCGGGGCATCGTTATTTCCCGCGTTGATCTCGTTGTCCGCAAACATGTCCGCGCGCATGGTCACGCGCTGGTCGGGGCCGGCGAGCTGTTGCAGCTGGCCGATGGCGATACGAGCCGAAGCCAAGGCGTTGAAGCGCGCCCTCAGGTAGCCAGAGTGGCTTTGGGCGAGCCGGCTCTCGATCTGCAGGAAAGAGGCGAGAACGATTACCATCATCACCATCGCAGCCATGATGGTCAGCGACAGGACGAGGGAGAAACCAGAGCGTTTAAGTCTCATAGTAAAAAGTGGGGTGAATTTATGGTAAATACCCCCAGGTTAATGTCAAAGGATTGGTTATTCCCATTCATTCCAAACGAGCGAATAAGTTCATAATTAATCATTTAATATGTATATAAATCATTAAATGTCATTTAAAAGAGCGTTCTTGCACCTCTTTAAGATTTGGGGAGGCTCTTAGGGTGCAAACCCTACTTGAAGGTGCCGGGCTTTTCCTCTGGCCGCTTGCCCTGTGCTCCTTGCTGGCTGTTTTCCTGATTACCGAACGGGCCCTGGCGCTTCGGGTGTCGCGCGTCGTTCCCGATGGAGTTCTTAAATCTGTCTTAAATGGTTCGCTGGATCAGGTCGATGCCGCCGACGGCGAGTCCGTCGCGGGCCGGCTCGTGCAGCGTTGGAAGGACGGCGCCTCGGGCGAAGTGCTCAAGGCGTGGACGCGCAACGAGCTCGTTCGCCTCCATCGTGGGCTCCACCTGCTCGACAGCATCGTGGCGGCCGCGCCGCTCCTCGGTCTGCTCGGCACGGTCACCGGCCTCGCGACCCTCTTCCCCGAACAAGGCCTGCCGGATTCCCAGACACTCACCCGTGGCGTCGGCCTCGCGTTGAGCACGACGATGATCGGCCTCTGCATTGCGATCCCGGCGCTCATCGGCGCCAACTGGCTCGGCCGTCGCATGGAGATTCTTTCTTCCCGCCTCGACGTGCTCGTCGAAGCGCTGGAAGCCCGCCGTCGATGAGCCTCGTCGTCGCTCGCCGCCGCCGCGCCGACATCAACGTGGTGCCGCTCATCGACGTGATGGTGGTGCTGGTTTTCTTCCTGCTCATCAGCAGCCGACTCGACCAATCCAGCACGATGGCAATCATCCCGCCGACGGCTTCCGCTGGCTCCGAAGGCACGCCGGCAACGACGCTTGTCGTGGGCGTCGACCGCGACGGTAAGCTCTACCTCGAAGGCAAGGAGATCGCTTCCGCCGCTCTTGCCAAGGCTCTCGTCGACCACGCGCTGAAGTCGCCGGGTACGGAAGTCGTGATTGTCGCCGACGAGCGTTCGCTCACTGGCGCAGCTGTCGGCGCGCTCGACGCGGTCGCCAAGGCCGGGCTGAAGCCGCGCCTGCAGACCCGCCAGCCTCGCTGATCAGGGATAGGAGGACTCGAGGGGGATGCTTTGGGTAGGGCGGTCATTGCCATGGCCGCCGTGGGACGAGAGACGTCATAGGTTCAGAAAATCATGCCCGGTGATCGGACCTTGCGTGGCGAACGGCGGCGATGGCAATCGCCGCCCTACCTCAGCTATCTGCCTCTTTAATCGCCTCGTGTCCTCGAGCCCTTGCGTTCACGAATGTCTCTTGCATTGTACCTACCCCTAGCCCTGATTTGCCCTCGAGTTCTCGAGACATCCGGCCCTCGTGTCCTCCATCTTTCCTTCCTATGTCCAAGCGTCCCTCCGAAGCCCTCCGTCTGCTGGAGGCCTACACGCAAGCCCACGGTACGTCCGGCCACGAGGACGCGGTCCGCGCAATCTTCGTCCGCGAACTCCGCGGCCGCACGCTGCAGGCCGATGGCCTCGGCGGCGTGCTCGCTTCGCCGGCCAAGGAAAAGAAAGGGCCCCGCGTGGTGCTCACGGCGCACATGGACGAGATCGGTTTCCTGGTGCAGGCGGTCACGCCTGATGGCTTCCTTCGTCTGACGCCCGTTGGCGGCTGGCCCGACGGCGTCCTCGCCGCCCAACGTCTCCGCATCTGGTCGCGCTCCGCGCAGAAGGAATTCATCGGCATCGTCGCCGCGCTCCCGCCTCATCAAGGCGGCGCCCAGACTGCCTCCGCTGATAAGGTACTCGTCGATATCGGCGCGCGCTCGGCGGAATCCGTCGCCCGCCTCGGAATTCGTCCCGGCGATCCGGTCGTGCCCGAAGGCCTATTCACGGCCCTCGCGGAGCCCGGTCTCTATTCGGCGAAAGCTTTTGATAATCGCGTCGGCATGACCGCGCTCACGCTCGCGACGCATGAGCTCGACGCCTCCGCGACGCCCTGCGATCTGCTCGCGGTCGCGACCGTGCAGGAAGAAGTCGGCTGCCGCGGCGCGAGCGTCGCGGCCCGTCTCGCCAAGCCCGACGTCGTCATCGTCCTCGAAGGCCCGCCGGCCGATGATCTGCCCGGACTCGCGCCGCAGGGTGAGACGCAGGGTGCCCTCGGCGGCGGTGTGCAGGTGCGCGCCTACGATCCGACGGCGATCATGAATCCGCGCCTCGTCGACCTGACCCTCGAAGTGGCGGCCGCGAAAGGCATCCCGTGCCAGCTCGCGGTCCGTCGCACGGGCGGCACCGATGCGCGTTCCTTCCAAGCCCACGAACTGGGCGTACCGGTCATCGTGCTGGGCGTCCCCGCGCGCTATATCCATACCCACAACGCGGTCATCGACCTCGCCGACCTCCAGGCGTGTGTCGACCTTTCGGTGGCGCTTGTCCGCCGCCTCGATGCGAAGACGGTGAAGAGCCTCACTCAATATCTGTGAGCCTCCGTCGCCGACCCCGCCCAGTCGGGGGGTGCCGGGCGCGTCTTCTGGCCTGAATCTGCACAATCCGCTTGAGAGGGGAGGGGGCTCCGCTGACAGTAGGTCCATGTGCGCGGACAAGAAACCCGCCTCAGCCTCCGGCAAGGAAGGCTTCGAGGCCGAACTGAAGAAGCTCGAGCAGCTCGTCGAATCCCTCGAGTCCGGCGATGTCTCGCTCGACGAACTCGTCGCGAAATATGAGGAAGGCATGCGCCTCCTGAAGTCCTGTCAGAAGTCGCTCGAGGCCGCTGAACTGCGCATCGAGCAGCTGGGTAAGCGCGGCGAAGATTCGCAGGGCTGATGTCGCTCCTCGCGTCCATCCGCGGGCCGGAAGATGTCAAGGCCCTCGCTCCCGAGCAGCTGCCGTTGCTCGCGCAGGACATCCGTGAACGTCTCGTCGCCGTCACTGCCAAGAACGGCGGCCACATCGGACCCAATCTTGGCGTGGTCGAACTCTCGATCGCGCTGCACCGCGTCTTCGGTACGCCGCAGGATAAGTTCGTCTTCGACGTGGCCCACCAGGGCTATGTCCATAAATTGCTCACCGGTCGTAACGGCGCCGACTTCGATGGCATCCGCACGACCGGCGGCTTGAGCGGCTTCCTTAATCGCGAGGAGAGCCTGCACGACGTCTACGGCGCGGGCCATGCCGGTACGGCACTCTCCGCCGCCGTCGGCCTCGCCAACGCGCGTGATCGCCTCGGTGAGGACTCGCACGTCGTCGCCCTCATCGGCGACGCGGCCCTCACCTGTGGAGTCACGATGGAGGCGCTCAATAACGCCGCGAAATCTACCAAGCGCCTGGTCATCGTCCTCAACGACAATGAGTGGTCGATCGACCGCAATGTCGGCGCGGTCGCCGATATCCTCAGCCGCCTCATCGTCACACGCCCCTACAACAATTCGCAGAAGGGGCTGAAACGACTGCTGGGCAAGACGCGCTTCGGCACGAAGGTCTTGGACTTCGGTCGCAGTTTTAAGCGCCACGTGAAGAACTGGTATACGCACAGCTCTTCGCTCTTCGAGCAATACGGCGTGCGCTACGTCGGTCCAATCGACGGCCATGACCTCGGCGCGCTCGAGCGTTACCTCCGATTCTGTAAGGATTCGAGCGGCCCGATCCTCCTCCACGTGCGCACGGAGAAAGGACGCGGCCTCGGTGCCGCGCTCAAGAACCCCGAGAAATTCCACGGCACGGGCGCCTTCGATCCGGAGACGGGCGACTCGCTCGCTTCGGGCGCCCCTGGCGCGCCCAAGGCCTGGCAGGATGTCTTTGGTGCGCTGCTCGTGCGCGAAGCCAAGGCGGACTCCCGCGTGGTCGGCATCACCGCCGCGATGCCGTCCGGTACCGGCCTCAATCAGCTTAAGAAGGAACTCCCTGGGCAGTATCATGACGTCGGCATCGCCGAGGAGCATGCCGCGCTCTTCGCCGCTGGTATCGCCGCGCGCGACCTCCGGCCGGTCTGCGCGATCTACTCCACCTTCATGCAGCGCGCCTACGACATGGTCATCCATGACGTCTGCTTGCAGCGCCTCCCGGTCACCTTCTGTATGGATCGCGCGGGCGTCTCGCCGAGCGACGGCCCGACGCACCACGGTCTCTTCGACATAGCCTACCTGCGCTGCGTCCCGAACGTCACGCTGATGCAGCCGAAGGATGAGGATGAGTTCTCGGACATGCTCCACACCGCACTGAAGTCCGGTGCCCCGATGTTCATTCGCTACCCGCGCGGCGCCGCCGCCGGCAAGGCGATCAAGGCGCAGCCCGCGCTCATTCCGCTCGGTAAAGCCGAAGTCCTTCGGGCTGGAGTCGACGTCCAGCTCTGGGCGCTCGGCACGATGGTGCCCGAAGCCCAGGCCTTGGCCGATAAACTTACCGCCGAGACCGGACTCTCCGTCGGCGTGGTCAACGCGCGTTTCGCCAAGCCCATCGACGCCTCCTTGCTCGTCGAGCAGGCCAAGTCGGCCAAGCTCATCGTCACGCTCGAAGACGGCGCCGTGACCGGCGGCTTCGGTACGGGTGCGCTCGAAGCGCTCGCCGAACACGGCGTGCGCACGCCCATCGTCCGCCTTGGCTGGCCTGATCGTTTCGTCGGCCACGCCAACGACGTGAAGACCCTGCGCGCCGCCAACGGCCTTTCGCCCGACCAGATGCTGGCGACCGTGAAGGCAGCGCTGAAGTAGGCCGCTATCCCCTGATATGGGTAGGGTTGAGCACCCTCGCTCAACCGCGGCTGACCAAGGGTGGTCAGCCCTACCAAATAAAAAGGACAGCACGTGGTGCTGTCCCTACCCATTGAACGACCGACGTTAGGCGTTCCTCAGAACTCGTAGCCGACGCGGAGTCTCGTCTCGTAGGGCGACTTCTTGGTCACGTTGAGGTCACCTTTGTTCGCCGGGGTGGCGGTCACTTGGGCCAGCGCCGTGAATGTCACGAAGAAGCCACCTTGCTGGTAGCGGGCACATGGACCGACCATTACGGCGGTATACTGGTGGTCGTTGAGCTCGGCCCACTCGGCCTCGATGATGGCTTCGGCACCCACATACCAGTTTGCAGCGAGCGCATAGGCCACTCCTTGGGTGAGCTTGAATTTCACCGTATCGGCGCCCGTCGCGGTCACGCGCTCGACCTCGGCGATGAGATTGGCTGCGTAGATCCACTCGTCATCCGCGCCGAAATTGTGCTGCAGGAGGAGCTTCGTCTCGAGCTTCAGCTGATCGCGGTGGGTGCCGTCCTTCGAACTCACTTGGGAGTAGCCCGGCTCGATGTATAGTGCCACGCCCCAATCTTGGGTGTCGGGATTTGCGAGCATCCGCTTGTAGGCGACTTGGAAGCCGTCGAAGAGGAGGCCGTCGCGCCCAGTCCGTTCGAAGTAGCGCGAGTTCACGTAGAGGGAGACCTGCTCGTTGGCCGAGATGCCCCATTCGATTTCCGTCTTGAGATCGAAGCCGCGGTAGCGGGCATCATAGCCGCTGCCGAGGTTGCGGCCGAGGCGGGCGGTCATCCACTGGACGATTTCTACCTTCCCGGGCTTGAGGGTTTCCGCCAGGTAGGAGTAGCCGAAGGGATTATCGCAGCCGAGGGTCGTGGCGGCTGAAACGAGCGCGAGTGTGGTGAGAAGGATTTTCATGAGAAGGGAGACGTTAAACTTTATCGAGAATGGGTCTCAATCGCAACTTGAAATTGAGTCTCAATCTCATCTCATTTTCACTTGGGTGATGAAAAGTTGATTTTTGTGATAAATTTGGAGATTTTATCCATCCCCTGATGCCCCTCTTTATCGTCATACCTGTGCGTAATGAGGAGCGCCGGCTGGGGCCTGGCTTGGCTCGGTTGGCCGAAAGCCTGCAAGCAAACGCCTGTCCGGACGCCCAGATTGTGGTCTCGGACAATGGTTCGACGGATGGGACCCGGGCCGTGGCCATCGACGCTGCCGCGAAGATTCCTTTTCGCGTCGTCTATCACCGGGCGACCGACCGAGCCGACAAGGGTGTGGCCATCTTCTCCGCGTGGGAATCCGCGCCAGAGGGCTACGACGTCCTGGCCTACTGTGATACCGATATGGCGACGGATCCCG
>Ga0209107_10000624_pt1 | contig 20443 bp, 16 predicted proteins | sample LakErihyJuly2011_2_FD_187460 | JGI IMG/M metagenome (GOLD analysis project Ga0209107, IMG submission 187460) | Freshwater microbial communities from dead zone in Lake Erie, Canada - CCB hypolimnion July 2011 (SPAdes) (version 2) | ecosystem: Environmental > Aquatic > Freshwater > Lentic >...
CAGGAGATCCCCATGCTGCACGGCGACATTTCCAGCAGTGACGACACCGTCGGTGTCGCGGTCGTGAACTACAAGATGCCGCGCCTGCACACGCAGGCCGAGGTGATGGCCAACGCGCGCCAGATCAGCGAGATGGTCCAGGGCATGAAGCTGGGCCTGCCCGGCCTGGACCTCGTCATCTTCCCGGAGTACAGCACCCACGGCATCATGTACGACAAGCAGGAGATGATGGACACGGCCGTGACCATCCCCGGCGATGTCACCGAGGTCTTCGCCGACGCCTGCCGCAAGGCCAAGGTCTGGGGCGTCTTCTCGCTGACCGGCGAGCGCCACGAGGCCCACCCGAACAAAGTGCCCTACAACACGCTCATCCTGATGAACGACCAGGGCGAGATCGTCCAGAAGTACCGCAAGATCATGCCGTGGACGCCCATCGAGGGCTGGTACCCGGGCCATGAAACCTACGTGTCCGACGGCCCCAAAGGCCTGAAGGTCAGCCTCATCATCTGCGACGACGGCAACTACCCCGAGATCTGGCGCGACTGCGCCATGAAGGGCGCCGAACTGATCGTGCGCTGCCAAGGCTACATGTACCCCGCCAAAGAGCAGCAGGTGCTCATGGCCAAAGCCATGGCCTGGGCCAACAACAGCTATGTGGCCGTGGCCAACGCGGCCGGCTTCGACGGCGTCTACAGCTACTTCGGCCACAGCGCCATCGTCGGTTTCGACGGCCGCACCTTGGGCGAATGCGGCGAAGAGGACCACGGCATCCAGTACGCGCAGCTCAGCAAGCGCCTGATCCGCGACGCGCGCAACACCGGGCAATCGCAGAACCACCTCTTCAAGCTGCTGCACCGCGGCTACACCGGCGTGCTCAACTCCGGCGAAGGCGACAAGGGCGTGGCCGAGTGCCCCTTCAGCTTCTACCGCGAGTGGGTCACCGACCCGCTGGGCACGCAGCGCAAGGTCGAGGCCCTCACACGCCCGACCATCGGCACGGCGCAATGCCCCATCGAGGGCATCCCCAACGAGGCGCGCCTGCGCTCAGAGTGAACCTCGCACCGGCGACACCGACCGGGGCGCTGCGCCGATCCGCTCAGGGCGGCGGCGCATGCCGAACACCTCCATCGCCTCGATGAAGGATTCGGCCGTGCGGTCGATCAGGAAGCGCTGCAGGAAGCACTGGCGCGCGTTGACGCGCATCTGCGCCCACTGCTCGGGCGGCGTGGCCAGCCAGCGCGTCAGCAGGCGCTCGGTGCCGGCGTGGGTGTCCTGCTCGACCAGGCCGCCTTGCGACTGCTGGATCTCGCGCCAGATGTTGACCTGGTTGCTGATGAGCACCGGCACGCTGCAGGCCATGGCTTCGGCCACGGCGATGCCGAAGTTTTCCTGGTGCGAGGGCAGGATGAAGGCATCGCTCGCGCGGAAGGCCCCCCACTTGACGTCGCCCGAAATCATGCCTGTCCAGGTGGTGACGTCGTCCAGGCCCAACTCGCGGTTGAGCTTGCGCATCTCCTGGCCGTAAGCGTGCTCGGCCGGGCCGGCCATGACGATGCGCACATCGCGCAGCAACTCGGGCTGACACGCGCGCAAGCTGGCGAAGGCCTTGAACAGCAGGTCCGGGCCCTTCTTCTCGTGCACGCGGCCCAGGAACAGCAGCAGGCGCTTGCCTTGCAGGTCCGGGAAGGCTTGCAGGAAGGCCTCGCGCTGGCGCACCTCGTGCTCGGGCGGGGCGCTGGTGCCGTAGCTGACGACGAACTCGTCGCACTTGTAGAGCCAGAAGGACTGGCGCGCCAGGCGGCGTTCGTCCTCGCAGGTGAACATCACGGCGGCGGCGTCGCGCAGCACGCGGTACTCGGCCCAGGGCCAGAACAGCCACTTCTTCAGGTGCTTGAGCGGGTAGGTGCGCTTGAACCAGGGGTCCAGCATGCCGTGCGTGAAGACGAAGTACGGCGTTTTCGTGCCGGCCAGAGCGCGCCAGGTGCCGAAGGCGTGGTACTGCCAGATGCCGTTGACGATGACGGCGTCGTATTCATGGGCGTGGGCGCGCAACCAGGGCACCCAGCGTGGGCTGTAGCGCCAGTTGCCCACCAGGGTCGGCCCGACGGCGTGGCAGGGGATGGGGCAGTCCTTGACCCAGGGGTCGTCGGGGCTGTCCAGCGTCAGCACCTCGACCTGGTGGCCTTGCTGCTGGTTGACCGCCGACAGTTGCTTGAGCCCTTCGATGGGTCCGCCCCCTTTGGGGTTGACCGAAGCGATGCAATGCAGAATCCTGAAACCCATGGAAGACCTGATTTCCTGTGTCATGCGTGCGCCTGCTGCGGGGCCTGTCCATCGGGCGTCGCTGTGGCGGCGTCCACTTGCTCTCGGTAGGCCGCCCGCGCGTACACACGGCGCGCGCAGTCGGGACAGACCTTGGGCAGCACCTCGGCGCCACCCAGTTCGCTCAGGTAAACCGCAGGCGTGCGCCAGTGCCCGTCTTCACCGCACAGTTTGTCGCACTGCATGCAGTGGGGCACCTCGCCGGTGAAAGCCCGCAGGCGCAAGGCCACCGCGGCGCGGCGCTCTTGCACGAAACGGATGGCCATGACCGCCAGCAGGAAGCAGCACAGGCGGTTGAAAGCGTTGATGGCCAGGATCCAGTCCTGGCTGTAGGTGTGGCCCGACCATTGGTCAGCACAGGCCCAGGCCACCGCAGCCAGCGCTGACACGATCACGCCAGCGCGCACGCCCAGGTAGTGCGTGCTCAGCGCCACGGGGATGGTGTAGAGCAGGAAGACCGACACCTCGTAACCCGTGACCGCGTCCAGCACGGCCACGATGGCGAGCAAGGCCAGCACCGCGCCCCAGCGGCTCAGCGTGCGCGGCTCGGGGGCTGGAACGCCGGGAGCCTCCGGCAGGTGTGCGTGCAGCGACATGGTCCGATTCACCAAGAACAAGCCGGCATGCTGCGCTTGGCGCGTGGCATGGTGCCCACGCAGCATGATCCGAATGGATCATGCCTCAGGCCTCACCACACAGACCGGTGATCCTCTGTGACGCCCAGCAAACCTCCGATCGGGCGGCTGGGCCCATGGCGGGTGCGGCGCACCTCGCCCGAGAAAATCCCCACCGGCTGGATGTAGCGGCTGGCGGCCAGGCCGAGGTCGCGGTCGGCACAGCGGGCACCCTGCGGCTCGAAGCGCAAGTCCAGCAGGCCGTCGTCGGTGCGGATGGCCCAGGGTGCCAGTGGCTGCTGGGCATCGAACTGGAAATCGGCTGCGCCCAGCGGGATGAGCTCCCCGTCCAGCCACAGGGTGTTCTCCATGTTGCCGAAGTAGCCCTGCTGCAGGTTGAAACCCAGGCCCGGGCGGTGGGCACTGGCCCAGCGCCAGGCGGTTTCGCGCGCCAGCAGGCCGTTGGAGCTGTCCAGGCAGGCGTGGGCATCGGCCAGGTCCCAGCGCAAGCCATCGACGTCCACCTCGCCGCGCACCGACATCGCCGAGGTCTTGTGGGTGCTGTGCATGGCCCCGCCCTCGATGGGGCCCACGGCCACCATGACCGGCGGGGCCGTGGCCAGGTCGAGGTCGGCGCGCAAGGTGAGGTTGGCCGCACGCACGCGCAAGGCCAGCACATCGCCAGCCAGGTGCTGCAAGGTGATGGCCGCGCCAAGCCCGCGGAAGGCGGTGTCCATGCCCTCCAGCGGGGCGTCGGTCACGCGGCCTGACAGGCCGGGCAGGCCGTCCTGGTCCCAATCGGCGATCAGGCGCTGGCGGAAGCGGTGAAAGACATAGGCGAAGGCCGTCATGCACCAACCCAGGTCGACCACGGCCACGCCGATGAAGAGCTCGGGCGTGGCGATGCCAACGTACTGCCAACGCTTGTGGTGGGCCCAGCGCCACAGGGCACTGTGCTGACGGGCCTCGTCCAGGCCCGACCAGTCGATGCGCGGCACACGCCCCTGGTAGCGGCCCACGAGGGCCTCGCCACCGTGCACGACCGCGTCAGGCGCAGGCGGCAGGCCCGCAGGCAGATCACGCCACATCGCAGTGCTTCACGTTGGCTTCAGGCGGTTTTGTTTGCGCCATTGTGCCGGCGGCAAGCCCGTCCAGGCGCGGAAGGCCCGGGTGAACGCACTCTGCTCGGAGTAGCCCAGCAGCAGCGCGATCTCGGCCAGGTCCAGGCGGGCGTCTTTCAGGTGGGCCTCGGCCAAGTGGCGGCGGGTCTCGTCCAGCAGTTGCTGGAAACTCATGCCCTGCTCCGAGAGGCGCCGCTGCAAGGTGCGCGGGCTGGTGTGGTGGGCGCGGGCCAGGGCCGCCAGCGAGGTCTGGCCCTCGCGGATGAGCGGCACCAGGGTGCGCCGCCAGGCATCGACGATGGCCGGCACCTGCGAGACCTGCCGCAGCACCTGCTCGGCCTGCTGGTCGAGCAACTGCGCCAGCGCCGGGTCGGATTTGCGCATGGGCAGGGCCAGGCAGGCGGTGTCGAACTCCAGGCGGGTGGTGGGGGCGTTGAAGGCGACCTCGCAGCCGAAGAAATCGCGGTAGGGCTGGACGTCGGCCGGCGGCGGGTTGACGAAGCTGACCTTGCGCATGGGCCAGTAGTGGCCGGTCATGTCGCGGGCCAATTGCACCAGCGAAGCGATGGCGGTTTCATCGACCAGGGCGCCGGGGCGGCCGCGCTCCACGCCCCATTCCACGACCACGCCATCGGGCAGCACCTCGACGTGCGCGGGGTTGGCGTCGTAGACCGAGGCGTGGTAGCGCTCCATGCGCTGCAGGGCCTCGGCCAGGTTGCTGCAAGCCAGGGCGGCGTAGCCCAGCACACCGAAGTGGCGCGCGCTGATGCCCTCGGCAATGCGCAGGCCCAGGCCCACGCGGCCCTCGACGGCATCGACGCGCTTGAGCCAGGCCTGCCAGTCGGCCATGGGCAAGAAGTGCTGGGAGGGGTCGGGCTGGGGGCCAAGCAATTGGCGCGCGTCCAGCCCTTGGCGGTCCAGGTACTCGTACAGCAATTGAGCAAAAGACGCGGCGATGCGGGTGTCAGCCATGGCAGGTCCACGGGGATGAGCCTGCATGATGCCGCGCGCGAGCGCACCTGCCCATCCGGGCTATACGGGATGCGCCAAGCCTCAGCTTGTCGCCATACGTCAAGAATTCGTCCGCGAAGGTCAAGCCAATCCGAAGGCGCGCCCGCAAGATGCCATCACTTTGACACGCAGCGCTCCGGGCACCTGTGACCATGGACAAACTCTCGCCTTGGCTGGACGCCATCCGCACCCACACCGAATGGAGCGACTGGCTGCTGGTGCTGCTGGCCCCGGTGTTCATGGCGGTGGTGGGCATCGAATGGTGGCGATTCCGTCATGCGAAAAGACGCGCACCCGATGGCAGCGCCCCGCCCATCTACGACCTGCGCGACTCGCTGGACAGCCTCAACCTGGGCGGCTTCTACACCCTGCTGGACGTGCTCATCGTCGTCACCCTCGTGCTGCCGGCCATGGACTGGGTGTTCGCGCACCGCCTGGGCAGCATCGACATGACGCCGTTGAGCTTCGCCGCCCTCTACCTGGGCGTGGAGTTCTGCTATTACGGCTTCCACCGCGCCAGCCACCGCATCCGCTGGTTCTGGTGCGCGCACGTCGTGCACCACGGCTCGGAGTTCATGAACTTCACCGCCGCCATGCGCCAGAGCTGGCTCTACAGCTTCGCGGGCAACTGGCTGTTCTACCTGCCCATGGTGTGGATCGGCTTCGAGCCGCGCTGGGTGCTGCTGGCCCTGTCCATCAACCTGGGCTACCAGTTCTTCGTGCACACGCAGTGGGTGGACAAGCTGCCCGCCTGGTTCGAGTTCATCTTCAACACGCCCTCGCACCACCGCGCTCACCACGGCCGCAACCCGCGCTACATCGACTGCAACTACGGCGGCACGCTCATCGTGTTCGACCGCCTGTTCGGCAGCTTCGTGCCCGAAACCGAAGCGGTGGACTACGGCCTGGTGCGCCCCGTGCACACCCACAACCTGCTGTGGCTGACGCTGCACGAGTGGGTGCACATGCTGCGCGACGTGCTGCGCCCCGGCCCCTGGTCGCTGCGCCTGCAACACCTCTGGCGCCCCCCGGAGTGGGAGCGCCCGGCTGCACAGCGCAACGCACATCCGGATGCCCACCCGAATGCCCATCTGCGTGCCCAAGCAGCGGATAATCCCCCCCATGCACCCAAACGCCCTGCTCGACCTCACGACCCAGCTCATCCGTGACGTCCTCAAGCTCGACGCTCCGGCCGACAGCCTCGTCTCCTACTTCTTCCGCCAGCACAAGGCCTTAGGGCAACGCGAGCGCCACGCCTTGGCCGAAACGGCCTACGCCGTGCTGCGCCAACGCCTGCTCTGGGCCAACATGGCGCAATCGGGCCACGGCCCGCTGGAGCGCCGCATGGCGCTGCTGGCCTGGCAGGGTCTGCCCCACGTCCTGAAAAACGGCGCCACGGCCGACGAACTCGCCTGGCTGGAGCGCACCACCGCCATCGACCGCAGCACCCTGCCCGACAAGCTGCGCCACAACCTGCCCGACTGGCTGGCCAACCGCCTGCGCGACCAGCTCGGCGACGAAGGCTTCTGGGCCCTGGTGGAGACCTTCTCGGCCTCGGCCCCGCTCGACTTGCGCGTCAACACGCTCAAGGCCAAGCGCGAAGCCGTGCTCGAAACCCTGGCCGCCGCCAACATCGAGGCCCAGCCCACGCCGTTTTCGCCACTGGGCATCCGCATCCCCGGCAAGCCCGCCCTGCAGAAGATGTCGATCTACACCGACGGCCACGTCGAGGTGCAGGACGAAGGCAGCCAGCTGCTGGCCCTGCTGACCAACCCCAAGCGCGGCGAGATGGTGGTGGACTTCTGCGCCGGCGCCGGCGGCAAGACCCTGGCCCTGGGCGCGCTGATGCGCAACACCGGCCGCCTCTACGCCTTCGACATCTCGGCGCACCGCCTGGAAAACCTCAAGCCGCGCCTGGCGCGCAGCGGTTTGTCGAACGTGTACTCCAGCCAGATCGCCCACGAGAACGACGACCGCATCAAGCGCCTGCGCGGCAAGATCGACCGCGTGCTGGTGGACGCGCCCTGCTCCGGCCTGGGCACGCTGCGCCGCAACCCCGATCTGAAGTGGCGCCAGTCGCCGAAGGGCATCGACGAGCTGCAGGTCAAGCAAACGGCCATCCTGGCCAGCGCGGCACGCCTGCTGAAACCCGGTGGCCGCCTGGTCTATGCCACCTGCTCGGTCATCCCCGATGAGAACGAAGGCATCGCCGACGCTTTCACCGCAGCCCACCCGGATTTCGTGCCGCTCAACGCCGCAGAGGCCCTGGAAGCCGCGGGCGTGGAGAACGCCGCCGGCCTGGCGACGCCGGCCGGCCACCTGCGCCTGTGGCCGCACCTGCACGCCACCGATGGCTTTTACGCCGCGGTCTGGCAGAAGAAGGACTGAGGCCCAGCAAGCCGGAAGCCGCGTCAAAGCGGCGGTCCAAGCGGCGCACCAAGGACGGTGCACCAACGACAAAGGGGCCCGAGGGCCCCTTTTCTTTGGTCATGCTGCCGTGCAGTCTGACCCGGTGTGTCAGGTCAGAACAGGCTTTCCTTGACGTAGATGATGTCGTTCGGCGCCAGCTTGTCGTTCAGGCCCGGCTCGATGACCTTGACCTCACCCGTGGCCGGGTCGCGGCGGTGCACCTTGATGCCACGCTGCGTGCCACGCAGGGTCAGGCCGCCGGCGTTGGCCAGGGCTTGCAGCAGGGTGGTGTCGCGCAGCAGGATCTGGGCGCCAGCGCGTTGCACTTCGCCGTACATGTAAATCTGCGGGGCGCGGTCCACGAACAGGGTGTCGCCGTTTTGCAGTGTGAAGTCGGGCTCGGAGCCGCTGGAGGCGAACACCTTGGTGAAGTCCACTTCCTTGCGGAAGGGCTTGCCCTCGCGCACGCCCGAGATCACGACGATGTCGGAGCCCGCGCCCTGGGCGATGCCACCGGCCATGGCCATGACCTCCGACAGCTTGTTGCTGCCCGTCACCAGCGGGTAACGGCCCGGCTTGCCCACCAGGCCCAGCACGGAGACCTGGTTGGCCGTGGCACCGATCAGCAGCACCGAGACCTGGGGCTGCTTGATGAAGTTGCCGTCCTTCAGGCTGGTGGCGATCTTCTTCTCGGCGTCGGACACCGAGATGCCGCCCAGCTTGATGTTGCCCAGCAGCGGATAGGAGATGGAGCCGCCCTCGTTGAGGCGGGCTTCCAGCGAGAGGTCGGGGTTCTGGTAGACCGCGATGCGCACCGAGTCGCCCGGGCCGAGGATGTAGTCGTTCTGTTCGGCGGCCTGGGCCGTCGTTGCCAGGCCCAGGCCCATGGCACCCACCAAGCCCATGCCAGAGGCACACACCGCAGCCATCACGGCCATCAGGGCCCGTTTGAACAACTCACGCATCCAATTCATGTCCATCTTCCTTGGTTCTCTGAAACATCTTGGCTCGGCGCATGCCTGCCGCCGTTCTGCGGGGCAATGTATCACCGCGCCGTGACACCCTGGCGTGGACCCTCGGGCGTGCCCAAGGTTCCGTGCGCAGCGTCGCCACCCTCCCCCCGGATGCGGGTGAGGTAGGGCGCCACCTCGGCGGAGGGCATGGGCCGCGCGATCAGGTAGCCCTGCACGTCGTCGCAACCCAGGGCCTTGAGCATGACCAGCTGCTCGGCCGTCTCGATGCCCTCGGCGGTGGTGTCCAGGTGCAGGGCGCGCGCCAGGCTGATGATGGCCGTGACCACGGCCTGGGCGTCTTCGTCGCTGTCGAGCGAGCGCACGAACATGCCGTCGATCTTGAGCTTGTCCAGTGGGAAGCGGCGCAGGTAGGCCAGCGAGGAATAGCCGGTGCCGAAGTCGTCCATGGCCACGCGCACGCCGCGGCTGCGCAACGCCATCAGGGTGGCCTGGGCGCCGTCGTGGTCCTCGATCAGGGCGGATTCGGTGATCTCCAGCTCCAGGCGCTCGGGCGGCAGGCCGCTGGTGGCCAGGGCCTCATCGACCAGCTCGATGATGGACGAACTGCGGAACTGCACCGCCGAGAGGTTGACGGCCACGCGCAGGTCTTCCGGCCACAGCGTGGCCAGGCGGCAGGCCTCGCGCAGCACCCAGTTGCCCAAGGACACGATCTGGCCCGTCTCTTCGGCCACGGGGATGAACTCGCCCGGGCCGATCAGGCCGCGCTCGGAGTGCTGCCAGCGCACCAGGGCCTCGAAGCCGATGACCTCGCCGGTGTCCAGCTTCATCTGCGGCTGGAAGTGCAGCGTGAACTGCTCGGCGGCGAGGGCGTGGCCCAGCTCCTGCTGCAGCCTGACGCGCGAACGCGCCGTCTCGGCCATGCCGATGTCGAAGAAGCGGTAGGTGTTGCGGCCGGCCGCCTTGGCGGCGTACAGCGCCAGGTCGGCGCACTGCAGCAGGGACTGCGGGTCGCGGCCATCGCGCGGCGCCAGGGCCACGCCGATGCTGGTGCGCGACTCCAGCCGCACCTCGTCGCACTGGTAGGGCTCGGACAGCAGCACCAGCAGGCGCTCGGCCAGGGCGGCGGCCTCGTGCGCCTGGGCATGGCGCCAGGTCAGCAGGGCGAACTCGTCGCCCCCCAGGCGGGCCAGCAGGTCGCCATCGGCCACGCAGGTGGCCAGGCGCACACCGACGCGGCGCAGCAGCTGGTCGCCCACGCCATGCCCGAAGGTGTCGTTGATGTTCTTGAAGTTGTCCAGGTCGATGAAGAGCAGCGCGCAAGGCCGGGGGTCGTGGCGCTGGCCGTGGCTCTCGCCCAGGCGGTCCAGCTCGGTGCTGAAGCGGTGGCGGTTGGCCAGGCCGGTCAGCGAGTCCTGGTTGGCCAGGCGGGCCAGTTCCTCGCGGGCCTGTCGGTTCTGGGTGATGTCCGAACCCACGCCGCGCCAGCCGGCCGCGCGGCCGCGGTCGTCGTGCAGGGGCTTGGCCGACATCGACCACCAGCGCAGCTCGTGCCCCACCGTGACGGGCATTTCCAGGTCGCGGAAGGGCTGGCCCATGCGGATGCAGCTGGTCATGCGGCCCAGGGCCTTGGCGGCATCGGCATCGTCGGGCGGCGACATGTGGCCTAGCAGCTCCAGGAAAGGCTGCTGCAGCAACTGGCGCTGCGGCAGGCCAAAAGACTCGGCCAGGCGCGCCGACACGTGACGCAGGTGGCCCGAAGGGGAGATTTCCCAGAGCCAGTCGGAGGCGTGCTCTTCGAAGTCGCGCAGCAGCAGGTCGATGAGTTGTTTCTGGCGGTCGGTTTCAGAGTCCGCGCGCAAGCGGCTCATGAAGGTGCGGCCATTGGCGAACACCACGCCGAACATGACGGTGCTGTAAACCAGCAGCAGCAGCATGAGGGAGTTTCCGGTGGCGTAGTCCGAGCGCAGCAGCCCGACCACGCCGCCGGCGCCCAGGGTCAGCACGAAGGTCCAGGCCGCCGGCACCATGGGGCTGAGCATGAAGGCGCCGCTGCAGATCATGCCGACCACGACGGTGCCGATCAGCAGGGCCTGGCCGGGGTCGCTGTGCGGGAAGACCATGGCCGGCATCACCGTCCACATCGCGCCGAACACGAACACCTGCACCACGATCTGGCGGCCCGCGCCGATCACCGCCACCGGACGGTGGCCATGCGTGCAGAGCTGGCGCCACCACACGAAGGCGATGGGCAGGGCCACGGTCACGGCAACACCCCAGACCGTCAGCCACAGGTGGGGCAGGCGGTCCCAGAGGACGCCGCACATCACCAGGGTATTGACCGCATTGCCCACCGCAATGAGCGGCAGCAGGTTGAGCAGGGCCTGGATCTGGCGCGCACGGAAGTACCGGGCCTGAGGCCCGTCGACGGCCTCATCGGGGATCACGTCGTGCAACCACTGCGCGACGCGGGACTTCCAAAGGCTGGACCAGGATCGCTGTGGGTGGGACATCCCTGTCATGGACTGCAAATGTAGAAACAGGCTTTGTGAGATCGGCCGCGCCGCGGAAAACTTGACCTCTTCCGTGGCACTGGCCGCATGCATCGCCCGACGACATGCCATGGTGCCACAGCGCTGGCGTCACGGCAGATCGCTTAACATCTGCGGCTCATTGCATTCCGCGCTGACCCCAGCCACTGCCGCCCATGAGCTCCGAGAACACCCTGTCCGACGCCGAACAATCCTTGCGCGACGCGGCCCTCGAATACCACCGCCTGCCCAGCCGCGGCAAGATCGCGGTCAACCCGACCAAGCCCCTGAGCAACCAGCGCGACCTGGCCCTGGCCTACTCGCCCGGCGTCGCCTACCCCTGCCTGGCCATCGAGAAGGACCCGACCCTGGCGGCCGAGTACACCTCGCGCGGCAACCTGGTGGGCGTGGTCACCAACGGCACCGCCGTGCTGGGCCTGGGCGACATCGGCCCGCTGGCCTCCAAGCCGGTCATGGAAGGCAAGGGCTGCCTGTTCAAAAAGTTCGCCGGCATCGACGTGTTCGACATCGAACTGGCCGAGCGCGACCCGGACAAGCTCATCGAGATCATCGCGGCGCTGGAGCCCACGCTGGGCGGCATCAACCTCGAAGACATCAAGGCGCCCGAGTGCTTCTACATCGAGAAGCAGCTGTCGGCGCGCATGAACATCCCCGTCTTCCACGACGACCAGCACGGCACGGCCATCATCTCCAGCGCCGCCCTGCTCAACGGCCTGGAGCTGGTGGGCAAGGACATCGGCGCGGTCAAGATCGCGGTGTCGGGCGCGGGTGCCGCGGCCATCGCCTGCCTGGACGTGATGGTGGGCCTGGGCGTCAAGCGCGAGAACGTGTTCGTGTGCGACTCCAAGGGCCTGATCCAGAGCGAGCGCGCCGATGCGCTTGCGGCGAAGCTCGACGAGTCCAAGCAGCGCTTCTGCCAGAAGACCACGGCCCGCACCCTGGCCGATGTGGTCGATGGCGCCGACGTCTTCCTGGGCTGCTCCGCCGCCGGCGTGCTGAGCGCCGAGATGGTCAAGACCATGGCCGCCAGCCCGCTGATCCTGGCCCTGGCCAACCCCGAACCCGAGATCCGCCCCGAGATCGCCAAGGCCGCCCGGCCCGATTGCATCATCGCCACCGGCCGCTCGGACTACCCCAACCAGGTCAACAACGTCCTGTGCTTCCCCTACATCTTCCGTGGCGCGCTCGATTGCGGCGCCACCAAGATCACCGAAGCCATGAAGCTGGCCTGCGTGCGCCAGATCGCCGACCTGGCCAAGGCCGAGATCTCCGACGAAGTCGCCGCCGCCTACCCGGGCCGCGAGCTGCGCTTCGGCCCGGACTACCTGATCCCCACGCCGTTTGATTCGCGCCTGATTTTGCGCATCGCGCCGGCCGTGGCCGAAGCCGCTGCCGCATCCGGTGTGGCCACCCGCCCCATCACCGACCTGAAGGCCTACCGCGACTCGCTCTCGCAGTTCGTCACCAACACGGGCCTGTTCATGCGCCCGCTGTTCCTGGGTGCCAAGGCGGCCAAGCAAGCCAAACGCATCGCCTACGCCGAGGGCGAAGACGACCGCGTGCTGCGCGCCGCGCAAGTCGCCATCGACGAGCAGCTGGCTTTCCCCGTGCTGGTGGGCCGCCCCGACGTGATCGCCACGCGCATCGAGCGCGCCGGCCTGCGCCTGCAGCCGGGCGTGAACTGCGAGATCGTCAACCCCGGCAGCGACCCGCGCTTCCACGCCTACGTCGAGGCCTACCACCAGCTGCGCGCCCGCGACGGCATCAGCCCCGAGCTGGCCAAGGTGGTGCTGCGCCGCTCGAACTCGCTGATCGCCACGATGCTGGTGAAGATGGGCGACGCCGACGGCATGATCTGCGGTGTCATCGGCCGCTACGACTTCCACCTGGAGCATGTGCGCGATGTCATCGGCACCCGCCCCGAGGCCCACGGCCTGGCGGCGCTGAACGCGCTGATCCTGGAGCAGCACAACCTGTTCATCGCCGACACCTTCGTCAACGAAGACCCCACCGCCGAACAGCTCGCCGACATCGCCGTGATGGCGGTGGAAGAAGTGCAGCGCTTCGGCCTGCCGCCGCGCGTGGCCTTCCTGTCGCACTCGATGTTCGGCTCCAGCAACCGGCCGTCTGCCAAGAAGATGCGCCAGGCCCGCGACCTGTTCGTGGCCCGCATGCCCCACATCCCCGCCGATGGCGAGATGCAGGGCGACGCCGCCTTGAGCGAGTCGGTGCGCCTCAAGCTGCTGCCCGACAGCACGCTGCAGGGCACGGCCAATGTGCTGATCTGCCCGAACCTGGACGCGGCCAACATCCTCTTCAACGTGCTGAAGATGACGGGCGGCAATGGCGTGACGGTGGGCCCCATCCTGCTGGGTGCGGCGGCGCCGGTGCACATCCTGACGCCCTCGGCGACGGTGCGCCGCATCGTCAACATGACGGCGGTGGCCGTTGGCCACGGCAGCCACGCGGCGGCCAAGTAAGGCAGGTCGGGCGGGCTGGGGCACAAAGCCCCAGAGCCCCCAGGTGGGCAGGACCGGACGGGCGCAGCTAGACTGCCCTGGATGCGCCAACCCTCCACCTCCGCCCCAGCCGCTCCCTCCTCCGCCACCACCACGGCGGCCCCTGCCCCCGCGCTGCACGGCTACCTGGCCGCACTGGCCACGGTGGTGATCTGGGCGGGCTTCATCCTGATTTCGCGCCTGGGCGGCAAGACCGGCCTGACCGGCTGGGACATCGTCGCGCTGCGCCTGGGCACGGCCTCGCTGGTGTTGCTGCCGTTTTCGCTCAAGCTGCCGGCCGGCACCTGGCGCGACCGCAAGCTCTGGACCCTGGCCCTGAGCGGTGGCCTCACCTTCCTGGTGCTGGTCTATGCCGGCCTCAAGCTGGCCCCGGCCGCGCACGGCGGCATCCTCATGCCGGGCATGCAGCCCTTCCTGGTCACGGCCATGGCCTGGTGGATCCTGGGCGCGCGCCCGCCACGCCAGCGCGTGTTGGCCCTGGTGCCCATCGCCCTGGGCATGCTGTGCGTGGCCATCCCGTCGGTGCTGGGCACGCACGGTGGGCCCTCCACCCTGCTGGGCGATGTGCTGCTGTTGAGCGCCTCGCTCACCTGGGCCGTCTACAGCGTGCTGGTCAAGAAATGGGCCTACGACGGCTGGCTGCTGACGCGCTTCGTGGCGCTGGCTTCCTGCCTGGTCTTCATGCCCGTGTACCTGCTGTTCTTGCCCAAGGGGCTGGACCAGGTGCCCATGTCGATGCTGGTGCTGCAGGCGCTGTACCAGGGCATCGGGCCGACCATCCTGGCCATGGTGCTGTTCCTGAAGGCCGTGACCATCCTGGGCGCGGAGCGCACCGGCGCCCTGGTGGCCCTGGTGCCGGTGATGGCCGGCCTGGGCGCAGTGCCGCTGCTCGATGAGCCGCTGACGGCCTGGCTGGTGGCGGGGTTGGTGCTGGTGTCGAGCGGGGCGTTTCTGGCGGCGCGGCCGGTGCGGGCTTGAGGGGTCTGCCAGCGGAGCGCTGAGGCCTGCGCGGCGCTGAAAGCGGCACCGTCGGCACTTGAAGCGGCAGCGTTGGCACTTCCAACGGCAGCGTCCGCGCTTTTCGCGACAGCCATGCCGCTTGGCGCGGCGGTGGTCTCGCTTTTCGCGACAACGCTGTCGCTTTTCACGACAACAGCTGGGTCGCACAGCGTCATGCGTGCCCCCAAAAGGGGCGGTGGCGGCGCTTCAAGCGGCAGCATCCGCGCTTTTCGCGACAACGCTGCCGCTTTTTGCGGCAAGAGATGGGTCAGCGCGTGTGGCGGTCGGCGCTTTCACGCGCATCCACATACACCCCCGCCGACAGCTGCTTGGCCTTGTGCTTGGCCGCCGCCGCCGCGCTGGCCACCTGCTCGGGCTGGACAAAGTCGCCCGGGTGCACGCGCAGGGCGCCCACCGACAGCGTGGTCAGCGGGAAGAAGCGCATCACGCCTTCGCGGTCTTCGGCTTCGATGCCACCGCACGCGCGGGCCGCGTCGTCGAACAGGGCGATGGCCTCGCGGTTGAAGTCGGCCACGGCCGCCTCGATGCGGGCGTGCCAGTCCTCGCTCTGGTAGAGCACCACGAAGTCGTCGCCGCCCACGTGGCCCACGAAGTCGCGCCGGGCGTCGGCGTGCGCCACCAGGGTGCGCGCCAGCAGGCAGATCATCTCGTCGCCGCGCCAGTAGCCGTAGTGGTCGTTGAAGGGCTTGAAGTGGTTGAGGTCGGCGTAGCAGGCCACGAAGGGCGCGCCACCTTGCAGCAGGCGCCCGATGTGCAGGGTCAGCGGGATGTTGCCCGGCAGGAAGGTCAGCGGGTTGGCGTGGCGGGCGGCTTCGATGCGCAGCTCGGTCACGGCCCGCACCAGGCGCTCGCCCGTGCCCATGCCGATGTACTGGCCATCGCGCGTGACGACGAAGCCTTCGGTCAGGTAGCGCTGGTCTTCCGAGGTCAGCACGTCGGTGAGCTGGTCCAGGCCGATGCCCGCGTCCAGCACCAGGGGCTCGGTGTTGGCGAACAGCAGGCAGGAGCGCTGGTCGTACAGCTCCTTGAAATAGGGCTTGGAGTACTGGTTGAGGAAGCCGTGGCGGTTGACCAGGCCGATGGGCCGGCCGTCCTGCACCACGGCGATGGCGCGCAGCGACTCATCTTTCAGGAAGCGGCGCGCGGCCTGGTGGTGGGTGGCGTCGGCCGGCAGGGGCTCCACCTCGATCACGATGGTGCCCAGGGCAAAGTCGCTGCGGGCCTGGCGGGTCTTGCTGGGCAGCACCGCGATTTCGCGGCTGTCGATGACGGCGCGGGCCTCGGGCAGCAAGGCTTCGGCCAGGGTGGCCTGCGGACGGCCCAGCAGGTAGCCCTGGCCCAGCTCGATGCCCAGGTCGCGCAGGGCGCGCAGCTCTTCCGGCGTCTCCAGGCCCTCGGCCACCATCTGCGTGCCGAAGGTTTCGGCGATGCGGCGCAGCGCGGTGATGGTCTGGACCTTCTCCGGGTGCGAGGCGATGTCGCGGGCGAAGTATTTGTCGATCTTGACGATGTCGGGCTTGAGCTCGGCCCACAGGCGCAGGCTGGAGCGGCCGTCGCCGAAGTCGTCGAGCGCAAGCTGCACGTCCAGGCGGCGCAGCATCTGGATGGCGTCGAGCAGGCGCTGCAGGTTGGCCACGCGCTCGTGCTCGGTGATCTCCACCACCAGCCGGCCCGTGGGGATGCCCATGTCGCGGATCAGGCCCCAGATGCCATGCCCCACCGGGTGGGCCAGCAAGGCGCTCAAGGCCCCCGCGCTGAGGTTGACGAAGAGCTGGCCCGCCATGCCCTGCTGGGCCCAGCCCTTGAGGGCCAGCTTGACGGCGTGCACCTCCAGGTCGAAGCCCACACCTTGCGCCTGGGCCGCTGCGAACAGGGCGTCGGGGGCGGCCAGCGCATGCCCGCGGGGACCGCGGAGCAAGGCCTCGTGGCCGACCACTTCGCCGTCGCGCAGACGGCCCAGCGGTTGGTAATGGGTGCTCAAGAGGCCGCAAGCCATGATCTCGGAGACGGTCATCCCCGGCTGGCTGGCAGTCGCTGGTGCGACGAAAACCTCAGAAGTTGCCGATGCGTGCGCCTGTGGCGTCATGGTTTCTCCCTACAACAACGGGAGTTGTATCGACCTGCAAATCGGGCTTCTTGAGCAATATCTCCGTGAACCTTCTGTGACTCACAGATTGAGCTGTTTGGCGATGATCTCGTTCATGATCTCGTGCGTGCCCCCGCCGATCGAGAGGATGCGGTTGTCGCGGTAGAGGCGCTCGACCACCGATTCGCGCATGTAGCCCATGCCGCCGAAGATCTGCACGGCCTCGTAGGTGACCTTGTCGGCGACCTCGGTGGCGAAGTTCTTGGCCATCGAGACCTCCTTGACCGCCACCTGCCCCGCCTGCATGCGCGCGGCCACGCGGTAGGCGTACTCGCGCGCCACATCGACTTGGGTGGCCATCTCGGCGAGCTTGTGGCGGATGACCTGGTGCTTGGACAGGGGCTTGCCGAAGGTGACCCGATCCTTCACGTAATCCAGGCAGGCTTCCAGCGCCATCTGCGCGGTCATGTAGGCCATCACGGCCAGGGCCAGGCGCTCGGCCTGGAAGTTCATCATGATGAGCATGAAGCCGGCGTTCTCCGGCCCGATGAGGTTGCCCGCGGGCACGCGGCAGTCTTCGAAGAACAGCTCGGCCGTGTCAGAGGCCCACCAGCCCATCTTCTTCAAGTTGCGGCCCACGCTGAAGCCGGGCGTGCCCTTGTCGACCAGCAGCAGCGACACGCCGGCATAGCCCTCGCCGCCGGTGCGCACGGCCACGGTGTAGTGGTCGGCGCGCACGCCCGAGGTGATGAAGGTCTTGCTGCCGTTGACGACGTAGTGGTCGCCATCGCGCACGGCGCGGGTGCGCAGGTTGGCCACGTCGGAGCCGCCACCGGGCTCGGTGATGGCCAGGGCCATGATCTTCTCGCCGGCCAGCACGGCCGGTGCCACGCGCTGCTGCAGCTCGGGCGAGGCGCCACGCCACACCGGCGGCAAGCCGATGTCGAGCGAGCCCAGGCTGGCCACCAGGCCGCCGGAGGTGCTGCGCATGAGTTCTTCGCTGACGGCCAGCTTCATGAAGACGTCGTGCTCGGCGGTGCCGCCCAGGTGCTCGGGGTGGCCGATGCCCAACAGGCCCAGGGCGCCGGCCTTCTGGTAGAGCTCACGCGGGAAGCTGCCCGCCTCTTCCCATTCGGCGATGTGCGGCAGGATTTCCTGCGCCACGAAGCGGCGGGTGGTCTCGCGGACCATGGCGTGGGTCTCGTCGAAGTAGGCGGGGAAGCACGCGTGGGAGGTGTGGCCGGTGGCGCTCATGGTGTCTCTCGGAGGGTTGGGTGGGTGATGGCAGGGAATTTCAGGGGCCATCGGTAGTTAACCTATGATGCCCGCAATTGACGCTTACGTTACCCTGAGCCCACAATCCGGGCAAGCCCCAAGCCCCACTTCCTCATTCCCACCTTTCCACCCTTACTGAGAGCGCCACCATGACCCAGCCCACCCACTACGACAGCATCTTCCGCCCCGGCCTGTTCGCGGGCCAGGTCCACGTGGTCACGGGCGGTGGCTCGGGCATCGGGCGTTGCGTGGCGCACGAGCTGGCCGCGCTCGGCGCCACCGTCGTCATCACCGGACGCAACGAAGAAAAACTGGCGCGCACCGCCGCCGAGATCACCGAAGACGGCGGCAAGGTGTTCACCAGCGCCTTCGACATCCGCGACGAGGACCAGGTCAAGGCCGCCGTGGCCGCCATGGTGGCGCAGCACGGCCGCATCCACGGCCTGGTGAACAACGCGGGCGGTCAGTTCCCCTCGCCGGTGTCGGCCATCTCGAAGAAGGGATTCGAAGCGGTGGTCACCAACAACCTGACCGGCGGCTTTTTGATGATGCGCGAGGCCTACAACCAGAGCATGGCCAAGCACGGCGGCGCGGTGGTCAACATGACGGCCGACATGTGGAACGGCATGCCGGGCATGGCGCACTCGGGCGCAGCCCGTGCCGGCATGGCCAACCTGACGAAGACGGCGGCCTACGAATGGGCGGCATCGCACGTGCGCGTGAACGCCGTGGCGCCGGGCTGGATCGCCTCCAGCGGCATGGACGCCTATGGCCCGGCCATGGCCCCGATGATCCGCATGCTCAAGGACAACCTGCCGGCCAAGCGCATGGGCCTGGAGGCCGAGGTCAGCTCGGTGATCTGCTTCCTGCTGAGCCCGGGCGCGGCCTTCGTGACCGGCATCACCGTGGCCATCGACGGTGGCGCGCCGCTGCACAGCCCGGTCATGCCCACGCCCAACCACGCCGGCGCCCCCACCTACGACGGCTTCCACCGCGCGGCGGTGCCAGCGGTGCTGCAGACTCCGGGCGAGTGAGCACAGGGCAGACGTGATGGACATGGCGCCAGCATGAAGTGCCTTTGACCCGTTTTTTCCGAAGGTTGATGGGGAGAAGCGGAGGATGGCTCCCTAGAATCGGGGACAACTCCGCGTCAAGCTCACCATGCCCACCCTGTCGATCTTGCACGCCGTGCTCGCGGCCGCCCTGCTGCTGTTCCTGGCCAAGTCCGTGGCCTGGCTCATCCAGCGGCGCATGGGCAATGGCGGCATCGTCGATGCCATCTGGGCCTGGGCCCTGGGCGGCCTGGCCGTGTGGTTCGCCGCCGTGGGCACCGCGCCCACCGAGGTTCGCCTGACCCTGGGCGCCATGGGCGGGCTGTGGGGCCTGCGCCTGGGCACCTACCTGTGGGGCCGCAACTGGCGCGCCGCCGAAGACTGGCGCTACGCCAAGTTCCGCGCCGACTGGGGCGCGCAAGCGCAATCCAAGATGTTCTGGTTCTTCCAGTTCCAGAACCTGTTCACCCTGGCCCTGGCCGCCAGCGCCTTCGTCCCGGCGGCCTACCGCGAGGGCTCGCCCGGGCCGCTCGGCCTGGGTGCGGCGGTGGCCATCCTGCTGGTGTCGGTCTGGGGCGAAGGCCTGGCCGACGACCAACTGCGCCGATTCAAGGCCGACCCCGCGCGCCGCGGCCAGGTCTGCGACGTCGGCCTGTGGCGCTACAGCCGCCACCCCAACTACTTCTTCGAGTGCGTGCACTGGCTGGCCTACATCCCCCTGGCCGTGGGCGGCGGGCTGTGGGGCTGGTCGCTGATCGCGCCGGTGGTCATGGTCTTGCTGCTGCTGAAAATTTCGGGCGTGCCACTGCTGGAAGCCGAGATGGCCGTGCGCAAACCGGGCTACGCCGAGTACATGGCGCGCACCAGCATGCTGCTGCCCTGGCCACCGCGCCGGCCGTGAAGTTGCCCGGATGCCCTCGCTTGCACACGCTGCATCCAGGCCGCGATGGGCTGCGTAAGGTCTGACATCTCTGGAGGAACCTGAACCATGTTGTTTGCCATCGAATGGGCCGAGAACGGCCTGCTGCCCGACACCGTCATCCGCGCCGGCATGCGCCGCCTGATGGCCCAGCGCCTGGCCGCCCACCACGACCAGCCGCCCTCGCGCCGCACCGCCGCCTTCCGCGACTTCGTGGCCGAGCTCAAGAACAGCCCCATCGCCATCCACACGCACGACGCCAACGTGCAGCACTACGAGGTGCCCGCCCAGTTCTTCCACCTGCACCTGGGCCCGCGCCTGAAGTACTCGTGCTGCTGGTACGAGCGCGGCAACGAGACCCTGGCCCAGGCCGAAGAAGCCATGATGCGCATCTACGCCGAACGCGCCCAGCTCGACAAGCTGAAAGCCGGTGACCGCGTGCTGGACCTGGGCTGCGGCTGGGGCTCGCTGAGCCCCAGAAGTTCTAAAAGAATAGACCGAGGTGAGGATAGGGGTTAGAAAACTTAAGGTAAGGATAGGTCGGTTAGGTTAGGTTAGGTTAGGTTAGGTTA
>Ga0209107_10000626_pt1 | contig 20428 bp, 16 predicted proteins | sample LakErihyJuly2011_2_FD_187460 | JGI IMG/M metagenome (GOLD analysis project Ga0209107, IMG submission 187460) | Freshwater microbial communities from dead zone in Lake Erie, Canada - CCB hypolimnion July 2011 (SPAdes) (version 2) | ecosystem: Environmental > Aquatic > Freshwater > Lentic >...
ACGTTTTTGATGCTGTTTAATTTATCTATTTTTGTCTAATAATCTGTATCGATTATTTAGGACTAGTCATATAACATTTATAGCATTCCAGGGAATAAAATTCTATAATCATAAAGACTTACACCTTTTAAATTAGAACCATATTTTGCATTTATAGCTTCTATGAATTTGTTTGCAATTAAGGCATAGCCTCTTGGTGATGGATGAACTCCATCAGTTGAAAACCCACCGCCTGTAATAAATGTATTGGTAACATTATATCCGTTTGCTGAAATCCCACCGCTAGCAATTCTTGTCATAAATGCATTTGCATCTACAAATGCTAATCCTTTTGCATCAGCTGCAGCTTTTATGGTTACATTATAATTATCAGTAGCTGTTTTTAAATCACTGATTTCAGTTGGAACCAATATATGCTTGTCTTGTAATGGGAACGTAACGCCAAATTTATTTAATGGCGAAGGAGGCGCAACTCCGAGTCCAGAATCTGAAGCGGTTGGTGCTGCCGCAATAGCTCCTTGTGTAGTTAAAAGAACCAAGTCAGTTGCAGTTGCTTGACGAGCTTGACCAAATACAGCTCCGTAAAAAGCGGCAGTTGGTGCTCCAAGTGAAGGTGTAAAGGCAGCTGTTAGTTGAGCTGATAAATTAGTTAATGATTCATCTTTTATTAATAATGGATTGGCTACAGTTGTTGACAATAAGTCAATTCTACCAGCCCCACCAACAGCGTTTAAAGCCGCTTTCAATGGTCCATATAACTGTGTGTTTAAAGCATTAATTGTTCCAACTCCAACGGCTACATTTCCCCCTCCTAAAACAGACGCAGATAATGGATTGTAAGGAACAGTTGTAAAGAAAGGTACGGTGTTCACATAAGGAATGTTGGCTACAACACCTTTAGCGCTTACAGAAGTCATAGAGTTTACCAATGTGTTGTAAGTAGCATCAAAACCAACTCCAGCAGCTCCCGCTGAAGGGGTAATTGGATTTGTTCCGTCACCACCAGTTGTTGCGTAACCTAAAACATCGTTGTTCCCAATCCAAAGTGAAAAGAATGTAGGTGCTTGACCCATTGCATAAGCCAAAACAGATGTTGTAGCATTAGGCGCAAAACGAACATAATAAGGATTTGCAGTTCCTGTAGCTATTCCTGCAGCACTTCCGTAACTAGGAGACAATAAGTGAAAACTCTTAGCTCCTGGAACGCCACAGTTATTATATGGCCCTGCGGCAACAACTGCGGGATTTAGAATTTCTGTAGAGGGAGTTCCAGCAACAGAAGCTGGTCCTGTACCATTAAAATAAAATCGTGGCCCAGCGAATTGTGTTCCGTTTATTTTAAATCCACCAATATTATCTGACATGAATGGAATCTTAAAAGCGCCACCACCAACTAATGCAAATTGCTCTGACATAATATTGGCATAAGAAACTTTTTGACCTTCAATAAATAGTGCATTATCTGAATATCCTGCAGTTAATGAGTTTCCTAAAGCAACAAATTTTGAGAAATCTGCTGTACCTGCGGTTAATGGCATTCCATCTGAAGAGTTTGAAACGATTGTTTCGTCATTATCATTACACGCTACAAATGTTAAAGAAACTAATAGTAGCCATTTGAAATTTTTTATCATAATCGTATGTTTTTATATTAATTAATTACGGGTTGATTGTCCAAGAAGCAAATATTTGTTGCCCGATTAAACCGGCTCCTAGTACTTGAAAGTATTCTTTTCCGCCTAAATTTGCGGCCCCAATTTTCAAAGTTGATTTTAGTTTTGGAACATTATAATTTATTTGTGCATCAATAACAGTTGCAGAAGGAACAATTCCGTCTACCATTGTTGATTGCCATAAATATTCGCTATTCCATCTTCCGCTGACATTAAAACCGAAATTTTTGAATAATTTTTCATTTCCAAACGACGCTTTAACTCTATGTTTAGGAGTATTAAATCCTGCTTCGAAACTTTCGTCTTGAGATTGGTCAAATGCAAATTCAGCATAGTTATAATTTGCTCCTAGTTCGAAATCTTTGTATACTTTTTTAGATAGTCCAAGTCCGAAACCAAGAGATTTAATTTCTATTTTAGTATTGGTATACAATTGATATGCTCTGTAGTTTCCAGTTTGTAATGCGTGAATTGATTGTGTTCCAAGATTTGTTGGTCCGCCAGTAGCGCTTGGAGCATCCATAGCAGTTCCGTAATAAGGAGCTACTACATTAATATTTCCAATAAAATCATTGTAAACATTGTAATATCCATTAATATCTATTGAAACATCTTTAATAAAAGAACGATATCCTAATTCAATTGCTCTTACTTGTTCTGGTTTTACGTATTCTAAAGAAGTTTTTTTCAATAATGCTGGATTACCACTTGCAGAAAGCGCTGCAACTGATGATGCGGTATAAGAATTATTATAGGCATTTAAACCAGTCATGACTACTGATGTGCCCCCAGCAAAAAACTGACCCGTTGGAGTGCTTACATTTAACGTTTCAGAATATCGTATTAAGTTGTCTGGAGCAGATCCTAGAAGAATTGCACTACCTACATTAAATCCGATGTATTGATCTTGAGTTGATGGGTTTCTAAATCCAGTTTGTACAGAAAATCTTAAATTATGTTTTTTATTTTCTCCAGCGGAGTAAACAAAAGAAATTCTCGGAGAATAATTACCTTCGAAATTTTTCGATTTATCATACCGTACAGATCCTGTAAATTTCAATCTGTCATCAACAAATTTCTTCGTTAATTGCGTGTATGCACCATATTCATTGTAATAAATTGGGCCATTTGCATCCGTATAAATTCTTCCGTGAGAATTTAATTCATATTGTCTGAAAGATCCACCCACCTGAACCTCTGCAAATTTAATCATATCTTTCAAATTATAATTAGCATCAGAATGATAGATTCTAGAGTTATCAACTAATTTAGAGCCTGAGAGCACACTCGCTTCATTAATAACTAAATTAAATGCATTTTTGAAGGCATCTGTACCTGGGATTAATCTTCCAGTATCAGCTGTGTTTCTTGCAATTTGATGAGCAGCTGACGGAGTTGCACCACCTAAAGTTGATTGGATATAGGCGCCAGCGTATTGTCCAAACCAAGTGCTATCCCCTTTCCAGCTTCTGTTGATGTTGATACCTGTAAAAAGCATATCATAAGAGTTTCCTCCATCTTCAGTTGTAGTATAGCCCCTAACAAAGAAGTTTTTCCCTTTGAATTCTAATTTATGTTGTTGCATAAAAAAGTTATTCAAATAATATCTGTTAGCACCTTGATAAACGGCATTTCCAAAACCAAATTTACTTTGCCAAATCACTTCAAGATTTTCATTTCCAAAAGGTCTTAAATGAATAGAAAAGTCAATTTTGGTATTGGAAGCTTTATTGTCAGTTAAGTCTGTTTCTTTATAACCCGTTCTACTTACATTCGTATTTGGCAATAAATTTACAGTAGAAGCAGGAATAATTCCTAAACCAGCTAATGTTTGACCAACACCTTTAATGTTTGTTGAAACTTCATCTCCGTATACATTAATACCATCATAGTTAATGTCACTTCTGTCTATTCCAGCAATTTTTTTGTCATTGTAGTTTGTAGCATACCAATCGGTACCTGTCATGTAGGTATAATTTGCTTTAGCGGCAAAATATTTGTTAAAGGCATGTGCGACTCTAACGCCATAATCTGTAAAGCTATTAACTCCAGCAGCTTGTTGGCTTGTTTGACCATATTTCACATAAGCAGTTACGCCACCGCTTGTGAATGGATTTTTACTATTCATAAATAAAATACCATTAAAGGCATTCGCCCCGTACAATGCAGAAGAGGCTCCAGGCAACAACTCCACACTTTGAACGTCAATTTCCGAAATACCAATCATGTTTCCTAACACGAAGTTTAATAATGGGGAAGAATTGTCCATTCCATCTACCAATTGCATAAAACGAGTGTTTGCAACGGTAGCAAAACCTCTTGTGTTGATTGCCTTGAATGTTAAACTACTGGTATTCATTTGAACTTCCTTCAAGTTTTCTAATCCGTCATAAAAAGAAGGCGATGCAGATTTTTTAATTTCAGCAATTCCCATTCTTTCAATTGTAACTGGCGACTGTAAAACTTTTTCAGGAGTTCTTGAAGCCGAAACTACAACTTCGTCTAATAATGTCTTTTTAATAGTATCTGAAACTATTGTTTGCGCAAAAGAAATGCTGCAAAAAAACAATGTCAAAATAAGTAAGATTTTTCTCATTGGATTTAAATTTGTTTGTTAATGAAGCTAAAGTAGTATTTATTTTGATATTAATAAATTATTAGTAGAAAAAATTAATATTTAGCTGTATTTTGCTTCAAATTATGATGATAATTTGATGAAATTCTTGAATATTCCTCATGGTTTTTAAACAAACTATCAAAAATTTACTATGCACGCTTATTAAATTAACATAGTTTTAAGTAATTCATAAAAATACTATCAAAAAAAGAGCGTTCATGAATTGAACGCTTTTTTTTAACAAGTATTTCTTTAACTATTCTACTGTTACTGATTTAGCTAAGTTTCTTGGTTGATCTACATTACAACCTCTCAATACGGCAATGTGGTAGGACAATAATTGTAGCGGAATTGTTGTAATTAGTGGAGATAATGCATCGGCAGTTTCTGGGATTTCAATAACATAATCGGCCAAATCATGAACTTGAGTGTCGCCTTTAGTTACAATTGCAATAATTTTCCCGCTTCTAGATTTAATTTCTTGAATATTACTTACCACTTTGTCATAATGACCCAATTTTGGGGCAATTACAACAACAGGCATATGTTCGTCTATCAAAGCAATTGGCCCGTGCTTCATTTCAGCAGCGGGATACCCTTCGGCATGAATATAGGATATTTCTTTTAATTTTAAAGCCCCTTCTAAAGCCACAGGAAAATTATATCCTCTACCTAAATAAAGGCAGTTTGGCGCATCTTTGAAAATGGTTGCAATTTCTTTAGCTTTATCATTTGTTTCTAAAGCCTCCAAAACTTTTTCTGGAATTAATTCTAATTCTTGTAAATACCTGTGGAAATCTGAATTGGTCATTGTCCCTTTTGCTTTCGCAATTCGCAACGCAATCATTGTTAAAACAGTAATTTGAGTGGTAAATGCTTTAGTTGATGCAACTCCAATTTCTGGACCTGCGTGAGTATATGCCCCTGCATGAGTTTCTCTAGATATTGAAGAACCAACAACATTACAAACTCCAAATACAAATGCACCTCTTTCTTTTGCTAATTTAATAGCAGCCAAAGTATCAGCAGTTTCGCCAGATTGAGAAATGGCAATTACTACATCGCCTTTATTTATAATTGGATTTCTATATCTGAATTCTGAAGCATATTCTACTTCAACAGGGATTCTTGTAAATTCTTCGATTATATATTCAGCTACTAAACCTGCATGCCACGAAGTTCCACAAGCTACAATTAGTATTCTTTCTGCATTCAAGAATTTCTCGATATTATCTTCAATTCCTGCCATTTGAATCAAACCAGTATTTGCGTGTAAACGACCTCGATAAGTATCTTTAATTACACTTGGTTGTTCGAAAATTTCTTTGAGCATAAAGTGATCGTAACCCCCTTTTTCAATTTGCTCTAAATTCATTTGCAATTCCTGAACATATGGATCTACTAATGAATCGTCTTTAATTTTTCTAATTTTTAAAGGTTTATTTAATCTCACAATTGCCATTTCTTCGTCTTCAAGATAAATAGCATTTGAAGTATATTCTATAAATGGAGAAGCGTCAGAAGCAATAAAATATTCGTTTTCACCAACGCCAATTGCTAATGGACTTCCTAATCGAGCCACAACAATTTCATCAGGTTTTTGTTTGTCAAATACGCAAATTGCATAGGCACCTACTACTTGATTTAAAGCAATTTGTACAGCTTTTCCAAGTTTTAGGTTGTCTTTTTTCTGAACATCTTCAATCAGATTTACCAATACTTCTGTATCAGTATCAGAATGAAAAACATATCCTCTATTTATTAATTCTTTTTTTAATGGAGCATAATTCTCTATAATTCCGTTGTGAATAATTACAAGATTTCCTGAATTTGAAACATGTGGATGTGAGTTTACATCATTAGGAACTCCATGAGTTGCCCAACGGGTATGCCCAATTCCAATAGTGCCATTGGTTGTAATTTCATTTGAAGACATTGTTTCTAAATCAGAAACTTTGCCTTTAGTTTTAGAAACTTTCAAGTTTGCTCCATCAAACAGCATAATACCAGCACTATCATATCCTCTGTACTCCAGTCTTTTCAACCCTTTTATTACAATTGGATATGCTTCTCTAAATCCGATATAACCTACTATTCCACACATATATTTTTATTTGGTGTTAATAAATAATTTTTAATTTGGCTTTGTATAATATATTTCAAGTTTTAATCTTTTAGCATAATTTGCTTTATTGGCAATGTCGTTAGGGATATTATTCCCAAATAAAACAGTTCCTAAAGTATTTATTACAGAAGATGTTGGGATTTTACTAAATGGATTAGCACCAGAAGTTGTGTTTTTTAGTTTTGAATTGCCCGAAGTTGCAATTGATTCTGTAACTACTAGTCCCAGTTTAACATTTGTAGAGTCTTTACTAATCAAATTTATTATATGGTTTGTAAGTCTTATTTTATATTTGATTCCACGTTTAGTTACTATTGAGGAAAGTACATCTTTTTCAAGAATTCCGCCATGAATTTTTTTATTCAATTTGGAGTTAGAACCCACAGAACCGTCCATATAGTAATCAATAATAGGTGTATGATTGTTTAAATCATATAAATAAATTCTATTAGGCTCTTCCAATTCGGTCATGGAAGCTCTATCTACATAAAAAGTTAAGTTTGCTTCGTTTACCAATAATTTTTGACCATCAAATGGGTGTCTCAAATCATCCAATTCATCCGCAACACCATTTGCGATTTGTGGTGCAACTCCATTTGTGTAGTAACCTCGAACATCTGCCCCAAAAAGCTTAATTACCGCCATTGAACCAGCTCCTCCTTTTGGATACAATCTATAATCTCCAGTTGTTGCATTTGTAGCTGAAGTAACTTGAGTAGCATATCCTGTATTGTAATCATTTTCAAATAGATTTACAGAATTTCCACCCAAACTAATTCCCAATTTTTTCTCCTTTATAGTAACCACACCCGTAGCACTTGTTACGGTCACATTATAAGTCACAATAATTTTACCTAATTTAATGTTTAAGGATGCTAAACTTCCTTGATTTGGAGAGTTGTCGGCGTTATCCGCTTTCAAATACAAACCATTAAAATACCTTTTAAAAACATCATTATTTAGTAGTTTTCCAGCAGCACCAGTTCCAAATAATTTATCTTGAAAAAATTGATTGTTAAGTTTTAAACGCATTCCAGGTGCCGATCTCGTATCAACAACTTGAGCGCCATCCACAGTTTTATATGTTTTTATTTCAGCATCATTGAAGAAAAACTGCTCATTTTGAGAGGCATCAGTATCGTCATTTAAACGCGTAGGATTTTTATTGGAATCAAATTCTGAAGTGGCATCAGAATAATATTTTTGTCCATCAATAAACCCTGAAGTGGCATCATAATCTCTTAAATAATATTTAGATTCATAAACTCCTAACTTGATTTTAGCAGTTCCGTTGATGGAATCCAAATAATAAGTACTGTCTCCGGTGGTAGTATTTTTTTCTTTTAAATGACTAAAGTAAGGCAATGAAAGTTCTACTTTTGTAACTGTTGGAGTCGTGCCGATGGTTTGGTTCAAAGTGTCCAAAACAACTTGCGTCACGATACTTGCTCTAGTTTTACCAAAGAAATCATTATTGTAATATCCCAATGCGTTTAAAGTAAGATTGCTAGATTCAACAGCACCTATGCTTTGATTGTAAGCAATAACGGTCTTAGTTGTGTCTTGAATGAGTCCAAAATGATCGTCTCCAATAATATCAACACCAATTTTATTAAAATCTTTATCGCAAGAAGCAAAAAAAGCAACAATACTAAGTAAAAAAACTAATTTTAAAAAAGAATTATTTTGCATATTTATTTAAAAAAATATTATTATTTAACTAAATTCTTATAGAAGTTAGTGTAGACTTCAGCGAATTTGTTTTTCGGTGTGAAAGATAAAAAAGGTTTTTCTGAAGATTCTATAAATTTTGTTAAACTTGGGGATAAGTTTTCAGAGGCAATAATCACGGCGTCAGAATGAGCGATAGTTGCTTTAATTATATTTTCATAATCAGGATTCTCTAAGTTAGACACACTAGCTTCAGGAACGCCATCATATTTTATTTTATTAATCATTTCAGGGTTTAATGTTCCTTCAAATGATTGACTATAAACTGAAGTTATAATTTTTGTATCAGAAAACAAAGCTTCGTCTTTATAATAATGTTTCAAATAAATTGGCAACATTGCTGCCATCCATCCATGAACATGAATAATATCGGGAACCCAATTCAGTTTTTTAACGGTTTCCACAACTCCTTTTGCAAAGAAAATTGCGCGCTCGTCATTATCTGGAAACAAAACACCTTCTTCATCTGTAAAAGTCGCTTTTCTTTTGAAATATTCATCGTTATCAATAAAATAAACCTGAATTCTTTCTTTTGGAATAGAGGCTACCTTGATAATCAAAGGCATATCTAAATCATTTACCACTAAATTTATCCCAGACAACCTAATTACCTCGTGTAATTGATGTCTTCTTTCATTGATATTGCCATATCGTGGCATGAAAATTCTAATCTGTCCGCCTTGATCATTTACCATCTTTGGCACATCATACGACATTAGAGAAACTTCGTTTTCAGCTAAGTAGGGCACTACTTCAGATGATACATACAATATCCTCTTATCTTCCATATTAAAATTCAGTATTACTTATTGTAAATAAAAACATGCAAATTTACAAAAATTTATGCAGTTAATAACTAAAATCTTAAGTTTGCACAATATTTCAACAAAAGAACATGCTCATTTTCGACAGACAAGTAGCTTTAATAGAGCATTTAAAACATTTTTCGGATTCAAAACCCACTATTGGATTTGTTCCAACTATGGGGGCTTTACATCAAGGACATTTGTCTTTAATAGAAAACTCATTAAGAGAAAATTCCATAACAATTGTAAGTATTTTCGTAAATCCTACACAATTTAACAATCCTGAAGATTTAGAAAAATATCCTAAAAACTTAGAAAGCGACCTTGAAAAATTGAAAAGTGTTAGCGATAACATAATTATTTTTGCACCAAATGTGGATGATATTTATGAAGGAAAAACGGTTTCTAATCAATTTGATTTTGAAGGGTTAGAAAATCAAATGGAAGGAAAATTTCGTCCGGGTCATTTTGATGGTGTTGGCACAATTGTAAAGCGCTTGTTTGAAATTGTAAAACCTGCTAATGCGTATTTTGGGGAAAAAGATTTTCAGCAATTGCAAATCATAAAAAAATTAGTAGAAAAAGAAAACCTACCTATAAAAATAGTTAGTTGTCCTATTTTCAGAGAAAAAAATGGACTCGCAATGAGTTCGCGTAACGAGAGATTAACTCCAATTGAAAAAGGAAAAGCAGCTATAATTTATAAAACTTTACAAGAAGCAAAAACAAAATTCAAGTCAAATTCTATTTTGGAAATTAAAAATTGGGTAAAACAAGTTTTTGAAAACCAAACCAATTTTAAATTAGATTATTTTGAAATTGCTGACGAAGCTACTTTATTGCCTTGTAAAGAAAAAAAGTCCAATAAAAAACACAGGGCTTTCATTGCAGTTTTTGTTAACAATATAAGATTGATAGACACTATTTCATTAAATTAATTATCTTTGCAAAATGCAAATTCAAGTAGTAAAATCTAAAATACACCGCGTTAAAGTAACCGGAGCCGATTTAAATTATATCGGAAGCATCACTATTGACGAGGCTTTGATGGAGGCTTCCAATATTATTGAAGGCGAAAAAGTTTCAATAGTAAATATCAATAATGGGGAACGTTTAGAAACTTATACTATCAAAGGCAACAGGAATAGCGGCGAAATAACACTTAATGGTCCAGCAGCTCGAAAGGTTCAAAAAGGCGATATTATCATTATAATTTCCTACGGAATAATAGATTTTGAAGAAGCTAAATCATTCAAACCTTCCTTAGTTTTCCCCAATGAAAATGACAATTCTTTAACCTAATTTTGAAAAAGCAAATTAGCAAATGGGCGTCCATTTTACTTCCACTTTTTCTGGGGGTATTTCTAATTATTTATTCCTATAATAAATTCTCAGCAGAAGAAATATTAGAAATAAAAAGTCATTTTGTAAACGCCAATTACAACTATATTTATTTTGCTGTTTTCATTGCTTTTTTAGGCAGTGCTTCGCGTGCGTATCGTTGGAAATATGTTTTAGATCAAATGGGTTATAAAACAACATTTGCCAATAATTTTATGGCGGTTTCCATTGGGTATTTAATGAATTTAACGGTTCCAAGATCGGGTGAAATTTCAAGAGCATTGGTGCTAAAAAAATACAACAATGTTCCTTTTGACAAAGGTTTCGGATCAATAATCGCTGAAAGAATTATTGACATGATTATTCTTTTAGGCTTTATAATCGTTGCCTTTTTTGTTCAATTTGACATTGTAAAAACATTTATTTTAGACAAGTTACCGCTCCAAAAAATAATTATACTTTTAGTTGTAGGAATAGTGCTTTTCATTACTTTTATCCTCTTTTATCGCTATTCTAAAGCAAAATTCATTATCCAACTGAAATCAAAAATTTCCGGATTAAAAGAAGGAATTTTAAGCATCGTTCACATGAAAAGAAAATGGTCCTATTTAGGGCACACAATTTTCATTTGGGGGTCCTATATATTTATGTTTTACATCGGAATTTTTGTAATACCAGAAACTAATACACTTACTTTAGAAGCGGTATTAACTTCATTTGTTGTTGGAAGTATAGCGATTGCTTTTACCAACAGTGGATTTGGGTCGTATCCATTTCTAATAGCTAAAATCCTACTTTTTTATCATATTTCAGAAACCGCAGGAAATGCTTTTGGCTGGATTATTTGGACGTCTCAAATGCTTTTATTAGTTTTTTTAGGGACAATCTCATTTTTACTTTTACCGATATTGAATAGAAGCAAATAAATTATTATATTGCTACTCCTTTTTAAGGGTCATAAATTATTGATAAAACCTTGCCAACAATGAGACAATTGATACTAGTATTACTTTTTCTACTTTCATTTTCTACCTTTTCTCAAATAATTACAGACACAATTGTTTCTCAAAAATTAAAGCAAGATCGAGAATTTACGGTCTCCTTGCCAGAATCCTACGCGAAAAATAAAACTAAGAAATATCCTATTCTTGTTTTATTAGATGGCGATTACCTTTTAAATCCATTTCAAGGAGCTCTAAATTATGGGGCCTATTGGGATGATTTGCCAGAAGTTATTATTGTTGGAATTTCACAAAACAAAAATGATGAACGCTATTCTGATTGTACTTTTAACCCAGAAACTGGTTTGCCAGATGGGGAAGGCGAAAATTTCTTTGAATTTATTGGACAGGAATTACTTCCATATATTGAAAAAACATACCGAATCGCACCATTTAAAATAATTACTGGACATGATATTACCGCTGGATTTTTAAATTTTTATTTATACAAAGACCAACCAATATTCAATGCTTATATTTCGCTTAGTCCAGAATTTCCAACACGAATGGAAGAAATAATCCCACAACGTTTGTTGGCATTAAATCAACCAATTTTCTATTATCAAGCAATGGCAGATGGTGATTTGAAAACTACTAAAGAAAAAATTACACAATTGGATAGCGCCCTAGCAGCCATTAAAAAACCAAATCTAAATTACCTTTTTGATAATTTTAAAGGAGCATCTCATTATTCACTAGTACTAAATGCAATTCCCAATGCATTGTATCAGTTTTTTGGAGTATACCAACCTATTTCAGTTTCAGAATTCAACGAGAAAATCGCAATTCTTTCTTCTGGATACGTTGACTATTTAATAAAAAAATATGATGTTATAGAAAAATCATTTGCTATAAAAATGCCAATTCGTATTAATGATTTTAAAGCAATTGAAGCCGCTATTTTAAAAAACAAAGCCTACAATGAATTGGATGCTTTGGCAGAATTGGCAACCAAGAATTATCCTAAAAGCATGCTTGCTGATTATGAATTGGGTTTGATGTTTGAAAAAATGGAAGATCCCAAAAAAGCCCTTAAATATTTCCAATCTGCTTATCAAAAAGAAGAAATTGGAAACTTAACCAAAGACATGATGCTCGAAAAAATGGAAGATTTAAAGAAAGAAATTCCTAAAAACGGAAAGCCAGTCAAAACCCAAGAGCAAACTACAGAACAATCAACAGAACCAATTCAAGAAGAAAAAAAACCGTAATATGGCTAAAGTAAAAACCTCGTTTTTTTGTCAAAGTTGTGGAACACAATATTCTAAATGGCAGGGGCAATGCAACGCGTGCAAGGAATGGAATACTATTGTAGAAGAAATTATCCAAAAGGAAGAAAAAGTAGCTTGGAAACCATCAACGTCAGAAGTTAAAAAAGTTTCAAAACCTTTAAAAATTAAAGAAATTGATTCCACACTTGAAATCCGAATGGATACCTGCGACGGCGAACTAAATCGAGTGCTTGGAGGTGGAATTGTACCGGGTTCTTTAATCCTTTTAGGCGGCGAACCTGGAATTGGAAAGAGTACTTTATTGCTTCAAATTTCATTGAAATTACCTTACAAAACCTTATACGTTTCAGGTGAAGAAAGTCAGAAGCAAATAAAAATGCGTGCCGAAAGAATCACGCCAAACGGCGATAATTGTTATATATTAACAGAAACAAAAACGCAAAATATATTTCGACAAATTGAGGAAATTCAGCCTGAAATCGTAATTATAGATTCCATACAAACGTTACATACCGATTATATAGAATCGGCTGCCGGAAGTATTTCTCAAATCCGTGAAACCACCGCCGAACTTATAAAATTTGCCAAGGAAACGAATGTCCCTGTAATTTTAATTGGACACATTACAAAGGACGGAAATATTGCAGGGCCCAAAATTTTGGAGCACATGGTGGATACTGTTTTGCAATTTGAAGGCGACAGAAATCACGTGTATCGAATTTTGCGTTCCTTAAAAAACAGATTTGGTTCTACCGCCGAAATTGGAATTTATGAAATGCAGGGAACAGGATTGCGTGAAGTTGCAAATCCTTCAGAAATTTTGATTTCTCACAACGACGCCACACTTTCTGGAACTGCAATTGCTTCTACTTTGGAAGGAATGCGACCCTTGATGATTGAAATTCAAGCACTTGTAAGCAGTGCCGTTTATGGAACTCCACAGCGAAGCACGACAGGGTATAACGCCAAAAGACTGAACATGATTTTAGCAGTTCTTGAAAAACGAGCTGGATTTCATTTGGGTTCCAAAGACGTTTTTCTGAATGTAACTGGCGGACTTTCTGTTGATGATCCTGCAATAGATTTGGCGGTTGTTGCTGCTATTTTATCATCAAATGAAGATATTGCCATCGGAAAAGATTTTTGTTTTGCCGGGGAAGTGGGACTTTCAGGAGAAATACGCCCTGTAAACCGAATTGAGCAGCGCATCCAAGAAGCCGAAAAATTAGGTTTCTCAACTATATTTGTATCTAAATACAATAAAATTGCAATTAAAAATACGGTCATCAACATTAGAATGGTGGCAAAAATTGAAGATATTGTAAGCGAATTATTCGGATAATCCAATGCGAACAACAAAACAAAAAGTCCTACTTTTTCTAAAATGTTTTGCCATTTTTATTGCGCTTAGTTTTGTGCTGCTTTTTGTTTTTCGCAACATACTTTTGCAAAAAGCAATCACGAAAATTGAAAACAAATTAGCAACAGATTACGCCGCCAAACTAACCATTAAAAAAGCACAATTTGATGGCATTTCAGGAATAGAATTACAGAATATAATTTTGGTTCCTAATCAAGCGGACACCCTTTTATCGGTAGCGAAAATCAAAACCAAAATCAATCTTTTTAAACTGATTATTGGAACCGTGCAATTGGAAGGATTAGAAATGAATAATGGTTTTATCCAATTGGTAAAAAATAAAAAAGGACGCAATTTTGATGCATTTTTAAAACACAACAAAGACGATAATTCCACTTCCGAAAATCGTAATTATGCAAAAACAACGTATCGTTTGCTTTCAAAAATATTGAATTTAGTGCCAACAGAAATGCACCTTGAAAATTTGTCTTTTCGGATGGACGATAGGGGAAGAAAAGTGACTTTTGACATGAGTCAATTACAACTGAAGGAGGAAGTTTTAGTGACTTCAATTAACGTTAAAACAAATTCTTTTTCGCAAATTTGGAACATAAAAGGAACGGCTAATCCAAGAGATAAAACCGCCGATTTAAAGTTCTTCAATGGCGACAATTCCAAAATAAAAGTGCCTTATATCGATGAACGTTTCGGCCTTTTTTCCAGTTTTGACAGCATTCATTTAAACATTGCAAAAATTGAAATGGAAAGTGGTGAATTGCATGTTGACGGCTTCACTTCCATTTTGAATTTAACAGTAAATCATCCAAAAATAGCCACCAACGATGTTGTTGTAAATCAAGTGCGTTTCGATTATCATTTACTGTTTGGAGAACATTTCATGGCAATTGACAGCAGTTCAACGATGCAAATGAACAACGTCAAAATCCATCCTTTTGCGGAATACAATACCGAAAAAGACACGGTTTATAAACTTCGTATTGCCATCCCAAAAATGAAAGCGCAGCAGTTTATCACCTCATTGCCACAAGGGTTATTTTCCCATTTTGAAGGCATGGAAACCGAAGGAAATTTCGAATACAAATTGGATTATAAATTCGTAAAAAACAAACCCAACCAACTGGTTTTTGAAAGCAAATTAAACAAAGAAAACCTTAAAATTATAAAATATGGCGAGGCCAATTTATCCAAATTAAATACGGAATTTACGTATCGTGCTATGGACAAAGGGGTATTGCAACGTCCAATTTTTATAGGAAGTTCCAATCCAAATTTTACGCCTTTAAATCAGATTTCACCCTATTTACAAAAGTGTGTTTTAACGTCCGAAGACCCCTCTTTTTTCTCCCATCGCGGTTTTATAAATGACGCGTTCAAGCAATCGATATTGAAAAATATTCGCACCAAAAAATTCTCTCGTGGCGCAAGTACCATAAGCATGCAATTGGTGAAAAACGTATTTCTAACTCGTGAAAAAACACTTTCCAGAAAATTAGAAGAAATTTTATTGGTTTACATATTAGAAAACAATCGCATAGCCAGCAAAGAACGCATGCTCGAAGTCTATTTTAATGTCATAGAATGGGGACCAAATGTATATGGAATTGGGGAAGCGGCCAACTTCTATTTCAGTAAAAAACCGGCTGATTTAATCCTAAAAGAATGTTTGTTCCTGTCGTCGATTGTTCCAAAACCTAAAAAATTCATGTACGAATTTGACCCCGATGGATTTTTGAAAGCCATAGAAAATAAAAAGCAGCAATTCATCAGCAATTTGATGTTACGCCGCGGTCTCATTATGGCTGACGACACAATTGGGCAGAATATTCCCATGTCAATTTCGGGAAATGCCCGTACTTTTTTGAAGTTCAAAGTGCAAGATTCTATCCCTAGTGATTCCACATTGGTAGAAGAGTTTTAGGGTATTTTTTTGGCGTGCACTTTTTAGAATGCTATGACTGCCAAGCTTGTGAGCTCCAGCTCTAAAATTTTGATAATTTATCTAGTAAAAAAAAGGGCTAGATAATATCCAGCCCCTTTTTTATAAATATTGATTTATTTACTCTATTTCTGTAACGCGCAAGGTGTTCACCATTCCTTTATTTGCAATTGGCATCGCAGCTAAGTTAATCAGCATATCGCCTTTGGTAACCAATCCTTTTTCGGCGGCAATTTTGTTCACATCATCAATGGTATCATCCGTACTTACAAATTTATCGTAGTAAAAAGTTTTCACTCCCCAGATTAAATTCAACTGTGTCAAAATCCTTTTGTTGGATGTAAATACCAAAATAGCTGCTTGTGGTCGCCATGCCGAAATTTGAAAAGCAGTATAACCACTGTTCGTCAAGGTGCAAATTGCTTTTGCGTGAATTGCATTTGCCATTTGAGCGGCGTGCTGACATATTGTTTTCGTAATATACCGTTTCGTTTTAATTTGCGGTGTATTTTGTGGCACTTGAATTAGCGGAGAATCTTCAACTGCTTCAATAATTTGTGTCATTTTTTGGATAACCTGAACAGGATAATTTCCTACAGAAGTTTCTCCAGATAGCATTACTGCGTCAGCACCATCCATTACAGAATTGGCAACATCATTCACTTCAGCACGCGTTGGCGTTAAGCTTGTGATCATTGTTTCCATCATTTGTGTAGCAATAATAACAGGAATTCTGGCTGTTTTGGCTTTGTGTACCAGTTTTTTCTGAATTAACGGCACTTCGTGAGCAGGAACTTCAACTCCCAAATCGCCACGGGCAACCATCAAACCATCACAATGCGTGATGATTGAATCTATATTTTCAACTCCTTCAGGTTTTTCAATTTTTGCAATAATTGGAATTTTATGTTCCGAATGTTTTGCAATTAGGTCTTGCAATTCCATTAAATCTTCAGCCGTTCTAACGAAAGAAAGCGCAATCCAATCTACTTTTTGCTCAATGGCAAATATCGCATCACGGATATCTTTTTCAGTTAATGCTGGCAATGAAACTTTCGTATTTGGAAGATTCACTCCTTTTTTAGATTTCAAAGGACCACCTTGAATTACTTTGGCAACAACTTCTGTAGTTCTATTGGTAGAAACAACTTCAAACATCAATTTTCCGTCATCAAGAAGAATGTTTTCCCCTGGATTAACATCATTTGGGAATTCTTTGTAGTTCATATAAACGCGTTCCTTTGTTCCAGGAACGTCTTCGGCAGTTTGAAAAGTAATAATATCCCCAGGATTCACAATTACTTCTTCATTCATTACACCAACACGAAGTTTAGGACCTTGTAAATCGCCAAGAATCGCTGCGGTATAACCAAATTCTACATTTAAACCTCTGATTAAATCAATTTTTGCTTTAACATCGGAATAATCGGCATGAGAGAAATTTACTCTAAAAACATTTACGCCGGCCTCAATCATATCTTTCAAGACTTCTCTTGTACTACATGCGGGGCCTAATGTTGCTACAATTTTGGTTTTTTTGTTTGTTGACATTTTTTATTAAAAAATTAAATTATTTTTTGACTTTATTTTATTGGTATCTACTGAATAAACGGTTGATATTTTATCTATTGTGTTAATTTTGCCAATGATTTTTTCTATGTCGTTATCACTATTTTCAACTTTCAGAAAGTAATCTACTTTTTTAAATTCTGGCAAAAGATAAGCTTTGGTGGCTATCTCATAAGAAGAATTGGCAAATAAATTCTGATTGTTATCCGATTTTAATGTGTTTACTTCATTTTTATTTTGGATTAAACTCCAACAACTATCGGTTGCATTATTTTCATAAATGAACCTCGAAAAATAAGTAACTCCTTCTTTGATATTTATTTGGATTTCGCTTTTACTCTTGCCTAATAAAATGGGCAATTTCTGATTCAAAAAATACGCCAATCGATAATCTTCTAATGAAGTATGAATTGCAATGAGTTCATAATCAACCTCGTCAAATTCATCGATATATAATTTATGAATTGCCATTTCCGTTTAAATAAGTTGTAAATATACTATTTCTAAGTAATTAAACAGTTACTAAATCGATATGTTTCCTTTATTTTACTAACGAAATCGTTGTAGATTTGATAAAATAACGTATTATTTTTTATCGATTTTATCTTGAAATGCAAAGTAAGCTCTTTGAGATGCTTTTTCCTCTGCCTTCTTTTTGGATGATGCTCTTGCTTTTGCAATCACTTTATCGTCAATACTGAATTTTACCCCAAATAATCGTTCTCCAGAACTATCATTGTCTTCAAAAACATCAAAATGAAAGGTCTTTTTCTCTTTTTGACACCATTCAATCAATAAACTTTTATAACTAATGACCTTGCCCTCCAATTTTGCAATATCTACATAAGGAACAATAACTCTTTTTCGGATGAATATTTCACAATAGGCATAACCTCGGTCTAAATAAATGGCGCCAACAAGTGATTCAAAAAGATTTCCGTGAATATTTTCCCCAAAATGCTGAACGGGAACTTTGCTATCTAAAAATTGAACTAAATTCAAATCCCGACCCAATTCATTCAAATGTTCGCGACTGACAATCTTGGATCGCATTTTTGTTAAATAACCTTCATCTCCAGCGGGTGCTTTATCAAATAAATAAGCGGCAATTATAGAACTTAACATCGAATCGCCTAAAAATTCCAATCTTTCGTAGTTTATTGGATTTCCTTCAGAGTCAATTTTACTTGTAGAACGATGGATGAATGCTTTTTTGTAGTAACTAATTTCTATTGGTTTAAAACTAAGTATTTTTTGAATATCAGTAAAAAAAATCCCGTCTTCTGCAGATCGGGATTTTTGAAATATTTTTCTGATTATACTCATTGAATACTATTAAAGTTCTAATTTTTTAACCAATACACATGCATTATGACCACCAAAACCAAATGTATTGCTCATCAATACTTTCACGTCTCTTTTTTGAGCCGTATTGAAAGTAAAATTCAAGTTGTTGTCAATTCCTTCATCATCGGTAAAATGATTTATCGTAGGTGGAATTATTCCGTGTTTGATAGCAAGAATTGAAGAAATTGTTTCAATTGCTCCAGCCGCACCCAATAAATGTCCTGTCATTGATTTCGTCGAATTCAAGTTCATTGAATAAGCATGCTCTCCAAAAACGTGAAGAATAGCTTTGCTTTCGGCAATGTCCCCAAGAGGTGTTGAAGTACCGTGCATGTTCACACCGTCAACATCTGTAGGTTTCAAACCAGCATCTCTCAAGCAGTTAATCATTACGTTTTTTGCACCCAATCCATCAGGATGTGGCGCTGTAATATGATAGGCATCAGCAGACATTCCGCCTCCACCAATTTCACAATAAATAGTAGCACCACGAGCAATTGCGTGTTCGTATTCCTCTAAAATTAAAGCGCCAGCACCTTCTCCAAGAATAAAACCATCACGGTCTTTATCCATTGGTCTAGAAGCGGTTTTTGGATCGTCATTTCTAGTTGATAAAGCGTGCATCGCATTGAAACCACCCATTCCAGCAATGGTTACGGCGGCTTCAGAACCTCCAGTTACCATTGCATCAGCGTGACCTAAACGAATATAATTGAAAGCATCAATAATTGCATTTGTAGAAGAAGCACATGCAGAAACGGTTGCAAAATTAGGTCCTCTAAAACCATATTTTATTGAAATATGACCACAAGCAATATCAGAAATCATCTTTGGAATAAAAAACGGATTGAACCTTGGCGTTCCATCACCTTCAGCGAAATTCAACATTTCAATTTGAAAAGTTTCTAATCCACCTATTCCAGAACCCCAAATAACTCCAATTCTATCTTTGTCTAAAGTATCAAAATCAAAATTAGCATCTTTTACCGCTTCATCAGAGGAAACCATTGCATATTGCGCATAACGGTCCATTTTTCGAGCTTCTTTTCTGTCTATAAAGTTTTCCACATTAAAACCTTTCAACTCGCAAGCAAATTGTGTTTTGAATTTTGAAGCATCAAAATAAGTAATTGGAGCCGCACCACTAACACCGTTAATAAGTCCGTTCCAATATTCTTGTACGGTATTTCCGATGGGAGTTAATGCACCTAAACCTGTTACTACAACTCTTCTTAATTCCATAGTATAATTTTATAGTAGTGAATATAAAAAAACAATACCTATGCTTTCTTCTATGTGTAAATCATAAAAAAACATAGGTATTACAATATATCTTAATTGATTGAACGAACAATCATAATTTTTTTTGATTTTTAAAAATAATAATAACACCCGTAAACCAAATAGCATACGGGTGCAAATTTTATTATTTTTTAGCTTCTTCGATATAAGAAATAGCTTGACCTACAGTAGCAATGTTTTCTGCTTGATCATCTGGTATTTGAATATCAAATTCTTTTTCAAACTCCATAATTAGCTCAACTGTATCTAAAGAATCAGCTCCTAAATCATTTGTGAAGCTTGCTTCTGTTACAACTTCGTTTTCGTCAACGCCTAATTTGTCTACGATAATCGCTTTTACTCTTGATGCAATGTCTGACATAATCTT
>Ga0209107_10000627_pt1 | contig 20421 bp, 10 predicted proteins | sample LakErihyJuly2011_2_FD_187460 | JGI IMG/M metagenome (GOLD analysis project Ga0209107, IMG submission 187460) | Freshwater microbial communities from dead zone in Lake Erie, Canada - CCB hypolimnion July 2011 (SPAdes) (version 2) | ecosystem: Environmental > Aquatic > Freshwater > Lentic >...
ATAATTGGTTGCGATAAAATTAATTTACTATTATCATATGTTGGCAAAGCAGTATTGCGAATGGCTGATGAATATAATAAAACGTCTGCGAATGAGTTGATAGCCTTTTTAAGGAAAATTGTGGTTATAATAGAATTATCTGTATTCAAAGAAGTATTTTTACATTATATGACTGGCGACAGCACAGGACATAAGCATAGCATAGATTTCAACTATCATAACAAGACAACGCACGGGTGGTATATTGGTATATGGTTAAGAAAGCAAGAGTATTTAGGGATAGTGACAAGTAGTGGTAAAAAATCTAGGATAAAATACGATAATGGTCTTCGATTATTTGTTAGAAATTTTCTCAATAGAGTAATCACATATATGAGAAAATATACTTCTAATTATCCATTAAAACACGAAAAACCTTACAATTATAGCGATGATATTAGAAAGGTTTTAAAATATCCTCTGCCGTATAATGGTGAATACCAATTTAATACGCCTATTCATTATTATTATATAAGCCGCGAGGATTGGGATTGTATACCAAACTTCTTATTACCTGAAGAAGCGAGATGGGTATCTTTTGCTAAGAATTTCAAGCATCCTAGCCTGTGGAAAAACCCGCCTCCTCAATGGTGGATTAAGAGAATAGAAGATAAGAAAGGTTTATTAAATGGGTATGCTTGGTGGAAAAGTGGAACTGATGAAGAAGAACGCAATCAAAAAGAATTAGTAGGCACTAAAAATCTCGCAAAATGGTTAGCGATAAATGGAACTTTAGAAGAACAATATGATGTCCACGCAGGATTATGGGATGCAGATAATGAAGACTTTGAAGAAGCAGGGATGAAATTTGGAGGTATGTCTAAAAATCCAAAAAAGAAAACTAAGAAAACATTTAAAATAATACCTGATAAGGATATTACGCTAGATCCAAAAATAAACAAGGAATTAAAATATAGATTAATGTTATATTTTAAATATAATGCTGATAATTGCACTAATACAAATGCTAAACCTGATTTAATAGATAACATATATACAAATAAATTAAATAGTTCATTAATATTAGATGATTTTTCTGCTATGGATTTGCCGAAAAGGAAGGTTGCTAAAGCAGCGACATATATACCTAAGTTAGTGCCTTCTTCAAAAATGCGGGCGGCTACAAGGTAATAATATTTATTTGTTCTTCTTATTTCTCCATTCTTCACCAATTTTCTTCATAATTTCAGGTGCCTTAAGATTAGGATGCTTTTTGCAAAGTTCCTTATACATCTTCTTTACAAACTTATTATAGGGGGTTAGTTTGCGCTTTTTAGCACCGCCCTCTTGAACACTCATTCCACAACTACCAGCCATATAGTATCTTCTTCTATATATATGTTATAAAAAAATAATTGTTGTTAAAGAGGATTAGGTTTTTATTAAATATCCAAAGGCATCTCTAAAAAACTTAAAGTATTGTATTTAACAACTCCAGCATTTGCATTGGTATTGGTATTGGTATCGTGTAGTCTTATATAAGCGACCGCTTGCAAACACGCATCGCATAAATCGTCCTTCTTCTTATTATTATCAAATATTTCACAGAGAGCAGCATCATCCTTTATATAGTTTTTACATATCTCTATGCTGGTTTGCTTATTCATCTTATATTTATCCTGACGAAATCCTTTAGAGTTCTTGGTTTTTTGCGTAGTAGAAGCAGCAGCAGCTGCCGCGTCCATCTTAATTTGTATGTCGGGTTTATAGTCGTGTGTTTTCGTTTTCAGGGATGCATTAACAAGCACCACGTTATCTATAATTTTATCCCAATATTTTAGGAGGCTGAAATAGCAATATATTATATATTGAATGGTTTTCATTATACCATTAAGATTTGATGGCTGGTTCTCAATCAATACATAATCTATTTCTTCAATACCCTTCTCTTTCAATTCGCCTATTATATTATCGAGTTCCATATATATTCTCTCAGATATATCATCAATCCCTTTAATATCCTTCTTTTTATCTGCTAATGATATTATACGCCAGTCTAATATATGTATGTTAGTCGCGGTTTTTTTTAAAATACACAAGGCTAAATTCTTAATACCAATATCAAAACTTATATATATCATTTATATATATTATGTTAAATGTATTATTTATATGCTCGCGATTGCTAGATGCTTTTATGCAACATACTAATAGCCCTCTTATTAAACGAGGTGATATTATGGTGTTTAATCAATGTTGTTAGGTTTAGCCAGAAAGTATCATTTTCAAACTTTTTATTATATTTATTAATCTTTTTGTATTTTCTATACAACCATTTATGTAATTTTTCCAAGATGATGGTATTTGCAGGATTATTTTTGATATACATCTTTTTATTTGAGATTAGTCGAGATACAAAATGCTTTAGTTCAGATATGCTAGTATATTCTTGAGGGATGCTCTCCCATAAATTATGAAACTTCAAATAATCATAGGTAGGGCATAGAAGCAGATGGTCAGTATAATCTACAAATGTAGGGTTATTATCGATAATCATTATATTATTAACGATTGAATGCGTCTTAGGCATTTTAATAGCCTTTAACAATAGAGGTAATATTTTCACTACAGATTTCTTGATATTACCATAATTATCTTTAAAGCAATTATCCCTCGTAAATATAGGTCGATTGAACTTTATATTATTTTGTTTTTCTATTATTAATATCTCTTTATACGCCCACGTTTTATCAGAAGCCGTGTAAATAAAGAAGAAACTATTTGGGAATACCTTCTTCATCTCGGTCATAAATGTAGTAAAGTGGGGTCTTAGCAGTTTAGATTGCAAATTATAGCAATTGTCTAGCATCTTATCGCACAATGTTTTATATTTAACAAGATTACCTAATTGGATATTGCCGTTTTTTAATATTATGTTTTTTCTAATAATTTCTTGTATATTATAAATATCGCATTGATAACTACAATCGCCTATTATAGTCCCATCTAAATCCAAGAGAAATATATATGGATCATTATTACTCATTATATAATACTTATAATACTATAATAATTATATATAATTATATATTTTTTATATTTTATTTATAGTAATACCGCATATATTGGAATGGATAGTGAAGGTTATCTTGAAGCAGCACTTAAATATGCTGCTATGCAGAGGACTATTAGCAGGAATGGCTTGCGTGTTCGTCCGCAAATGAAAGGACGACCTATACCGCATTATCAAAATCCAATATATAATCCTAGAAATAACAAAATAAATTTTCAAGTTCAGCATCGCCCCGCTATTATACATCCTCGCAATATGATGTATGCTAATGTTCACAGAGTTCATTACCAACCGCAAAAGCCGCATATGCGAACGCAAGATACTGCTAGATTTTGCAATAGTCTTGGATATGTTTTACCAGCACCAAAATTACTTACAAGGGATGCTAAAATCGCTTCTAATAATAAGCAACATCTAGAAGTCGTCAAAGAAAAATCAAGAACATCGCCCAAAGTATCTTCTAAAAGAAATTCAAAAACCAATAATACGCCGCCGCGTAATACACCAAAAGTTCTACAAGGAACAACAAGAGTTATGCGGCTTTCACGTTCGACTAATAGGCGTTCAATTGCATAACTCAGTATTATCTTGCAATCTTATTTTATTTTTTTCATATAATAATTCTTTCCTTTTATCAATATACTCAGCCATACAAGTAAAGCCATATAATATCATCTCATTCACTTGTTCATCCGTCAATTCAATACGCACCCCTTTTCTATTTACTATAACATTCATAGCATTCTGTATTGTTATATTTTCAGGCATAAAATAATATTCTTTATCCCCTGAATTTATTTCATTAAGGGTCACCTGACTAATTCGCAATATATCAAACATCTTGCATATTTGTCTTATTATGAAAAAAATATTCATCTTGTCTTTCGTAGGAACGTAGCCTTCCCTTTCTTTATATATTACCATCCCAATAATATTCTCTTTCGAAACGTGTGAAAATATTTTAATAGGAAAATTATTAGAAAACGCACCATCATAATAATATTCGCCATCAATTGCAACGGGGTTAAATATTAAAGGAATAGCCATTGATGCTTCACAAGCAGTGAATATTGATACGTCTGGCGTATCCTCAATAGAAAAAATACGATTTTCGCACCTATTTATATTTGTCGTCGAAAAATATAGATTAACTCCGAACCTTTTAGAAGCCTCTTTAAAAGTTATATCTTCTATATCGGGATATTTGACGCGCAATACTTTTCTTAAATGTTCCATAAAATGCGATATAGAGCATAAGCCTAAATTAGAAACAATCTTATAATAATTCTTTGTGGGTATGTTGCATAGATTAGTATCGCCTGCAGACGTATAAATAACCCTCTCTGCTTCTTCTATTGTTAGCTTGAATGTAATGAATAGGGCTACAAACGACCCTATAGAATTTGCTGCAATATGCGTAATATTCTTATGCATATTCTCTAAGTATAAATATCTCAGAGCGCCTACAAATAGAACGCCTCGCATACCTCCGCCAGATAAAACAAGATGCGTAATATTCAATTTATCCATAAATACTTTATCGAATACAAAGATACTATATTTTGTTTATATAATATCTTTATATATTCGAATTATACTCACATATATCGATATTATAATAGATTAGCGCCTCTTTCGCAGCATTATTCTCGGCTTCCTTCTTATTATTCCCCGTAGATGTCGCGATGATGGCATTATTGCGATCCTTTATGCAATAAGTGAAAATGCGGATATTATCTTTAATCAATATCTTTACTTCGTAAAACTTAGGTATATCTTGAAGGTTATGCGTCATATAGGAGACGAGCATATCCTTGTAATTATTCTTTATTCTTATTAACTCGCAGAAGTCAATATAATTCTCAATGATATAAATGATAAAACTTTCAACAATGAAATATCCTGCGCCAGTGAAAGGGGATATATTAATGCTATTTGGAAGCATCACCTTATCGCTCTCAGTTTGAAAGTCGAGAAATAGCGCACCTATGAATGCTTCAAATATATCTTCCATAATTTTAAAATTATTTCTGCCACCCGACTCTTCTACTTGCTTGGATATTATAGCGAACTTAGGGAAACCTATTTTGTCTGATAGATATCCTAGCATCCGTCCATTCACTATTTTTGTTCTAATTTTCGACAAGAAGCCTTCATTCTGGTCTGGAAACCTGCTATATAAATAGTTGGCGACTATCATACCTATTAAGGCATCACCAAGAAATTCTAGGCGTTCGTAAGACATATCTTGAAGCGGCAAGCAATCGCTGGGGCAATTGATATTACTTTTGTCAAAGTCGATGTTCTTCATCGTGCAATATGATTTATGAACAAACGCAACGCGATATAAATCGATGTTTTTGAATTGAATATTCGACAATCCATTTTTATTAAAAATTTCAGTTAAATCGTCTATTTGAAGCAGGACATTCTTGTTATTATACGGCTGATTAGTAATTTCGATATCCTTTGTTTTGTTATGTATTCCTTGTATGCGCTTCATTGTATATGATTTATTATATAAATAATATATGTATATTATAATATCATTTTTTTATTATATCATTTTATTATATAAATATTAATTGTTTATTTCTTTTAAATAGAATAAAATAGAATTATATATAGTATAATGGATGATTTTATTATTCAAGGTTCAGAACCAATTCTTAAAGTTGATTCGCTAGGTATTGGAATAACTGCGTTCAGTGATATTGAACAATTGTCATTGTCTGATAAAGAATATTTAGTGGTCGGGGATAGACACGGCACTCCAAATTATAGTAATCAATATGATACAAAATGGAATATGTATGTAAATCACGAAGGCGTTGCTATAAATACTTCTCGCAATGTTTCATCGAATTACCGCGACCCCAATGCATCACTTTATATTAATAGGAATATACAATGCGATGGTATGATTAACGCACACGGCATTCAATTTAGTAATATTAGTATTAGCGGAGTGATTGGCAGCAATACCATAGTAGATTTAATACAAAACATTAATATTCTCTCGCAATCGCAGCCATTTAGAACGGGTATTGCTACATATTTTAATAATATTTATGATTTGCAATACCAAGTTCAGAATATTTATACTCCCAATTATCTAACACTAGGCGGCTTAGTAGATACGAGCTATAACCAGCATCCTCTAAATATTAATTCGACACCAAATAATGATTTTAATAATATACATTTGGCGATGAGGAATGATACCTATAATGATACTACACGCGAATTATCAAAATTCAGCATAGGCATTATCGGGGGAAGTAATAAATCACCTGCAGTTATTTCGACGACACGAGGAATGCCTTTGGAATTTCACGTTAATAAATCGTCTGCAGAAATGAACTCGCTATATAACAGAAATGCAATTCCTACATATTTAAATGATGCACAGCAACCCGCGATGACGATTGACGAGAATGGCAACGTTTGCATTGGAAGGAACAAAGCCGCCAATGTTATGTATTATAAGAATGTTCTCGAAAATGGCGTAAGCACCAATATACTGCTTACAAAGCAGACTGCTTTTGACGTTAAAGGTGCTTCTAAATTCGACGATATAATTATATATGACAACTACGCCAACGCCTACAAGCACATCGATGACGTATATATTCGCGCGGATGGTGTGGGAATTATTAGACCATCCCAAATAACAGAAGGGATATTTTATGGCAGTAATTATATATTCAATAATATATCTTTGAACAATCGATTAACTACCAAGTATATCACTGCGACTGATATGTTAAATGCAACGAATATAAATGCTGACAATATTCTCATAAATAATAGCGCAACCTTCAATGGTAATATAAGTTTCCAGAATACGAATGAATTATCTATGAATTCCTTGAATATAGAGAATGATTTGCTTATTGGCGGGCTTCGCGTTAGCCCAATAAATATAAAGGATACCGCGCTGGGATATACGACAATAAGTAGCAGCGAAAATGGGTCTAACTATTTCTTCACATATGTTCATAGTAATATTGCAAACTTGGATGCTAATCAGAATATCAGTTTCCCCAATAAAATGAGTTTGGGTCCCAACACTAGCGACGGGATTGCTGGGGTTTTAAATATATACAAAAACAGCAGTTCAAATAATAACTTTGAAATTGTTTTGCAAGAAAGGGTGAATACTAACAAATACGTAGCGAATATTGGGAGGCTGTCGCATTTGGATTTCTATGATAATAGTTTGATAATTAACACAAATAATATTGATGGCAAAAAGCACAATATATATTTTTATCCATCATACGATATATCTAAATTGCAAAATAATGCATATTTTCCAAATCTAATCAATACCCCGCCTATGCTTTCTATTACCAATGAAGGTGTTGGGATAAATAATAAGATACCTCGCCAAGATTTGCATCTGGATATAAATGGCAAAATGTCGGCGACTGAGTATTATGTATCGAAGGACGAAGCGATTGCAAAGATGTCTGGCTTTGTTTATAATACTAAGAATTATTTCAACATATACAATGAGAATACTTTCAAATATTGTATTAATTATGATAATATCAATTCATATTCAGCGAAAATGCAAGGGCTCAATGTAAAATACGGCATCAATTCTGACCAATATTATCAAAATGATAAACTTATCGAAACACTGCAGGTAACAAATAACCCGAATAGTTTTTTTACGAATAAGAATATAGCAATAGGGTGGGGCGGCGAAGATGTTCATTTGCCCCTTCAGATACGTAATACGGCTATTGCCGAGTATAACTATTCAGTGATAAGAATATACAGAGGGGTGCGTGGAGGAGGTATCAATAATAACGCAGATTTTAGTGGGTTTGACATATGCGAATATGACAGGGATTTGAATGATGACCGCGATTTGGAGAGATGGTTCATATATAAAAATCACAAGTTCAATGACGTGGATTCGCGCGATATTCGAAGAATTGGTCCATTGCAAGTTGGATATACTGATAAAACGATTGAGCCGACTTCTTATGGGATGTCAATGTATTACAATAGTCTGAATTCGAATTATCATATTGATTTTAACAATCCGAATGTATCTTATGATTTCGCGGATGAAAAGTCGAATATAGCAGTGTCTATCTATGGCGACCTCGACGTATACGGCAATATAAATATTATAGACAATAATAGTAATAACTTTAACTTTCGCCTTAAGAAACTGGAAGATGTTGCTGAATTTGCGAAATATATAGAGGTTAAAACTGCCTCCAATGTTATTTATAGGAACTTAATAGACCACGACGATATCGAGCATTCGGGGCAGAATATTATTTTCAAGCCTATAAAGTCTATGATTGTGGATTCGATAATAAACGATAGCATCCCCTTTGTTATTAAGCAGAATAATGATGCATTGTCCACTGCTAAATTTATAACATATTCAAGTAATCTTTCGTGTTCGTCGGCGTTAGAGTTGGGTATTTACAGGTATAATAATTTTACTACGGGGTATGACGCAGATAGCAATAATATCAAAAATATGGTGCAGTTCCGTGTAGCCAACAAAAATACAAGCAATACTTGCCTTACCTTGAGTTATTATAAAAATGATAGTAATAATACGTTTTATCACCCGTTCGTAGAGTTCAACAATAATTATACAAAAACTTATATGCGGCTCGGACAAGGCGATAATAAATACAATAGTAATATCAGCTTACATATTGACGACGATAACAAATGTGGTATTCAGATTACCAATATTGATAATCCAGTAAAAATAAACTTGGTTAATATCGCAGGAGATAACAATAAATACAAAATATTATCGTCGGGTGGCAATAGTAATAATTACAAATTTACAATCGATGTCGCCGATATTTCAGCATCCAAGCCAGAGCCTGATACTAGCGACCTTGTTAATATATTTACAATAGCCCCTTATACTGCGAATAATAATATGCGGGATGGTGTGCGATACGGGTTTAACGATACATCGCCTAACCAAACAATTTCGGTGAATAGCGAATATGACGAGCAGACTATGAGATTAACTTCGAGATATACGAAGGATTATATTTATACGAAGGTAGCCGTTAATACTAACAATTTGCTATTAACTGCGCCGAGAATAACAAATGATTGGGATAACAATAGCAAGCAATATGACGCGGTATTTAATTATAGCATCGCAAATGCGAATACGCCACTAAGCGATATTTATGGGAACGCTATCGAAGGCGGCAATAATAATGCGATAGTTTCTAAAATGCTCAATACGAAGAAGGATGTCTCTTATTTATCAATCCATTCTAATATTAATCTAACATTTCGATTTAATGAAAGTAATTCTAATATTTTTAATAATAATTACAATAGCATCACGTATAATAATAATGTGGTGGTTAATCCGAAATACAAGGTTGCCTTTAATAATGATGTTGCAAATGGAGGCACTGGGTATTTATTTAATATATACCCAGAATTATCAGATACTTCGAATAAGATAATTGGGTTGGACAATACGCAAATAATAAATAAAGAGACATCAAACATTTTTAATTTGACTTTGAATAATAATGTAGTCAGTAGTCATTATGAGTTGTCGTGTATTTTCAACAATATCTATAAAGTTCCATCGTATTTCGCTAATATCACCACATCGAACACTCAGATTACCTCCAATTATGCCAAAGTGGTTAATAGCAACATCATTACATTTACCAACGAAATATATTCATATTTACCGAATATAAATAGCGTTAGCTACAATCGCTTTAAACTATTTGAAAATACCAATGTGATAAGGTTGGATGATATTGGAGCAATGTCAAACGTATATCTGAGAGCAATAACTTCAAATGTTGTGCGTTATAATTATACTCAGGCGTATGAAGGTAAGTTTGCGCTATTTCGAACAAACAATTTCATTATTAATAGTTCAAATATTGTCCCAAATACATTATCTAATAGCAATTATATTATTAATTATAGTTCTAATATAGCATACGCAAATGATGGCGCTAGTTATAACAATATATCTAATGTAGTTGTTATAAGGTCGTCGAATGAGTTAATAGATGGCGCATATAATACGGAGTTATTTTATGCAAACTCTAATATTCAAATCAATGACGAATTTACGATATATGGAGCGTCTTTAAGTAATACTATTTTTATGAATGAATATTACAGAAGATATGTTAGTAATAGCAATATTAATATACAACTAACAAACTATAATCGGGTAAATTTGAAGCCTCAAATAATATTAGCCAACTCAGTCAGGGATGATTTCGTAGATAGGAATAGTTTAATAAACGAGATATATAGTTATGATGGCAATCTGAAATTTAATTACAGGGATAATCAATTTGAACACCCGCAATTACTTATAGACAAAATGGGTAATGTTAAATTTTTTGGCTCAATTAGCACAAGCAATGACCTATATATAAGTGGCAATATATTCAATATAGGTGGCTCAAATATTATTGAAGACCTTGATAGGAAAATATCAAGTCTTGAAACGAAAAATAATGATTTGATATATGCGACGTGCAATATCTTAATTGCGAAAGCCGACTTGAATGATTTGAATGCTAGCAATTATGTGTTGGCTACGAGCAATATCTTAGTGGCGAAAGCAGACTTTAATGATTTGAATGCTAGCAATTATCTGCGGGCAACAAGCAATATCTTAGTTACTAAAGCGGACTTCAATGATTTTAATACTAGCAATTATGTGCGGGCTACAAGTAATATCTTGGTGTCTAGAGCGGGTGTTAATGACTTGAATGCTAGTAATTATGTGCTGGCTACGAGCAATATCTTAGTGGCTAGAGCGAACTTTAATGATTTGAACGTTAGCAATTATGTGCGGGCTACAAGCAATATCTTGGTTGCGAAAGCAGATGTTAATGATTTCAATGCTAGCAATTATGTGCGGGCTACGAGCAATATCTTAGTGTTGAGAGCGGGTGTTAATGACTTGAACGCTAGTAATTATGTGCTGAATACGAGCAATGTTATTTCAAGGAGGATAACTGGATTAACTACCGATATGATTTATGAAGATATTAATGCGAAGAACAAGTTTATTGTTAGCAATACCTATAACAATAATATGCTTGTAAATGGCGACTTGACGATTAGTTCGAATTTGATAGTTCACGGCGCAAGCACTACGTTGGCGACTGAAGTATATACGACTGAGAGGCTTGAAATAAATAATGAGAATAATACTACGAATGCATTTGTTATCGCTCAGAAGGATTTGATTAATGATATAATGCGCGCATCTAACCGAGATAACAATGTATTTACGATTAAAAACAATGGGGACGTTAGTATTCGCGGCAATTTCATAAGGAGTAATAGAGATGTTATTACGGATACGTCCAACTATGTATTGGCGACCAGCAATATTTTGTCTAAAAAGATAGATGATAATGTAGCGGTTATTAACAGCACCATACTACGGAACGACATAAATAGCAGTAATTACGTAGCAAAGACAAATGAAACCCTTAGTATTGCAATAGGAAACATCTCAACTCCTTGGACGGAAACTACGAGCAACATCTATATATTTAATAATGTGTCTATTGGGACGAGTAGCAATATAGATACTTTGACTATAGACGGCGGTATTATTGCGTCGCGTGGTATTGTTAGTTCATTTTCAGACAACCGCTTGAAAAATAATACGTCAAACATAGCAAACCCGATAGATTTAATTAACAAACTAAATGGGTTTCATTATACCCCCAATAATATGGCGCTACAATACGGGTTCCCAAGTGTTCCCGACGTAGGTTTGAGTGCTCAAGAAGTGCAAAGTGTTCTTCCAGAAATAGTTAGAATAGCGCCATTTGATATGATGCTAGACAGCTATAATAATATTATATCGAAAAGTGGAGACAATTACCTAACAATATGCTATGAAAAGCTCGCGCCATTATTTGTGGAATCTATAAAGGCTCTTAAAAAGGAGTTAGATGAAGTGAAGCGAGAACTAGCGGAACTTAGGGATGGTAAAAAGTAGTTATTAGACGGCTGGTGGTTGTTGAACAGATTAGGCAGGGTTATGATTTTTAAAGGCTTCTTTAATATTATTGATTACTTCTTTATCTTGTACATTATCATTTAGTTTACTTTTAAACTCTTCGTGTAAGCTTGTATATATTATATAAAACTCATATTTAAATACTTCATCAAACTTATTATTTAATTGACTATCTTCGTTATTGAGGACATGTAATTTTTTATATATTGGCTTAAAAAACCAATAACCATCAATTGCGCATATAATATGATTTTTATTTATAAGTGTTACATCATAGAACTTTAACTTTTCAAAAGGGAGCGGAGCAATACTATTACTATTAGTTCGTATTTCAAGCAACCTAATTATTTTTTCTAATTGTTCAATTATATTTTTCTTTTGTTTTAATATATCTGTTTTGATAGTAGCATCTTCAGGTGTAGCGGGGTTAATTAAATAATTCTTTATTTTTTTATACAATGTCTCAAGTTTTTCGCACATCTTTTTAATATTATTAGAATTGGTTGAGATATATGTGGTCATATCCTTGAAGTTTTTATTTTCTTTTATGCTTTTTATATTTTTTTCACTAAGATCGCTATAACCTATATCATCATCTTCTTTTCCAGTATCATCATCTTTTTTTTCAGTATCATCTTCTTCCTTTCCAGTATCATCTTCTTTTTTATTTTTATAAAAATCATAGGTTTCTAGAAAATTTATTAAGAATTGGTCTATTCTATCAGCATCAATCATATCACATATGTATAGGATTTCATCAAGTTTGCTTGTAAATTTATTCATATTCTCTTTATATTCTCTATATTCTTGCACATTTGCAATAGTATCAGTAAGAGAAGCAGGAGGAACAGGAGCAGCAGGAGCAGCAACAGCAGCCATTACTATATATTAGTAAATCCCTTATTATATTACTAAATATAATAAAATTATATAAAACTTATTGACTTATAAACAAGTATAATAATAATGAGTTCTTCGAAAAAAGTATCTGGGAAAAAGGTCAAGGAGTGTTTGCTAGTAGCTTTTGAAGACGACACTGAATATACTTTGGATGAAACTAAGAAGATTGCAGTGAATGCTTTCAAAGATGCATTGAAGTTAGGGCAACCTAAAAAACGTGCAGTAAAGCTCGATAGCGATGGAGTAGTTATTAAAAAACTGCCTAGCAAATACAACCTTTTCATCAAAGACGAGATAGCTCGATTAATCGCGGAGTTCCCTGATAAAGATAGAAAGGAACTTATGAAACAGGCTGCAAATAACTGGAATGAAAGCAAAGTTATCCCCGTAGTTGCTGATAGCGCATAGGAATTATTTGTTTTAGTTAATTTTTTTATATATGTAATATAAATATATCACATATATTGTAGAATGGCAACAATAAATAAATTAGCACATAGAAGGTCTTTTACTATAAGTAAACTATATAGTAAATATAATGAAATTAAAGAATACCACGTTTATAATTTGCTAGAATTTTTGTATAAAGACAAGGATGATTGGTTTAATCCAATCACTAAAAAATTTGTAAATAGGAATAGTGATATTATTATTAGTTTTTTATCAAAAGGTTATTATGTATTTGGTGATAAGGAAATTATACTAAACGGGGTGAAACTGCCATACAAAGAGCATATTGAAAGATTTATAGATAATAGATTGCTTATTGATGTTCGTCATCTTAAAAGAAGCCCTACTGCGCCTCCAAAGAGGGCATCTCCAAACTCGCCGCCGGGTGCTGGAATGAATTTGCCGAGAAGCAATTCGCCTCAGAGAAGCAATTCGCCTCCAAAAATAGGTAGAACACCTGCGCCAGCCGCTCCAAAGAAAGCATCTCCATCCTCTCCTATGGGTGCTGCAACGAATAAGCCAAAATTCCCACCAGCAGCGACACCAGCAGCAGCAGCGGCAGCAGCGGCAGCAGCACCAGCGACACCAGCGGCAGCAGCAGCAGCGGCTTTTCCTGCACAACTGAAGATGACACCAGCAGCGCCTTCAAGAAAACCAATTCGGTTTAGTGCAAAATCTAAAGGGCACGATAAAAACTCTGAAAGGCTAACTGAAGGATTGTGTCTTCGATTTGTAAAGGATATTAATAATAAGATACAAAGCACCAAGACATCAGCTGAATTAAAGAAATTAAAGTTTGCAAACCCAATTACAGGAAACCTTATTGGTATAGAAAGCCCAATCCTTCGCAGTTTTTTGTCCAAATGTTATAAATCATTTGATAAAAAGGAGATTAAGGACATTATTGAGGAATTAATAAATGTCAGCGATTTAATTGAGGATGATAATGTTGCTACATTGACCCCCAAAGTAGATGCGATAACATTGAAAATAAATGAAGCAATCGATAATGCAATAAATGATTTTTATAAATGCTGTGATAAATTAGAAGCCAATTGTAATGCTAATGGAATACTTACTGCGCATCAACTTATAGCCAATGTTGTTAATTCTATTATGACTATTATACATATCAGATACATGCATCTCTCGTATTTATATAAAAAGCTTGCTATAAAAGATAAGCAACCATTGCAAATATATATGCACGATAAAGAATTCGATGAATATTTTGCAAATACTTTATCACCGAAGGATATTTTTATAAATTATTATAAAAATAATCGAATAATATATCAGAAAAATAATTTAGAAATATCAAATGTTATTACAGACCTCAATCCTAAAAATACGGAGGCATATGAAATAAACAACCTCTTCAATCGTCAATATGTATTCGAATACAACGTTGGTATAGGGATATTTAAAAATACTTTAAATTATAATAAGAACAATCAAACAATTTTACCTGATACCAAATATCCCGCATCGTTGGATGCAGCAATCAAAACCTTTTTATTTGAAAAAAAAACCTTACCAATTAAACCTTATGATTACAATATAACAAATAGTGCATTGCCTAAATATGTATATGCAAATGATAATAATGAAATATCAAAATATTTCAAGGATATTATAGATTTGGTCAATGTTCGACTAAAAACCTTACCAGATGTAAAAGGGTTCGCCAAAGAGATAACGTTTAAGGAGGATTATTATGATAATATAATAGGGCGAATGATGCAATTATCCTTTGGTAATAATGAGACTGGGTACGGGAAAATCAATATGATACGCAAGAACATATTGTATTCTCTTAACGCGCAAACTGCCGCATATATGATGAACCATAGTCCCAACTCATATAAAAATCTTTTCTATTATAGCGAATTTTCAGGAACATTCCCGCTTTTCACTTGGATACCTTTAAAGCACAATGAACCTGATACAATCTATAATTATGCCAATGCGGTTAAATGGCAGCCATTAGAAATTAACCCGATGGAAGTTAATCTGATTGATAGATATTATAAAAATAATGGGATACCGCCTTGGAGTAGATGGCTAAATGAAACAATTTACAAGGTTATTACGAACGGATATGTTTCTATAAACTCGCTTGTGTTCCCGCAAAGAATACAAGATATGAAAGTTAGAGTAGAGAATACAATTGGAATTTACAAAGATAAAACAAGAGACCCTGAGTATTATAATAATAAAATATACTTATATCACGGGACAAAGACGAGGCTGCACAATATAGCAAATACATATGACGAAGATATAGAAATACTGGGCTTTTTATCCACGAGTTTAAATATGTATACTTCGTCGTATTATGCAGGGACTGCTGATAGTGCCATAGGGCTCATTTATATAATCGAGGTTGATGAAACGCAAACGTATATAAACTTAAACGACCAACTGCTTCAATTCTTACTTTTGCCTAATTCAAGAATTAGAGTTATTTATGAGTTTAATTATGGCGAAATACGCGTGGTTATATGTCGTTTGATTAGAACACCATCAATAGAGACGAATAATAAATTATATCGCAAATTATTAGAAGAACAACCGCTAGATAATGCTAATAAATATATTAATTATAGAATAAAAAATAACAATAATGCGGTGCCTGTATGTGCGTTTATGTTAAGTAAATTTTGGAGAAAACTTCCAGAACAAGGCAGCCGCAATTTAGAGGTATTTAGTATCCGACGCGATAAGTTAAATAATAAGGAAATAAATAACATCACTATGTCTAAAAAATCATTAGGAGGGAGATATTTATATTTCAGTCTCGGTCAAGAGTATGAATTATATGTAGATAGAGGGTTGCCTTTAATAGCAGGGAGTTTCGAGGATATAAAATATAGCATTCATCAGCATTTTATTAAGGATTGCTATAAAGCGATGGGCATACCTTGCTTAGACTACATATTTATACATTCGGCTTTCGTTGATAACGCAATAACAACAGGGATATTATTAGATGATTACGCAAAAAACCGAACATACCAATATAAATACAATGTTAATAATTTCCTTATAGATTGTATATTCAAGTTTAATAGTATTCCAAATGAAAACAAGGAACTTCTTATACTAGACGATGTGCTAAAGGGACGTAAATACGTAGACAAGATAGAGGGATTTAGGGATGCTTGTATGTATTGCAATGGTGTTATTAACCCGTTGTTTAACAAGGACGCAAGTGTAGGGGAACATATTCAGTATATGAGAAACTGGAAGCATTTATTTGCCAAGTATGAAAGTGCGAGCGATGATGATTTAATGAAGCATTTTAAATGGTGCAATAGTAGAATAGATGCATTAATAGTAATCATCAAAGCGACAAAGGCTCATTATTTGAATTTTGTATATGAAACATTAAATGGGAAAATAAAAGATAAATACCTCGATAAGAAAGGGGTGATCGACGTAGCATCTAGAGAAGCATTAGAATTAAATGATATGATTGAAACACTATCATCCACGTTATTAAAAAGAGCTTCGTATTATAAAAAGAGCACAAGTAATATGGCTACTAAACATTTTATAGAACTAATTAGAGTGGTATTAAGCGATAGTTATCATAATACGCATAATTCGAAGTTATACAAAAACCCCGCCCTTGATGAACTAATTCTTGAAGAAAAAGAAAAAAATGATGCAGTTGTAGGAGGTATTCTAAGTATAAAGGATATGAATAAACAAGAAGCGCCGCGTATTAAGTCGGATAGTAGTAGTAAGGAAATTGACCATCAAAATATATATGAGGCATTTAAGAACATTCCCATAGATAGTTCTAAAGATATGCGGAAATTCAAGGATATGCCTAAGTCATTTCAAGAATATTACAAGGGGGCTATCCTTGATAAGGATGGGTGTTTTGACATTAGCGACCATTGTTATTGTAGACCTGTGAAGAGGGAATGAGGGAGTGGAGGTAGAAGATTGTTGTATTAGTTTCTTTTTTTATTAAGGTATTCGATATTTGTATATTTTAATATTTATATTTAATAAAGTGTAGTATTGTTAATGGTAAATATGATACAACCTACTAAAGCACTAACTCCTAAGTTATCTCATCTTTATCGTAAATATGATGAAATTACATTAGACCATTGCAAATCGCTTCTAGTGCATTTATATGAAGGTAAAGTAGGTTCTTGGGTTAATCCAATTACAGGTAATACCATTAATAATGGTAGTTATATTACTATTAGTTTTTTATCTAAATGCTATTACGTGTGGGGTAATAAAAGTGCAACAATAAACTCTAAAAAACTAAAATATAAAAAGCATATTGAAAAATTTATAGCAAAGGAATATTTATTTGATATTCCCTTGTATATGCAGCATATACGCGGTGGTATTGGAAGTCCTGTTGGAAGTCCTAATACTATATATCCTTCTCCGCCTCCGTCTAAATCTCCTCCACCTAGTTATGATGAAGGAATAAACACAAAATCAAAACTTGAATTTACGCCAGAAAACAAAGATGTGGCTGAAACAATGAATACATCATTTAATATGACCAAAGAAAATTGCGAAACCCTTTTAAATAATATTAGGAAGGCATTGGGTAGTAATGATGGAATAATTACCGATCCATTAGATAATACAAAAACTATTAATATTAGAAGTCCAAAACTTTTACTTTATTTATCAAAATGTTATTATACCTCTGATAACACAATTAAGCAAGAGGTAAAAGAAATAGTTGATTTTAATGTTTTGATTAATTTAGATTTAACAGATGAAAAAAGACTAGCAATTCCAATAATTGATGGAAAACTCAATGAGTATATAGAATTGTTTAATACATTTTGCAAAGAATTAAAAGATAATTGCGATGCTAATGGAATACTCAAAGACCATAAATATATATCAAATATCGTTAATGCAATCCTTGTTATTATATGTACTAAATATCTACATTTATATAATAAAATATCCCCGACCACATATGATAATCCATTGCAAATATATATGTATGATGATACTATTGAATATGATGACTTCAAAAAAAATTATAATGGTATAGAAATAAATGATGGTATGCAAAGAATTACTACACACACAATATATCAAAAAGATGATTTAATGCAAACTCAACAAGACACTCAAATTGATTTAAAACCTAAAACTATTGACAAATATAAAAAGAATACATTATTCAATCGCCAATATGTATTTGAATTATTAAAGGAAAATACTGAAATGAATATAACATATAATATCATAAACAAACGCAAGGATACTTTTGAAAAAACCTTTAACCCTATCAAACTTGCTACTACATTAGAATATGCTTATGAACTATTATTTAATAAAAATCCTTTTAATTATAATATAACAAATAGCATATTACCTAAGAAAATTAAAATAGAATGTTTAAATACTAGTGTTCTTAGTCATTTTGTTGATATTTTAAATATAATAAATACAAGGTTGGAACAACTTGTAGTTGTTATAAATGGTGTAAGAAGCAAAACAGACCCATATTATAATAGTGTAATATTTGATATGAAATTTAATGGATTTGGCTATAATGAATTGATACGCAAGAACATATTATATTCTTTGAATGCACAAGATCCATCGTATATTAAAAAATATATTGAATTATATAAGAAAGGAAATCCTACAACAGATTTTTATAAGGATGAACTCTTCTATAACTATGGATATACTGGGACATTCCCGATATTTACATGGATACCTATTTCACAATCTGGTGTTGCATCCGAAGCAGATGCCTATTATAATTTTCCGTCATCATCTAAGTGGCAACCTTATGGCGTAGAGAATACTGCTAAATTTAGAGTTGTTGATGCAGCATATAAAAACTATTACGTCCAACCTTTTAGCAAGTCATTAAATGAAACAATTTATAAAGTAATTTCAGACGAGGAAGGCACAATTGTAAATGACGGGATGATGGAGAGAATAAATGAAACGATAGGGATATACAAAGATATGGATAGGGCAGTAACGTATACAAACAAGAAAATATATTTATATCACGGGACAAATACAAAATTACATAATATGGATGGAAAACTAGATGATATTGAAATATTAGGATTTTTATCAACCAGTCTAAATGTTTATGTAGCATCTTTTTATTCAGAGGCTGCATTGATGAGAAGTTCTGGCTTCATTTATATAATAGAAGTTGATAATGAGCAAACATATATAAACTTGAACGACCATTTATATCAGTTTATTCTGTTGCCGCATTCTATAATTAGAATTCTTTGCACATTTTATTATATGGGAATAACAATAATTTTATGCCGTTTAATTAAAACTCCCACTAAGGAGCAAAGTAAAAAACTATATAATAAATTATTTGACAATAATGCATTAGCAAAGACTAAAGTTGCTTTTTACTATTTTATAAAGCAGAATGCTAACGCTGTCCCTATTTGTGCTGGTTTTCGCAGTGATGATACATTTAAAAAGGCACAACAACTTACTTGGTCTATAAGCGGAGTTCGTAATTTTTGTAATACTAAGATAAGTAACGAATATATAGATATATTTCAGATACCTCGAGAATGGTTAGCGAGTGCAACATTACCTTTAGATAAAGGTAATAAATATGAATTATACGTTTATTTCAGTCTTTTGCAGGAAAATGAATTATATTTAACAAAAGATGAGAAAACAAAAAGGGTGTATGGTGGTTTTGATGATATAAAATATAGCATACATCAACATTTTATTAAGGATTGCTATAAACACCTTGAAATCCCTTGCATTGATTATGCATTTTTGCACGGAGATGAAACTACTAATAATAATATAGCAACGGGGATATTATTGGATGATTATGAAAATAATAGAAAATATGAATATAAATACGATATTAATAATTTTCTTATAGATTGTATATTTAATTTTGATAGCATTAATAATGAAAATAAAAAACTAGATTTGCAAGGTGTAGATAATGGGTCGGATGTAT
>Ga0209107_10000628_pt1 | contig 20417 bp, 49 predicted proteins | sample LakErihyJuly2011_2_FD_187460 | JGI IMG/M metagenome (GOLD analysis project Ga0209107, IMG submission 187460) | Freshwater microbial communities from dead zone in Lake Erie, Canada - CCB hypolimnion July 2011 (SPAdes) (version 2) | ecosystem: Environmental > Aquatic > Freshwater > Lentic >...
AGCCTGCCTCTTCTAATGATTTGTAGGCTTCTGATTTAGTTTTATAAGAAGATAATTTTCCTGTGATACAAATAGTTTTTTGATTGCTATTTGTACTGGAATTCTTTTGAGATTTAAACGAGAAAGGCAAAAACTCTCTCATCTCTTGGAAATCAGTCTCAAGCCAAGCAACTAAGTTTTGAGTAACTTTGTCACCAAGTCCAGCTTGCTTGCAAGTAGTGTAACTGATCTCGTCTACAGATGTAACTACTTCACACAATTTCTTACTTGCTGTTGAACCAACCAACGGAATTGAAAAACTTACAATAACTGTAGCTAAGTCCGCAGATTTACTGCGTTCAATTTCATCTAACAGTTTTAATGCTACTTTTTCACTACCTAGTGATTCAACAACTTGTTCTGCATCGAGATAAAACAATTCAGTAATATCTGATAGACCAAGCTTTTCCACTGTGCGAGAACCCATACCTTTAATTCCAAGCGTCTTACAAAAGTGTTCGAGCTTTTTATTTAACTGAGCACTGCAAGCTGTGTTTCTACAGAAGAGCTGATCGTTGACCAGTTCTAAAGTATAATTGCAACAGGGGCATTCGGTTGGTATTTCGATTCTCATAGTTTATTTATCAATTTAAGTATCTATTATACTAGATTAAGTTGCTTATGACAAGTGAAAATTTCTCTTGCCCTAAGCCAAAAATTCACGCGTCTACCTTATGTAGTATGCAAGGGATAATTTCACCCGATCTAATTACTGCTACCCTGTCTCCGATTTGAAGATCCAGCATTTCAATAAAACCAGGATTATTAAGTGTAGCCCTACTGACTAGAGCATCACCAATATAAACAGGCTCAAGAATTGCAACTGGGGTAACTTTACCGCTTTTACCTACTTGCCATTCAACAGACAGTAGGGTAGTTTCAACATGGGCTTGTCGTTCTTTTTTAGCATATGCACCACGAGGATGCTTGGCAGTATAACCTAAGTCTTGAAATACTTGTGTATCATTTACACGAAACACAAGTCCATCGCAAGGATATACTTTGTCTAAGTCAGGCTCGCTGATTACGTTGAAGCCGTACTGCTTTAATACATCTAGTTCTTTACGATAAGTTGTAGTAATACTAGGTTGAGCACCATAAGCAAAGAAACTTACTGCACGTGTACTAAACTCTGTTGAATCTTTTAAGTTAAGTGAACCTGCTGCATAATTACGAGCATTTTCAATATAACTTGGAGCAACAATCTCACCAGTAACTTGATAAATTCCTGAAATAGGAATTGTGTGTGGAACTAATCCAGTATGACTAAGAATTTTGTCTGTGATAAGCTGACCTTCAGTACCATCGCCACGAGTTAACGCGCGTACAAGCGTGCCATCCACATACAGTAAGCTAATAGCAGCACCATCGAGCTTGGCAGTAGTAACAATGTCACTAATACCATCCAAAGGACGTTTTTGATCTTCGTCTTCATAATACTTTTGTAGTGAGTACATTTGATAAACATGACGCTCGACATTGCCGTGCTGCTTAGCACCAACAGCATTATATCCAATAGACTCTGCAAGCCTATCGAACTGGTCGTCACCAATGATCGGAGAACCACTATAGTAGGCTCGCGATGCTAGATTTAAATATTGTTCAAGTTTGTTCATAAGTATTATTATAACATTTTAAACTAAGCAATTCAAGTTTGTTTTTCTTTTATCTTGTCTGAGAAGTATTCAATAACTTCTTTACCTTCGGCTTGAGCACAAATGTCAAACAGTCCGTAAAGTAGGGAGTGAATATTTTGAATAGAAGCGGGGATTGATATACCTTCGCGACTAGGAACCCAGTCACCTTCGTAACTAAGGAAGTATTTTCGTAAATGAATATAAATTACATCACGAAATTCGTTGACTACTAACTTAACTTGAAAACCTTTTTCCATGTTTTCTTCAATTAAGCGTTCATAAAGAACAGCAGTTTCCATTAGATTCTAACTCCCATTTGTCTTAAGTGCTCTAGGCTTGCTAACTCAGCAGCTTCTTGATAAGCGTTTTGTTGCCATTTTTCTGCAAGTAACCAAACACGATATACAAAACCATATTTAGATGTTTTTTGCTCAGCATCAATGCGCGCAGTAGAATCATAGCGTGAACTATAAACTACTTCGCCAATCTTGAATCTTTCACGAACTGCATCGTCTGGAATAAGTTCGGGATTAAAATAACTTGACCCAGGTACACGAATTGGTACTGAGTTACCTTCTAGAATGTCTTTAATAAAACGACTGCTACGATAAGTCATTTTTGAGATAGCATCCACAGTTTCACCATTTAAATACTCTGAAATAATATAAACTTTTTCTTCTTGTGTTGCGGGTTTTCCACGTAGCTGTGACTTACGCTGTGAGATACGCACTTGTTTTTGTTTATATTCTTCAATAATAGTACCAAGACGTGTAGTGTTATACGCCATACCTAACATAGCACAAGCGTCTTTTTTAGTAATTGGTTTTTTACCTTCTTCTGTAGGTTCAAGAAGACGGATAACTTTTGCAATATTTGCACCTGTCATCATTTCTTCTTCAGTTACTGAACGTTTGCGTGTTGCCATGTTATTCCTTTGATTTTTAAGATGAAAAAAGGCGACACAAGGCCGCCTTAAATTACTTCAAGATTGTTAAGAAGTACACAGCAGCTTTACCTGTAAGCTTGCTTAGAATGTCTTCATCAACTTCTTTGCCTGCTGCTTCGATAGCTGCTTTGAGTTCAGCAATGCTGGACTCTTTTGACACACGTTTTGTGCCTTCACCGCTAGGTGCTTTTGTTTTTGTAGAAGCGCCTGCTTCTTTTTTCACATAAACACCAGCTTGCACTAGTACCATGCGAACGCCATTAGGCGACATTTCAATTTCTTCTGCAATATCTTTAATAATTTCAGTAGAGGATTCAGGCGTTGGGCCTGCACCTTCGTATTTAGCAATTACTTCTGCTTTTAGTTCGTCTGTCCAAGTTGCCATGTTTGCTTTCTTTAATGTATTTCTTTGTTTGTTGATAAATTACCTGATTTAACTAAATCGTTTTCAATTAGTGCGTTATAAGACGCTTCATACGCACAAACTAATCTGTATAAGTTAGAAGTTGGTATTAAACTATTTGGTAAATCATCGGGGTTGGTTCGTGTACTAATACACATTTCTTCTATTTTACTACGAATCTGTAAACTTATTTTTACAGCTTCTAGTAATACTTCGCTATCCCATGCTCTAAATTTAAACATAATCTGTGGTTACATCAGACATTTTGTCAGGACTAAAGCAACGATAGTTATGTGTTAAATCAAACTTTGCAAGTTTTTCCATAACTTGATTGTGATGCTCTGATTTCAAGGCTGAAAACTCACGGCAAAACTCTACAAATTCATTCTCAGGCAATTGAGTTAGGTCAATACCTTCAATGTTTTTGCTTGGACTTAATAGTGGCAATACAGCACGCCTGCTTGTAGTTCCATCTGTTTTTGTATAAGTAAATTCTATAAAGTTCATGATATGCTTTTCTTTCTTAAATTAAGTATATATTATACAACTTTTGCACTTTAGGGTCAAATCAAAATTTTTAAATTTGATTTTCTAATACCGCCCGTTCAAGACCAGTTTTAAAACGCTCAGCAAAGCTAGTTATAAAAATAGGTAATATACTAAAGGGAGCTGTAATAGTTGTTATAGTTATGTAAATTGCATAGCTTAACCAAGTATTTTCAGTAAAAGTATTTTGTATATTCAGTTCTCGCGCTAAAGATATTGCTGGAACTAAAAATAAGTAACAGCTAGTAATACCTGTTGTTAATGCGAATAGGAGATATATTTCAATTATTTCCATATAAAGTTGCCTTTAGCATCGTGTGCTCTAGCACCCAAACTAAAGTTAACTCTACCTTCGATGACCCCCAACTTATCAAAATCAGGGCGATACATAAGTGCAGCGAACTGAACTTTTGGATTACTACTAAATAAGTCAGCACTAGCACGACCAGTAAATTCTTTGAATAATTTAGCTATCCGAATGTTACTATGACTCCATACTGTTTTAGTAGTAGGGGTATGACGACGATACTTAATGTTTGCTAATGCGTCTTTTATCTGTTCATTATTAGGTTGTTGTTTAAGTACTCGTGTTAGTTTAATTTTGCGGTTTGTAGCCCAGCGTGTGCTAGACTTATACAATGCCGCATATGTTTGTTTAGCTTTACTTCCTGAAGATGCCATTAATTACTCCGTGTCAAAATCTACTTCAAAATCGTCATTCCAAGAACTATATACATATCCTTTAGTTTTAGATTCTGCGCGTTCTGTTAAACGATTAGCTTCTTTAACTGCTTCATTAACTCTTTGTACTTCTTTCAAAGCTGCAATCAGCTCTGGAATAGCTTCAATGTGTAAGGGTACTTTACGCTTACAGCCATCAAAGATAACTACTTCGTCTAGTCCACCAGGGTTTGTTCCGTGTTGTACGCCATAGTAGTACTGCTTGTCATTGACTAAAAATAAGCCATCGCTAAACAAGTCTTCGTTAGCATCGCCAAAATAAATTTTCATTGTGTTTCCTTGTGTTAAAGTTTTCTTCAGAACTTGTATTATATCAAAATTAGTATAAAAGTTCAAGTAAGTTTTTTACAAACAAAAAACCCAGCTTACTGCTGGGCTGGTTGTTTTGGGTGTAAGAGTTTGTCAGGAATAAACCTGCGTGTATTTCTTAATAATGGGTCAGGTATAAATGTATGTTTCATGGTGCGCTCGACTGGACTCGAACCAGTAACCAACGGATTATGAGTCCGCTGCTCTAACCATTGAGCTACAAGCGCGACTCGAAAAAGTGGAGCGGGATATCAGGCTCGAACTGATCTCTCTAGTTTGGAAGACTAGGGCACAACCCCTATACCAATCCCGCTTATGTTTCTAAAATTATCTTTTCTACTCCAACAAATCCATGTTTGTCAATAGACCAGATAAGTACTTCTTTCATATTTAGATTTGAATAATCAAAGGGGTACATCTTCACCCTCCCATGGTTCAACTTCATTTTTGTAGTTTTCTTCGACTTCTTTAAAGCCTGCACGTGATAAAAGATCAGACATAACAGGAGCTGTGAAATTAACAAATCCTTGCTTGTTTAACCAAATAAGATATTCAAAATCATCTGCTATAATATCACATATTCTACAACCAGCAAATTTGCCCATTGTAAGTTTATCCATCATATCTAGTTTTGTTGATTTTAAATTACCAAATGTTTTAGCCATTACCACTGCCTTATAACGCCTGCTATTATAAATAAATTTGTTACTATGTAACTAAGCACAATTATTGTACGAATTAAAGCTATTTTGTTGGCTTCACAGTCAGTGCTGCCAGCTTTTTCACCTAGAGCTTTACTCCACAATCTCCACAGATTCTTCATTTAATTCCTGCTCTGCAGCTACTTTAGCTAATACTAAATCAATTCGTGCTAACACTTGCTCTGATGTAAGCCATATGTCTTTGTTGTCTAACATTGATTTAATTTCATCTGGTGTTAAAAAGTCGTGGTATACATCTCGTAAGAAGTTTTCTGACCAACTACGTTCAAACTGAAGTTGGTCAAACATTTCTCCGCCTTTACCAAACACACCTGCACTATAATTATGAAACATAAAAAGTGAGTGCGGGGTTACTTCAAACTCATCGCCATGCAAAAAGATCATTGTTGCAGCACTCATACAAGCACCTTCAACTGATGTAATTACATGAGCCGAACTTTCCGATAGCACACGCAAAAATTGCAGAGCCGTATATAAATCGCCTCCGCAACTGTTAATGTAAATTTTAACTACATCGCCTAGTCGTGCATTGCGAATAATATCAAACCATTCGCTATACTCACTAGCATCTTCAATTTCGCCTGATAGGTAGAATTCATATACGTTTGATGTATTTTTAGTAAAATACTGTTTACCTAATGTAATTTTTGTTTCTTCTATCATTTATATATTCTTTTAGTGGAAGTGTGAGTCAGATTTGAACTGACGATTTTCAGGATTTGCAATCCCGTGCATTTGACCACTCTGCCATCACACTATAATTTTGGGCAGAAGTATGGGGATCGAACCCATATTAACGGAATCACAATCCGTGGTGTTAACCGTTACACTAACAACTGCATAATTGGCGGTCTCATGGGGTAACGATCCCCATCTACAGCAGTGACAGTGCTGTGTGCGTCCGTGAACACTTTAAGACCTAAATACTACATAATAAATAATAACACATATTCCTGCAGCAATAATTATACCGCATACAAGATTATATATTTGTTCTTCATTCATAGTATATCCTTATTTGGTATCTCGTACCAGATTCGAACTGGTGTAGTCACCGTGAAAGAGTGGTGTCCTAGGCCTCTAGACGAACGAGATATTCTTTGGTACGAGTAATCGGACTCGAACCGATACGCTTTACACGGCAGATTTTAAGTCTGCTGGGTCTACCGATTCCCCCATACTCGCGTTGTTTATGCTACTCTAACTACAAGTGTAATTAAGTCAATCCATACAGAACTATAAGTATCTTTAAGATGCTCTATATTTCTTATTGAAAGGTATGGTCCACATACTATTTTGAAATCTTTTCCAGAGTTCCAGTCAGCTTTAGCTTCTTCGCTAGTTTTATACTCTCTGCCGTAAGCAGGCATAATCATTAATGCTTTTGATTTCATAGATTATCCTTAAAGAATAATTATAACAAACTTTTACCAGAATTGTCAACTTTAATATTTTGCGCTTGTTGAGTCTCTTCGTTGTTACGAGTAGGTTTATCTGTTTCGCTATCAATAGGAATAGCAAATATTGCATCCCACCGTAGTTCGTATTCTTGATCTGATACCTTAATAGGTCTTGGCTTAGAGCCTTTTCCTCCGTCTGACATATTACCTCTTTAAATGTGTGATTGGTTTTTGGGGAGATTTAAGTTGTTGAACTTCATATTGCAAATTAGTTTCTACTGCAACTGTTCTACTTTTAAAAGCATTGAACTCTTGTTGTTGCTGTTTATATCGTTCTTCTAATACAATTAGTTGCTTTGACTGACCTTCTGTTCGCTGTCGTAACATATCAATCTGTGCTTTATATGCTTCCATGTATCCATAATTAAATTGTGTTAGCATATACATAGCCAAGCATAGCGTTGCTAAAAACATACAAAGTAGTTGATACACTAAAGTAGTATAAGTATAATAAATAACTCTTAAGTGTTCTAATAATTTCATATGTATAAATAAATAAAGGCTTAGGTTTACCTTGGCTTGGCAAACCTAAACCTTGGTTTAGGACAGGCATTTAGCCCATGTTTGGTTGCGGCGGAAGGACTCGAACCTTCTAGGCTGAGCTTATGAGGCTTGCCCTTACCCTGACTCGCCGCGGTTTAATAGCAACTGTTGAATAGTTTGCGTTGTTGATAATTATTCCAAACTGCTTCTAATCGTTGAATGTCTTTGTGGTCTACAGGTTGTGCATCTTCCATAAAGTCATCTAGCGTATAAGGTTTTAGCATATCCTGTAAACGCTGCATTAGATTACTTAACATCTTTAACAAATCCATACAACTTATTTGCTTCTTTTAGCACATCTTCAAATGTGTACATTTTAGGAGCATAAGTTTGCCAGTCTTCAGCAACTTTTTTACCTTCTTTTAGAAGTTGTTCAAAAGTGCGACCAGCAAAGTCTAAGTTAATTTCTTGTTGTTGTTTCAAGTAATCTTGAGCCATGCCTAACATCTGTGCACGAATTTCAAAAGGATTCATTTTGAGTCCTTTTGTGGAAAAAATACTTTGCCCATTGTGTCCACTGAGTATTTGGACAATTCAATGTAGTTTTTAGCCATCATTTTAGCAAATGTTGTTTGAGCATCAATAAACTCATTGCAGGCTTTGTTGAGTGTTTCGTCTTTGTAAACTTGGTTAGTAAACTGACGTTTTGAGGACTGAAATAAATCAATATAAAAATCGGGTGTGAACATAAAATTCCTTGTGTTGTGTGTGAAAAATTCAAGAAATATTTACACAGCCCTGCTTGAATTGCTGTAAGGATAGTTTTCTGGTTTCCTTAAACCCGAGCGGTTATTCTGACTTGCCTAGACGACCCATGTCGCCTTCATGCGTTACACCATCAGCAACTGTAATGTTTACTGGCATTACTTCAATGCTTCCAGGTAGAATATCTCTTGGATCAACGCCTGTTTTAGGATTAGGTTTTTCTGCGTAGCCTTCGGTATAGGGTACGCCTTGACCTGCGGGGATTTTTCCCATTTGTTTTATTTTCATATTAAGTCTCCAAAGTGCGGTTTAATTTGCCGCGTAGTTGTTTGTGAGTCTTTTTGTGCGCCCCACACTTACGCTTAATCATATGCATAACTATTCGGTTACGCATTTTAGGTAGTTTTTTCATGATACTAGTACCGCTTGTGTTTTAGTGTAATTTCGCAACTCTTCACGTTGCAGGTCGTGCAGTAGTATTTCATGTTTGCCATACCACCAGTCTAAGTTAACATCTAGCGCAACTTCAAAACATTTGACACTCGAAACAAACTCAACTCCGCCTTCATAGCCTGCACGAATAGCTTGCATCTCAGGGTCGTGTTTTTGCAATTCTGCAATTAAGTCTTTTATTTTCATGCTGCTACCTTAGTTTTATATTCACGGATTGCTTCTGCATCTAAGCAGGCGTATACACGGAACTGATCACGACCAACACGATCATAAAGATCGTTAGCCATAATTTCTAATCGTTCTAGTTTTTCTATTGGTAAATGGTCGCAGTTAATGTAACGACTCATAAAAGCATCAATTAAAAACTCTTTTGTATACCCAGCCATGTTTTCTCCAAAGTAACCTATATTATACTACAAAAAGCAAATGAAATCAAGTCTAAATTAATAGGAGGTTTTGCCGCCAACTGCGTGAACCCAGTCGATTTGCTTTTCAAATTCTATGACAAGATCAGACTCATTGTAGTTGTATATATCAGGTATATCAAGTACTAATGATCGCAAAGTTAGTAGGCTATGTAACCTTTGGTGATTTTTAAATAGTTCTAGTGCTTCGTGGTAGTTTTCTTCACTAACAAACACAATTTTTTGTGCCCACATAATAAGGTTGGCTGAAATAGGAATTAATGCGTAATCAATTGCGCTACCGCAACTGCGGGCATTTAAACCTTTGCGAATAGCTAGTGCAGCACCTGTTGGGCTACGCAGTAACCCAGCGCTACACACAAAAAGCCAGCGAGGATCACTGCCTTGATTGTAATTATTATAAGGAGCTGTTGTATTAAAGATTTCTGCATTTTTAGTGCCTGCTTCAAATTTGTTCATATAGTTCTTGTGATGCTGTATTTTTTTGTTTGGATTCGCACATTATATCTGCGTGTGGGTTAAAGCTTAATGCCCATTGATTAACTGCTTTGTTCCAGTAGAACTCTGAATGTGCGCGAAGTTTTGCTGAGGTAAAGCCACTTGCTTTTAGTTGTTGTAAATCTGGGCGAATATAAGGATCATGCTCAACAAGCACATCTTCTCTGGATACTGAGTAATGCATAGTTGGTCTAACACCACGCCATGAGTCAACAACACGTTTGAACTTATCGTCACAAGGTGTAATGTATTCGCCTGAATGAATCCAGTGATGATGAATGTCTAGCACTAAAGCGCAGTCATCAACTAATTCTAGCGAGTGATCTAAACCCCATGTAAACTCTGCATTTTCAATGGTTAAACAATTACGTGCTTCGGGACTAAGACGTTTTAGTGCAGCTTTGATGCCGTCAGGACCACGTCTGCCGCCTATATGTACATTGCATTTAAAGTCTTGAAACTCTCGGCCGTAGCCCATGTAACGGATTAAGTCGCAGTGATACTCAAACTCTGTGATTGAGTTTTCAACAACATGATCTTGTTCTGACGCTAAAACACAGAACTGACCAGGATGGAATGAGAGACGAATGTCTAGTTCTCGGGCACGATTACCTATTTTGCTTAGATTAGACTCTAGGAACTGAACTACATCGTTTTCGAAGTAAAAAGCTATATAGTCATCGTGAGTGTATGCGGTCAACAAATCTGAAGTAATACGAAACATACGCAACTCTGGTGGCTGCTTGCCTAACCATTCAATCTGTGCAGACAATGCTTGAACATTAGCACGCATCAAATCCCACAACCGTTCACGAGCACGATCAGGTGTTTGTGAGCTAAGCCACTTAATAGTTGTGCCTGACTGATTCAGTTTAGGGTCAGCTTTTGACTCTGAAATCTGAATTTTGCAGGCAAAACCAATGCGATTAATATTTTGATTGAACATTTTGTACTTATATTTGTCGGTAATTGTTTATTATACTCTATTTTGATTGCTTTGTCAAGTCTATAATCCAGTTAGCCTAACACATGTAGGGCATACTGGATTATAGTCAAGATCTTTTACTAATTGTTGAGACCAAATGTTGCAATGCGAACATTGATCAATTACTTCTATTAATATATGGTCTTCTATATCATCAACATCTATACCCAGTTCATGACAAGTTTGGGTAAGAGACTTGCGTGTTTTATTTAATACTTTAGCAAGTCTTTTATAGTTAGGGCTTATATCTATCATCTAGCTCTTTATGAGTCTTTTCAAATTCGAGCAAGAACATAATACAACAAGCTGCATGAGCTAAGTGTGACAGTCCAGACTCAGGGTCTTTGTCTTCTCCCGCATTAAACGCGGTAATATGACGCATTGCTGCGCTTAAGGGTCTGCTCCACACAAAGCCTTTACGCCAGTTGTGTTCTGCATACTTTTCTGCACCAAATGCTAATACTGCTGCAGTTTGGTTCATTGCTTCAGTACTGAGTAGATGAAAGGGTAGTTTGCCATCATCAAATTTAAGTGCTGTGCCTGTAGGCATAGTGCCTACAACTGTTTTTAATTCAATCTGTTCTTTAGCGGCAATATACATTGTGTCGCCTGTGTCAGGATCGGTAAGGGTAATTATTTCGTCTTGTTTAGGCATGATTATCTTTAAGTTTAGGCATAAATAGTCGGGGAATTGTTTTCTTTTTCTTTAATTGTTTTAGCAACTCAGGATTAATTTCATTTCGTAATGAAGCAATACCTCGCTGACGACAATGTTGTTCATATACTGGCAGCAACACGTCTAATATGAGTGCTTCTAGTTCTGCTGTATAATTTGGTTGAGTTGACATTAAAATTCTCCAAGTCTGTCTATTATATCATTGCGGCAAATATTTTTCAAGACAATTTCATTTCGTGGTTGGCGCAGACCTTAAAAACACACTTGTGCACTGCTTGGTCTTGTGTTATAATTGAAAGTTCATTTACACATCAAACAAGCATGAGCTACGACATATTAATTAATAGTCTGGTCAACGGGGAATCAGTTACAGTAACTAAATCTGATGGTACTGTTTACCAAGAACCAAGACCACCAAATCGCACAGCATTAGCAGCAGCTAAAGCTCTTCAAAATTTACAAAATCAACTTAATTTTGGTACAAGTGCAATTAATCAACTTACTAGAGAACGAAACGAGTTAATGGATTCCATAACTCGTCTTCAGGAACAGAATAAGAGGTTACAAGATGAAATTAACACTAAAACAAGCACTACTACCAGTGCTGATGGGAACTCTGATAGCCCTTCCACTGGATAAGGCTGAGAAAACACTTAATACTGCATATCAAACAGTAAAAGCCACAAACGCTGAACTATTATGTTTAGCTAAGAATATTTACTATGAGGCTCGTGGTGAGCCAATGCATGGTAAAATAGCCGTTGCACAAGTTACGCTTAATCGTGTAACACACCGCACCGAATTTCAATCAAGTATTTGTCAGGTTGTATATGCAAAACATCAATTTTCGTGGACTATGGAACAACATCGTGAGCCTCGTGGAGAAGCTTGGCTTGAAGCTAAAACAATTGCTAAAGCCGTGGTGGTAGGTACAGTGTACTTACCAAAGTTCAACGCTTTGTACTTTCACAATTTAACAGTGAAACCACAGTGGAACAAAACTAAAGAATTAGTTGCCAAAATAGGTAATCATATTTTTTACGCATAAGCAAAAGGGCAAACAGGCTAATTATTTTTGGCTTGCTGCCCTTTTTGTTTTCTGTTATAATATAGGCTTAACAGAGAAATTTTATGAAAATCAGACTGCTCAGCGACCTTCACACAGAATTCCGCCTACCATATAAAACTGCTGAATTTGCAGAATATCGTGGTGAAGATGTGCTTGTGTTAGCTGGTGACATTGCCTCAGGAAGCACTAACACAATGGATGTGATTAAGTTTTTCTTAGACCAAGGTTTTCCTAAAGTTGTTTATGTGCCTGGTAACCATGAGTACTATGGAAGCACTATCAAGCACTTTGATGATAAATTATTAGACTTGTGCGAACAAACAAGAAACGCACACTTTTTACGTCCAGGTACAGTTACTATTGATGGAGTAATGTTTACAGGTGCTACGTTATGGACTAACTTTGCTGATAATTTCTTTAGTCAGAGCTATGCCAAGCGTACAATCAACGACTTTCGTCAAATCCGAAACTTTACTACTAGTCATGCTTATGATTTGTATTACAAGCACTTAGAGTACCTTAAATCTAGCTACGAAACTCGTGGTGATAAACCAGTTGTCATCGTAACACACTTTTTACCCGCACGTGAGTGCATTGCCCCACGCTGGCGTGATGGCAATTTATTAAACGACTACTTTGCTAACAATTTAGGGTCTTGGATTGCTAATATGGAGAACACCACTTGGTTGTTTGGACATACCCATGATTGTACAGATTTTGAAATTGGTAGTACTCGTTTAGTATGTAATCCACATGGTTACTATGGCTCTGGTGAAATAGGTACTAACGGATTTGATTCATTTAAAACAATTACAATATGATCTCAGAATATGTTGCTAAACAAAGAGCACAAGTATTGCTAACTGCAATGCTTGGCTCAAAACTTGTAGACCTTTGGTGGAGTTCTCCAAACAAAGCATTTGATGAAGAAACTCCTCAAACTGTTTGGCTAAAAGATTACGTCAAGGTTTACAACTATTTAATGCATCATGCAGATGGAGGCTGGTAATGAAAAACAAATTGATCTCAGCTAAAGTTATTGCCGACAGCGTATGCCCAAAAGGTGTACGTATGACTACTATGGAAATTGAATATCCTAGATTTATTTTAGCAGAACTCAATACGCATCGTATGTTATCAAAGAATAGTGCCTCAAGCCGTGCTATACCTGTTAAAGCTATGCATGAGTTTATCAAAAATAATCCTGCCACGCCTGTTAGTTGGGGTAAAAACCAGCCAGGTATGAAAGCCAATGAGCAAGTAGGTACTAGTGTAGCTACAGAAGCTGAACAAATATGGAATAAAGCTAAAGATGATGCACTGCATTGGGCGGATGCTTTAGCACATAAATTAGCAATACATAAACAAATTGCTAACAGAATAACAGAGCCTTGGATGACTATGAAAACAGTTATCTCTGGAACTGAATGGACAAATTTCTTTCACTTACGAAATCACCCAGACGCACAACCTGAGATTAAAGCTTTAGCTGAAGCAATGACTGTGGCTTATACAACACACTTACCCGTACTACTTAAACCAGGCGACTGGCATTTACCTTATATTACGATTGCTGAATATGTACCTACTGGTCAACTTCAATATTTTGATGATAATTTTAATCAGCTATCTCTTGAAGACGCTAAGATTATTAGTGCTAGTTGTTGTGCTCAAGTTAGCTATCGTAAAAACGATCCTGGTTTTACAAAAGCATTCAAGATTTGGGAACAACTTATTGAAAATGATCCTGTTCACGCCAGTCCAATTGAGCATCAAGCTACCCCTATGGATATTGACAGTATGTGTAGGTTTGAACCTGATACATGGCAGCCAGGTGTTAGCCATGTCAGTGCTAATTCTGATCTATGGTCAGGCAACTTGCGTGGCTGGATTCAGCATCGCAAACTTATTAGAAGCGAGGCAGTATGGTAGAATATGAAACTTTTGAAGATTGGTTTGAAGAACTAGAAGGATTTAGTTTTAGATCAGAACGTTTCTTTCAACACCTAGAGTTAGCCGAAACGGAACAAGAACGCAATGAATTTTGTGAAAAATGGTTACGTGTTGCATTTGACATGGGTAAGGGTAATATTATGAGTGGATATAGCAGTAAAAAAGAAATGGCTAATAGTCGTTGGGTAATTGATCTTGAACAAGATGGTGAAGACTTAATACTTCCGCTTAACGAAGAAATATTAGAAAAAACTGGTTGGAAAACTGGCGACGAGTTGCTGTGGGAAACTAAAGCAGAAAATGTTTGGACATTAAGGAAAAAACCATGATAGTTATACTCTACACAGAAGACTTTGAACCTATTATTCCAATAGATCTACCATTATGGTTATTAGATAGACTAGAAAAAGAAGGCGGTGTTCGTGTAGCTGTTAACAAACCAAGTGGTTTCACAGAAGAACAAATCCCTGTGGGTAACCTAGAATGTGAAGCACCAACAGTTCGTATACGTTACGAAAAACTCCGATGGCGAGATGACACACTAAAAACTATTTTAGTTACTCCTGACGAAGAACTTGCGCTAACACTAAACCCTGAATGGTTGCCTGGTCAGCGTGCTCCTCTTCAAACGTATGTAGCAGCTATGCGTAAGTTGCACGAACAATTAATCAAACAAATTAGAAAAAATCAAGATTGACTTCTGTGTTAAATCAAAGTATAATAAATACTTGATTTAAGGAAAAAATATGTTTTATTGTGTGCTTTGTAGTGCAGATGTTAATTCACAACGCTGGCGTTTAGGCAGACATACGTGTTTGCCTTGTGGTGAACTTGTTGCCAAACGCTACAAGCACACTATTGTACCTATGCCTAAATCAAATTACATTGTAGTAACAGATAAGTCACTACTTTTAAACCTAAACTCCAGCCACAAAGGTGGAAGATAGTATGAATAATATTGCTAAAAGAATGGAAGAGCTAATGGTTTTAGTTGACAAATCATTGATGTTAACTGATAATGATAACGAAAGATTAATGTTGGCTTGTGCTATGATGCAAAGAACAAATGAAATTTTTGAAGAAATCCTTGGAGAACAAGGTAGAAAATCAATGTATAAGGAGTTGGTATGAATATTGATCGAGAATTCGTTAAATGGTTTTATGAAGATGCATATCCTCAACAAGGCAGCAATCGCCGTCAGGTGTACTCAACAACCGAAAACTCACAGAATATCAACGTTATTGACTACTGGATGCGTGAAGCTTTTAAGGCAGGTGCAGAAGCAGCAACACATGGTTACGAAGTTAACGCACTAGAACAATTTGAAGCATTTAATATAAACAGGAATTATCCACTATGAAAGTCGTAATCGGTAAATATCATACATGGATTGGTCCATACCAAATTGCTGAAAAGCTTTGCTGGTGGGCTAAACCTGAGCGTGATGAAATTGGCATGAAACGTAAACCCGACTGGGTTCATGAGTTTGGTCGTTGGCTGTCAGAGAACAAAGACGGCAGCGATACTCGTTTAAGCAAGTTTTGTCAGTGGGTTGAGAGCAAACGTCATCGTCAAGTGTATGTCCGTATCGACAAGTTTGATACTTGGGGCATGGATCATACTCTAGCACATATTATTGTGCCAATGCTTAAGCAGCTTAAAGCAACCAAGCATGGTGCTCCAGACGTTGCAGACACAGATGTTCCTAAACACTTGTGGAGTGCTAATGCAGAGCCTAAAGAAAATGAGCATGACGTAGACTCAAATCACTTCAAGCGTTGGGATTATGTACTAGACGAAATGATCTTTGCTTTTGAAAGCAAACGTGACGGCACTTGGCAAGATAAGTACTCTAGTGGAACTATTGACTGGACTTCAGAGCCTTGCGAGTGGGATGAGAACGGCAAGGCTAAAATGTTTACAATGGGTCATGGCCCAAAGCATACTTATAAGTGCGACTATGACGGCATGGCAGTAGAACAAAAACGTATTACCAAAGGTTTTAAACTGTTTGGTAAATATTATGAAAATTTATGGGATTAAACTATGACTATTGAAATAGCGCTTATTATTTTAGGACTTGCTCTTGCAGCGTGTTATGTTGTGCTTGAGTACCAAAAGCTGGCTAAACCTCCGTATCAAGAACCTGTTAAGCCTGATATGGTAGAGCAGTGGAAAGCGGCAACTAAAGCAGATACTCTAGACAACATTGACAACTGGAACGCAAAAGTTGGCGATAAAATTTGGCACAAAGAAGCTGTAGCAGAATTAGAACCAACTCCAATCAATCCACAAGCAGCTTGGCCGTTTCCACATACTAAACCCTAAGCGTGCAACAAACCACAAGGGGACTTAAGCTAAAAATTATTGGCTTGAGTCCCCTTTTGTTTTGTGTTATAATATATTATAACTAAGGAAATAACATGAACAACAGATACCAAGATCTTGCTCGTGAAGCTGGACTATTAGTACACAATCCTGCCCTTATGCCTACAAAACTACAAAAGTTTGCTGAGTTGCTTATCATGGAATGTGCTGATATTGCTGATAAAGCAGAGCCTTATAAAGCTAATGATTTGATTAAACAACATTTTGGAGTTGAACCATGAAAATAACTATTGAAGACAGATTGCTTGCCGCTTACCAAGCTCAAAGGCTACGGCTTAGGGACAGGGAAGACGAAGACTATCGTGCTAAAGTAGAAGCAGAAGTATTTCAAAAAATTATAGTTGACCGAGTTCGTCGTAACTTACGACTAGACTTGGACAAAGGCACTAACGTAGATTTGGATGTATAAAATGATTACACTAGCAACAGACAACAGAACAGAAGTTGCGTTGGATTTAACTGACGCAGAACTTTTAGTGCTATTTAAAATGGCACACGAAAAAGACATGACGTTTAACAATTTTGTTGAACAAGTATTACAAGATTTCTTGGAGCAACTAGAATATGATAACGTACTCAACGAACTGGATGGGACCAGTGAGCATGGAGTGGTACAGAACACGTGGCCTTACCCAGAAGCAGACTAAAACAGCTACTAAAGACACCATGTTTTACAACATAGGTGATACTTATACAACGGAAGATGTATCCGTTAGCTATAGCTGTGGCAGAATTGACGTACGTGGCATACCCAATGAGCCTTATGGTGATGAAATAGGTGTGCCACCAATGTTAAGCACAGACTGGCATGCATTTGGTAACTGGCTATGGGACGTACAAACTATGAGCATTTGGACTCTCAAAGACTTGATCACAGCTTACGAACAAACACACAACAAAATAACATGGGACACACATGAATAAAAAAACACAATGGGTATTAGTTGAATGTGTTTCAACTTTTCACCACAGATATATGGTTGAAACGCCCAAGCACAAAGACTTATGGGCATTAGATACTGTGGTCATGAACCAAGCTAAAGAGTTCTCTCAACAACACATAGGCGAACAGATTATAACGCATCGTGTAGTTACTGAACAAGAAGCTTTACAACTATGCAACCAAGATAATCTATACGCCCAAGCTTGGTCGAACAGCAAGAAACTTGATGCATTTTTTACTACTATCAAAGATCAAGATGAACATTAAACCAAACACACTTTGCATGATCCGTGGTATTCTACCTACTTCTCGTGGGTATGATACCAACGGGTCTATTGTCGTTGCTACACAGCAAGCTGAGTTTAACCAACACAAAGTGTGGTTTATTGAACCACACTTGCAGTCTCGTGACGGCATATTCCGTGGAGCATTAGAAACCAATTTGTTTCCACTCCAAAACCCCACAGATGATGTAGTAGATACAATCTCAAAACTAAAGGACACAGCATGGTAAAAATTATGCCTTGGCTAACAGGGTTAGCTTGTATATTTTATATTTTTGGATGGATACAAGGTTTACAGTATCCAGCTTGGACGCCACTAATGTGGTGTGCAGGATGCTTTGCTAACGACATACACAACTACTTACAGCACAGACATGAACATTAAACAACTAGTAACAGAAGCTACCACTAACACAGGTCGTTTAAGCTTAGAGCACTACACAAATTTAGTTCTCTTAGAAGCTTGTAGGCTTATCAAAGAGACGCCTATTACCTCAGCCTACACATCGTTCGATGCCACAGTTGCGGAAACACAACGTGCCCTATGTTTTCAACAAGTTTATAACCAAATCGTAAAGTCAATTACAGATGACCCCACCACCTAAGTACACAATCCCTGCATACGCAGCCTTAAAATCCATAACTCAAGAAGTGCAAGCAGCTGAGATTCCTAAGCCAAACTTACCTCCAACGTCAATGCGTCAAGCACAGACTAATTGGTTACTAGATAAACTGCAGGAAGAGTCAGCTGAGGTAATTCAGGCGGTTAGCAAAATTCGTAGATTTGGTGAGCAAAGCAAACATCCAGACCGCACAACAACTAACCACCAAGAGCTTATTCAAGAACTAGAAGATTTCTTGGCAATCCTAGCAGCGCTTGACTACTGCAATTATCTCGACCTTACTAAGTCGGATAAAACCATTTTAGACAAAACACACAAGCTTTTACTGCCTTGACCCTAAGCCACGGCAACCATAAACATCACAAATTATGTCCTCACTTAAAATTGTACTTGTGTTTATGCTGTCACATATGCTATAATTTAGTATAACTTAAAGAGTTAGAGACTAGGTTGATTTTAAGAATTGATCTAAACTATCACAACCCCGTGACTACGAGCCCAGCCGAGGACAGTTTAGGGCGGTGTGATCAAGTTTAGGGTCAGATCAATAAAATCATTAACCTAGTCATAAGCTTATCGGCTACAACTATATTTGAAACAAATCACAAAATGCTTTTTCGAAAACAAGAAATACACTCACTTGACTTTACTGGTTGTGAGGGATTGGATTTACAAGGTTGGGAAACTTGGTGTGAATCGATGCAGTTGTCCCACCTTCACCAGTGGTTGCTGCCCCAGTTGGTTGCCTGGTATGGATCGTGGACTTTAGTTTTAGATGACAAGAGCAATTACGATTGCTTAGCCACTGTTAAGCGGAACTGCCCTGACCCTAAGTCTCGTGCATTTTATATGCTTAGCCGAGTTAAGAGATCACTCTTAGTCCCACAACAAACTAAAACTCCAGATTATGCAAGCTTAACTCCACTTATCTTAATGGGGTTAAAACGTATGCAAGGTATTAACTACGAAACTTTTCGTGGAAGTAGTGGACTACAGTACTTGCTAGAACCTAGGCTGCTAGATGCCATAGTATTACCCAGCACAGACTTGGAAGTAGTTGACGGTTTAGGGTCAAATAGACTACTAGAAATACAAAAGCAAGGTTTAACTACTAAATCTGGTAAAACAGCAGGTAGCATGAAACCCGCTAGATCTACTTGGAGTCTAACAGGAATACAAGACACAGAGATTGGTCACCTGCCCAAACTAACACAAACTATCTTAACACAATGTTGGCTAGCCCACCCTGAGCTACGCACACCTTATATGATCTTAGATCTACAAAATTGGGATAATATGCCCCAACCACTAGTCACAAACGACATTTTTAAAGCAGTACAACCTAAACAAGAACTGGCAGGAGTACTGCCTTGGGACCTATGAAATATACCAAAGAAATAACAGACAAACTGATTGCAGAATATAAAAGCGGAGTTTCAGTAGCGCTAATAGCACACAATCTAGAAGTACCAGAACGGTCAGTAATCGCAAAATTAAGCTCTCTGGGCGTGTACACCAAGAAAAGCTATGTCAACAAGCGTGGTGAGACGCCAGTAAAAAAGTCGGAGCACATCGAGCGCATTGCCGAACTACTGGACGTCAACGAAGAACTTCTAGAATCGTTGGAGAAGGTAAATAAAACCGTACTTAAGCTAATTGAGAACAAATTGTCCCAAACTGCCACAGAATCGGACTTATTAGAGGTTAATTGACCCTAAACTGCGTTAATTTGGCCAATTCAAAGAAAAGCCCACTTAAATTGCTTTAAGTGGGCTTTTTTACGTCTATTCGGTGACCGTTGTAATTGTGTGCAGTTGACACAGTTTAGGGTCAGACACTGAAGAAAATGCACTTGACAGAAAAGGTTTCTAACTTGTATAATGGCGCAGGACCTCGAAAGTTTTGCACTCCAATTTTGGCGCAGAAAATCTGGGCAAAACAAAAGCCCCTGCAGAACAAGTCTGAGGGGCTTTTGAAAGCATTTGCTGTTGCAACAGCTGTATCTTTTTTACTCTAGCAGGGCTTTTAAGGGAATCACCACGACCTGACCCTAAACTGTAGCCTGTCG
>Ga0209107_10000629_pt1 | contig 20348 bp, 12 predicted proteins | sample LakErihyJuly2011_2_FD_187460 | JGI IMG/M metagenome (GOLD analysis project Ga0209107, IMG submission 187460) | Freshwater microbial communities from dead zone in Lake Erie, Canada - CCB hypolimnion July 2011 (SPAdes) (version 2) | ecosystem: Environmental > Aquatic > Freshwater > Lentic >...
CTCTCCGCCGAGCTCGACTGCCTCTCCGCCGAGCTCGACTGCCTCTCCGCCGAGCTCGACTGCCTCTCCGCCGAGCTCGACTGCCTCTCCGCCGAGCTCTACTCCCCCGCCGACTCCCTCGCCAGTGTGTCCTGGAAACTCATCGTCAGCTCCTAACAGTGTCTTGCTGACAGACTGCTTGTGCAACGCTGGGTACACCGGAGCAAACGGCAGCAACTGCTCTGCATGTGATGCAGGACTGTACAAAAATCAAGCCGGAGATTCAGTCTGCAGCATCTGCGTTAACGGCACGTATTCGCTGGCTGGGGCTCACAACTGCACCGAGTGCGCCGCCGGCACGTATTCGCTGGCTGGGGCTCACAACTGCACCGAGTGCGGCGCCGGCAAGTATTCGCCGACTGCGGCAGCTTCCACCTGCACGAACTGTGCTGCCGGCACGCACAAGGCCCGTGAGGGTGTCAACACAGCGTGCGATAATTGCAGTGCGGGTATGTACAAGACCGACGCGGGCTGGCCGAGCATAAGCATCGGCAGCGGCGACGCCCTGTGCTCGCCGTACTTACAGGGCATTTACTACCAAATTTACATGATGAAGATGCCAGATGGTCAAACCTCCCCGGTGTTTGAGAAGAAAACGACGTCCCCGTACGACTCTCCAGCGTATCTTTACCGGTCGTCTTCTTCAGGATTCTGGCATCTCTACTGGGAAACCGCGCACGACACGGCTGCAATGTACTGCCCGGAAGACAATCTGCAAAAATGCAGGTGGTACGCGGCGTGTGACGGGGAATGGAAGCATTCTTCTGTGAATATGCATTTCAAAATCAACCATGAGTGCTATCACTGCCAGCCAGGCGAGTATGCCACCTCGGGATCGAGCACCTGCAAGTCATGTCCCGCCGGTACGTTTTCCGTGGACCCGAGCTTGTTGTCCGGAGACGCCTCCTCGTGTTCGATCTGCGACGCCGGAAAGTACAAGAACACAGTGGGCCAGCTTCAAGCTGCATTCGCCATTTTTTCGCACTCGGACGGCGATCACGAGCTGCCGTTCGACTTTACATTTGGCGAAAACTTGCCAGGTCAGCGTTTTGCTCCTTCATTCGAGAACGGCGAATTTTGGTGGCTTCTGGAACCCAAAACGCGGCAGTTGGTCGTTCCAACACACGACGTACGCGGGTGTGCAGGTTGGAATTCTACCGCTGTCAAGGGAAACATCGCCCTCGTGAAACGAGGGCGGTGTTCTTTCTCCGATAAGATGTTGTTTGCGCAAAAAGCCAACGCTGTGGCGATTATTGTTTACAACGACAGACAACAGAGCAGCTTTAGATTTTCGTTGTTCGCCAATGCACTGTCTACTTTAAAAGTCGGCATTGAAGACCTCAAGATCCCCGGCGGCATGATCCACGAGGAACTGGGCGAGTTCTTGGCGACGAGGGCTCGTGATAGCAGTGTTAACGTGACCATTCCGAGTTTCTGCCGAAGGTGTCCGACCAACACGACGTCGAGACCAGGCACTGGAAATCTGACGGGCTGTGATTGTAGGGATGGATACACAGGGCTGTCTGGAGGCCCCTGTCGCTTGAAGGCACCTGCGACGACCTTCTATCATCCTTGTACAGGAGGTGAATTTGATTGTGTTCGCCGCGAATACGTCCCTGAAAAGGCAAAGAGTTGTATAGACGATCGTAATTGGAGTACAGGGATATATAATTGCGAAGTATACGCAGGTATATGGAAGGAACATTGTTTTAAAGATCATACAACACATCAAACGTGCACTCATTGCTGTGCGTCTTGCAGGGCTGTTTGCTGTCTTGCGAACGCAAGTTTTTGTACTGGCGCTGCCTCCCCGCCGAGCCCTACTCTCTCACCTCTGACTTCTTCGACACCCTCCCAGACGACGTCTTCGACTCCCTCGCAGACTCCCCCCCAGACGACGTCTTCGACTCCCTCGCAGACTCCCTCCCAGACGACGTCTTCGACTCCCTCGCAGACTCCCTCCCAGACGACGTCTTCGACTCCCTCGCAGACTCCCTCCCGGACGACGTCTTCGACTCCCTCGCCACCGACGTCGACACCCTTGCCGAAAAATCGAACATGGCATCACTGCAACGTAAGTTACAGCTGTACGCGAGAGCCGTATGCGGACCCGACGAGCTCGACTCCCGCCCCGACGAGCTCGACTCCCTCCCCGACGAGCTCGACTGCCTCCCCGACGAGCTCGACTGCCTCCCCGACGAGCTCGACTCCCGCCCCGACGAGCTCGACTGCCTCCCCGACGAGCTCGACTCCCGCCCCGACGACCTCGACTCCCGCCCCGACGACCTCGACTCCCGCCCCGACGACCTTCCCGAAAAATCGAACATGGCATCCATGCAACGTAACTTACAGCTGTACACGAGAAGAGTATGCGGAAAGTTCATCGTCGACGCCCGCGCAGACGACCCCTCCTCCCACGCTACCAATTTATGCAACTATTGAAGCAACACAATTTGAAATGACTGTCCAAATGTCAGAGGCGCAATTTGATGCTCGAAAGCAAAACATGGAGGCACAAGTAGCACAAGTCTTTCAGGTATCTCCGCAGCAGGTCCTAATGCTTTGCAGGAACTGCAGGAAACTCGGCAGGTTGTGGCGACGCAGACTATTGAATAATGATGGGCTCGACTTGTTAGTGATCATCTCATCCAAAGTCGAAGTCGTTTCAGTGGCTGCTTCTACATGCGAACAAACAGAAAGTGCCTTTTGCCCTGTTTTACCGAATACCACAAACACAATCCAGAAGGCTTTGACGAATTTTAGTCTGCTTGAAATTAAATCCCCGCCGACGTGTACGCGATGCGTCAACGCAGAGCATCTTGAATTTGCATCAAGTGGCAGCAGAGACCGCCAATTTTCGTGCAAGAAGCAGTGTTCCGAAGGCTACTTCAGGATCTTGAACCTGGACAGCCAAGCTTGTTTTCCACACACAGTGCCCACTTGTCCTGACGGTCAATACGTGGAGAGTGGCACGCGTCAACATGACGCATTCTGCGCGCCGTGCTCTGGATGCGAAGGTCGGAGGCTGGTAGCGAACTGCTCACAATACTCCAACACGGTTTGCGAAGACTGCGGGTCAGGCAAAGAGCGCCAGCATTGGAAGGGCACCGAATGCCAGCCTGCGTGCGATGACGGGTTCGTCTGGGACGTCAAAAGGAACGAATGTCAGTTCTGCGGGACGTACGTGTGGAAGGGAGGGGAGGACGGCGCCTGGGGCAAAGATGTCACGAAGTGCCCGCCGGGGTTTCACAAACCCGCAGAGCCGGATAACTGCACGCACTGCGTGCCATGCATCGGGCTTCCGGAGAATGCGGATTGGGGCGCACAAGATGACAGGGAAGACTGCGTGTGGTTATGCAAGGACGAGTACGAGCTCCAGAATACAGCGTCGGGAGACGCTTGTGTCCTTCGAAAGGGCGTCGAGAATGCACCCAAGATCACGAGCATGGAGAATGAGTGCGATCCAGGAAGCATTCCGATTGCGTTCACGTGTACGCCGTGTTTCGACGCTGCAAAGCTCGAAGGCTCGGGAGTGCAGTTTTCGGATCTGCCGGTCGCCATGCAAAACGGAAAAACGTGGGATTGGACATTCGGCTGTCGTTGGCAGTGCCGGCACGTCGAAAATTTCTGGGAGATACAAGCAAGCAGTGGCAAATACTGGGAGTGCAAGGAGCTTTCCCAACGCGACGAGCTCTTGGAAGACGATCTGTCATGGTTGCGGCGGTCGGGAGTCTCGCCACAAACACCCAGCAGTGTGTCTCTCAACGCAAGCTCAGTCGACAAGACGGAAGAGCGCTCGACACTCCTGAACATCGCCGTTTTCGTCGGTGCGCTCCCTGCCGCTGCTCTGGTGTGCGCGCTCCTCGTCGGCTGCTGGCGGATGTTTGCGGCCGATGATGACCAGCACAAACTCTCTGAAGATGAGCAGATATAGTTTATTATTCGTTATTTTTCTGCAAACATATACTAAACACACTAGCAACATGAACTCCCTCCCGACACAAAAAGAAATGACAGAAATAGAAATCTTGAGCTCGGAGACACGGACAAATGCATCTCACGATGAGATGCCGATTACATACAACAAAGAACGACTGAAAATACTTCTGATATTGGCTGTCACAGCGTCGTGTTTCGTAGCCATATTTCTCTTTTTTTTGGGCATATACGACACGAAAAATTACGTCAGAGATTCTCTGGATGAGCACCTTTGGCGTAATTTCTCGACGCACGTGCGCCATACAGTCAAAACGTTTGATGCCAAATACCCACACAACGTCTTGCTCGTGCTCTTTATTGTCCATGCTCTGCAGGTGCTCTTCTGTCTTCCGCTTCTGCATGTGACCAAGATCATGTACGGGTACTTCTTTGACGCGTGGCACGGGTTCCTCGCCTGCTGCTGCTGGGAGATGACGCTTGTCGCTCTTTTTGTCCTCATGGCGACACAAAACCCCCCCTCGCGTCCGCCAGCGCGAGAATTCACACGCTTCTTTTCTTTTGTAGACCAGTTGCGCGACCGAGGATTGCTGACACCCTTCATGATTGGCCTGCACATCTCCTCTGTCCCGCTAGTGACCTCGACCTGCCTCGTCCTCTTTCAGGTGGTCTCGCGCTGCGAGTTCCTACTCACACACGCAATTTCCACGCTCTTGACGAGCTGCAAGGACGCATGGCTCGGACAATTTCTGGCTACATCCGACGGTGACGCACAGAATATACTCATATTCTCTGTACTAATTTCGCTATCAGCTCTTCTTCCGGCGGCCCTGGGCGTGTTGCTGATGGGGTTCGCAGCAAACACTGCTGGCACGAAGAAAAAAACGCCTGGATAACCCACGTCTGCGCTGAAAAGACCGACCATAATAAGATCACAAATTTTATGTAGTAACGAAAATTCAATATATAATCTATATGCTATGCCACTCGCCGACGGATTTCTTCTAATGCAGTATCCAGTGCCGTACAGGACTTTGTACTTTTTTGGAAATCGATAATACGTGTAGGAACAACTCTATTCAAGCACATAAATTTGGTGGTGCCCTTCAGTTTCATCCATTTTTTGTAATCATCTTTGTCAATTGATGAAATTTCTGTAGTCCACGTGATCTCCTTTTCTGGTTTGTAAAAACTGTCTTCCTGTTTATACTCTGTGTCACTGCAAATAAAGTCAGGCAATGTGTGCATATTTGTCTGCACGTCAAATGTGCCATCTTCGGAGGTCTTCTTGCCTAATGGATGATGTATGACAGGATTTACATTCACGTCAAAAATCCCTTGTGGTCGACTGTGTGGGGTAAACATCCAACTCAAACAGCCTGCAGTATCGTTTTGTATGGATTTCCAATCATTGGCGATATCAATATGAGGGATATTGTTCTGGAATAAACTTTTTAATTCCAAGTCTTCCATACCACCGAGCACCTTTTCAACATTTACCACCTCTTTTCTGCGTTGTTTTTTTCTTGTGAAACAATCGTACGTGCGGGGTTCGAAAAATTTTACGATTCTTTTTGTCGTGTCACTATGTTCTAATTTCCCAGTTACAATCTCGTCCTCATCATCAAGTACAAAACTTCCATAGCCTTTCGGGCAAAGCAAATAAATTTTGTCTCTGATTTCGATCATCATATCTTCGCGTTGAGGTTTCACAATAAAGACATACAACCGATCGAAGATCACATCCTCCTCTTTCATGGGCGTTGTCAGATATTTTTTTTTCAGGTAGTTCACAAATCGGTTGTCGACGAGCATATAACGGCAGTAAATAACATCTTTTAATTTGTGAGTAAGACAATACTCGATCCATTTCATCTGACGAACCAAGGGTGATAAAGTTGTGTATACATTCACATTCTGACTCCCAATACAACCGCCCCTAATTTTCTTGTCACAAACGGTGAGGATCAACTGTACTTTTTTTGGCAGGACGTTTGACTGCATAAAATTCATTTTGTACTCCAAGTCACCGAAGACATCTTTGATTTCACCGTGCAAATCTATTGCTTCCCTGTACTTTGATGTTGAGTCTTCAACGCTTAACGACTCGACGAAAGGCTGGTAAAGCGACAGTTGCACTGAAGATCGGGTCATGATCTTGGTGAGAGCGTCAAAAAATATGCTCTTGACTAGTAGACGTTTCCACGCCCAGGCACGTACGCCGACGCACACCATCTTCCATGTTCCGTTGTCATGAGTAAACACAGTTTCATGCAAATTTGGGTAGTCTTTTCGAAGCTGTTGTGCGAACTTTTTGGGCACGTAAATCAATGATCGATCTGGAATCTCAGTGATGATTGCTTCGATGAACTCGGGAAACGGGGTTTCAGTATCTCCTGCATTTCCTGACAGTTTTTCAAAGAATATGACATTTTTTCTGTCGTCGCAAACATAAACTTGCAACCTGTCCTTCATTTCGTATGATAGTCTCGCAGTGATGGTGTCGCACGTCTGCCTGCGGCCGTCATTTCTGCGCTCGTGTTGCTTGCAAACCACGGTGTTGTCTTCGGTAATATAATCATCCAAGCCTGGACGCGCATACAAAAGCAACAACCACCTACAGCGTTCCTTTTCCAGCATAGAATAGACCAGACCAACACTTTCTTCATCCGAGTCCAACCCATTTTTTATTCCAATTTCTTTCTGTGTCACTGTGGAGTCCCAGTCAAAAAATTTTTGTTGGGAGGATGTTCGGGCTAACTTTCTTTTGAAAGGCAAGCAGAATCTATTGAGATCCCTCCTTGGCCACCCTGTGCGCGAAGCGCCCATAGTCCATGTCGCGAGCATGTCTTGTGTTAATGATACCTCATATGTCGAGAATAAATCAAGCTTTGTACTAATTTCGTCTGTTTCATCAAGCAAGTTGTAAAGAGGATTGCAGAAATTTTGATTTGTATCAATAATATTTTGTTTCAGAATTTCCAAGGCTAGGTGAATTTGTAGCAGCACGAATACGATGCTTCGCTGAGAGCCCGTGTTCATCATAGATTCAGTGGTGTAGAAAAGCTTTTTGAGCACATGGAAAGCAGCAACACCCCCGCCTGTCCTTTCTGGCATGGTGAACATGTAACACTTGAGCTGCAGTGGTGTCTTGAGTGTCTGCACATTTGCAGACACCTCGAGCGTCTCTCTAATCCACTGACGCATCTGTCTTTTCGGCGTTATTGTATGGCTTGATTGCTGGACTACAGGGACGTGCACGAACACCGAATCATCTCTCTCGACAAACTGCAGCAAGTACAGAATCTCAGATTGAACCGCAATGGGGAAGAACTTCAAGGTATTCTGGATGTGATTCTCAGGCTGCACGGAGGAGGCTGTTCCTTGTCCTCCGAGCAAGTGTCTGTGCTGTACTGCCAGCTCGCGGAGGGCCAGTATGTTGGGACAGCGGATCATTCGCAGGAAGATTTCGACGTCTGGAATCCGGAACTGCCGAACATACTGCAGGAGAGTACGGTCCAAAACAGGAAGCTCGTCGTTGAGCTTTGAAAAAATGCGCTCACGTAGTGTCATATTTGCATTGGAATTAACATTGTACTCTTGAAAGCTCAGGAAACTCCCCTTGTTCGTAAAAATCGAACCATCGGATGCTCTGAAGCCGAGGCCTTCAAAACACGAGCGTTGGTTGAAGAGTGTTTTTCGTTGGTTATACAGAACTTTGACCTTCCCTTGCAGTTCAGAAATTGACTTTTGGATTGTCGACTCTGACTCAGAAAGTTTGTAGTGCATAGGCGCCAGAGCGTTCCGGAAGTTATGTTCCAGAAAAACACATATTTCAAACCACGGTTGCCCGAAATATTTTGCATCTTCATCTCTCTTATTTTTGATCGGAGAGAAACTGAAATCTTCAAAGTCACTCTTTTCCGTATCGTTTTTGTTTACACCAAAGTAATCAAGCACAAAATTTTCCCATTGATATCCACACGCACCCGCGTCCCTGCAATCAAAGAACCACGACAGAACACTGAACCGTTGACACGCTCGGGCACAAACTTTCGAAGGCTTTTTCAACTCGCCGCCAGTGGCACACAATCGCCACTCTTCGCTCTCAGAGCTTGTTTGCTCCTCATAAACACGTTCATCAATCTCAGGAAACTTAAGTGTTTGAATCATTGTCATGAAGTTCATATAGTCTTGTATGTACCACATGCCTTCAGTGTGCTTTTTCCATTCAGTTTTCTGCATGTGTTTGTTGAAATAGTACATTCGCATCGAAATCTGGTCCCATTTCTTCCATAGATGTGCGGACACAACATCAATTGACATCAGGTTATTTCGAGTTCGCACAGGAGCTTCAAATTGAAAGTCGAACTCAATAAGGTCGTTGTTTTGTGACGCTTTATGTTGTCGTAATTTCGCCATGTCGACCGTATTCCAGGGAGCGCTTCTGTTCAATTGTTCATTTCGTGTCAAAAAACATCGGTCGGCATACAATCGATGCCTTCCGGTGTCAGCAGATCCTATGAGACGTAGCGCTTCCTGGTAATCCCTTATTGTTTCAGAGCATGCTACATCTACAATATTCTTCAGACCTGCCATATTTACGCGCTGAACTGTGGCACAAGCGATGGGCATAAATGAAATTTCTTCGAATGGAAAATCAACCATATGCATGCAACGCACAGCAGCGCTCCATTTTTGCATGGAAGCGTTTGAAGAACTGGCGTTGACAACGGGGGCAGGCTTCCACAGTATCAGCTCATCTTCACAACACTTGATCTTGACACGAGCATGCAACATATTCTCACTTTCCAACCAATTTCGCAAAGTTGGTTTGAAGTTTTCAGTATCCTGAAAATATAATGCATTTGGCAAATTTATGCCTTCATAATTGACAAAAAAATGATGATCCCGCATATCAGGTTTTTTCTCATCCGTCGTCAGCATGTCTATCCCATGCAAGACCCGCATGTGAATCAAAAACGCTACCTTGACATGTGATAGAAACATGTGGTGAACCAAATGAATTCCCTGTGTTACGGTATCTTTCTCACCTTTCAAATCAAGTGTATCCAGAAAGTTTTGAAATTCCGGCAGCTCGACGTTAGTGGTGGACAATAACGAGTTGAGGATCTTTTGCGTTGAATAGTTGCGAAAATTACTACGAATGTGGTATGTTTCGTCTTGTAGACAAGCCTGTGCGCTTGTCGATGTCATCAACTTCAGCGCCAGTTTGATATCAGATCTCTTTGTCTCTTTTTGATCGGTCTCTATCTCACACACGACACATCGCCGCAAATACAACCCCGTCTCCTCAGAAAAATAACCAAGGCTCAATATTAAGTCTGGGGATTCACGGTACTTACACGTGACAGCATCGCATGGAATCGGTTTATTTGGTACCGCAGAGTCTTTTTCCAAGAATACTGCAATAAATTTGGCAATCGTCGGGGAATTAAATAATAATGTCTCGGAGTTAGTGGCGACATTGGCACTAACTGTAGTCGGTGCTCGCGATTTTTTGTCTTCTTCACATTCGTTAATTTCCGCATTATGTCTCTTGGACAAACGTTGATAAGTTCGCAGAGCAAACCTCCAGTAAGGTTCTAATTTTTGTCGAGCCCGTTGTAATGACAATAATCTTTCGGAAGCATCCGATATTTGTAGACGTTCTTCCGTCTCCTTGTAATTCGCACAATATTTCTCCCATCTCGTGAACCCAAGAGGAAATCGACATTCTTCTTGCATCTGTGGGATGAAGTCACCATTCTTGTCTATCACGCAAATTGGAAATGAAACATCAATATCCGCAGAAAGGTTAGAAACCCTTGCGTATGTTCTATTAGTATCACGATCTGTTTTCTGGCCTGCTTGCGAACAAAAAGAATCGACTGTCTTGTCTTTTAGATTTACATAGTTATTTTCCGCATCCCATGTGTGCATATTATCAAACCAGGTGTCATTGAGATCCCACATAGAGTCGATTTTCGTTCCCTTTTCTTGCCACACACTTCCTGGTGTTCTAATTGCGTCGTACAGTGATTGTTTCGCATCTTTGTGACCAAGACGTACGTATCCCTTGGGATTGAGAACCTGACGCACCAAATCGAACGCCCTTTTGATGATATGGCCACTTCCTATGCTAATTGTTTCGGACAGAAAAGCATTCATGGCATCGTCGATCTTGATGTTGGCATGCACGAGCTTCCACTTTTCACAGATCATAGCTTGCTCCTTTGCGATGTCCCGCCTCTCGGGGTACGGCCTCGTGGGCACCCATTTGACATCGCTCATGATCGACGTGTGGTTTATATGCAATATTCTACACAGAGAAAGTCTGCTCAAGCCAGTCCGTCATGCGCCCCAGACAATGCCGTTGATTGACGAGTTCGAGACCTCTGTGTTCGGGACACTGTCGAATACAGTGGAATGCAGCATACTTTCGCTTATTGACTGCAGGATTTCGTTCACGTAGGACGAGATGCTTACCAGCATTTGCATGTTAACGTCTATCGTAACTTCGGGAGTGTCGGATTGGTTGCTGTATTGGCTGTGTACGCAAGCGACTGCTTGCGTGCCTCCGATGCCTGGACAAAATAGCTCAATCGAGCCTCGCTCGCCCAGCATTTCTTCTGGATTGAACAGTCGAGTCCATGACGCTGACACGGGGATGATTTCGCTGGCGATGGAAACAGGGACAAGTGGATGCGTCAATGCGAATTGCATGCCGACACTTGAGTTCATAGAGTTCTGGCGGCTAACGACGCAGCGGATCAATCTTTGGAAAGAACGGTGCACCTGCAAGCCAGTTATCAGCGTGCCTTGGTGATCCGACGCGTGCAACCCGCTCGAAGTCTCGCGTTCTATCTCTTGCAAGTGCTGCTCGTTGGACACTACGCGGGTACGTATGATAGAATTTCTGTCACCGAACAAGCGCATCTCTAGCTCAATGTGCGCGAGGACCTGCACCCCTGAAAGCGGTGTCACCAAGGACTCGTCTTCTGGAATTTGGGTCAGACGCGACCTCTCGATTTTTGCTGCAAACATATGTTGAATTTTGATAGGTACACAGTCCAGGTTCATGAGCTCTGCAGGCCCGCTTCTGCACACGGGACATCGCATGTCTGACACGGCAAAGTGGAAGGCAAGGGCCACTGCGTGGAAAACATGCCCACATTCGAGCTTCGCAGTGTTCACCGTTTCTCCAAAATCAACACCGATGTGCTGCAAGGGGTCCACCGGCCAGGCCTTGGGCAAGTCTTCGAATTCGATGCTACTTGTTGCTTCCTGCATGATACAACACATGTGCTCTTCCGCCAAGGCCTCAAAAAGTGTACACAGAACCTTCTGGTTTCCACTCAAAGTATTCCAAGTCTCCCTGTAGATTTTCTGTGTTTTTTGGATCTCCGATTCATCGCCAGACGCATTTGTGCCGCCCGACGACACAGCCAGCGTGTTTTTCGCACATTCTGCATCTTCTCGCGCGCGTGGTGACCGACAGAGACGCTTTGGTGAAGGCATTCTTTCCGTGATCTTATATCATCAGTGCAGAGATCTCGGAATATACACCCAAATTGTGCCAACAGCGTATTTAACAAAAACAGGTCATGTTTCGCACAGACTCCGGCAAACAACGACGACGTTTCGACATGCTGTATGCGGCACTCCTCACGACACTGTGCGTGTGCTGCAGAAGCTCGCCGGTACTGTTGACGAAACAGACTCTCAGTCAGGAGCACAGGCGTGTAATCCTTGACGGACAGGAGTCGCAGAGGCGCCTATTAGGGGCAATCGAGGCGACCCAGAGCAGTGTTGTCGACGTCGATGACAATTTGAGCTCCTATGATCTTTCGGACGTTCAGGCGGTGCCAACGCTTTCGCTGCTCAACTCTGTGAGCTTCGACAATGTCACAGAGACCTGGTTCTTCACGTATGAGACCATGGCACTGGATAACTCCGTCCAGACACAGATCAACCGATACGACCGCGTGCTTTACTTCACGAGTTCGGAGCATGATATGAATTTCGACAGCGACGACAGTAACCAATGCCTACAACCAGGAACTGATTTGGAAGCCTGCATCACGCATTTACAAACGTCCTACGTGCTTCTGAGAGAAAATCCCGAGACCGCCAACTCGATGGATCGCAGAGATCGCATCGAGACAACAACGTGGGCGCGGGAGCAGTCACTCAATGATTGTCTGGAATGCACGATAAATGCGACCCTGGAGAGCCACGCGGGGTCTGCCGTACAGACTCTACATCTGAGTATTTCACACCGCGTCATCAGAGAGAAACTCGCGCGTCGGCGCAACTCCACGCGAGCGGACTCCTCCATCTTCGAGGAGGTTGGCTCGCAGCCAGCACTGGACTTCGGCATAGGCATGATGTTTCTGCCGCGTCCGGATGCGAACACGGCGCTGGCGCCGCCAAACAACTTGCTGGTATTCGACGGGTTCACGGTGCTCGAGAACACGTACGAGCAGCTGGCGATGACCAAGAGCACTTCGTACAGCATCGCCACGCACGTGGCCTTCTGGACAGTCGTGGCGGACGAAAACACCGCCGTCCGCCTCGTCACGGTCGAGTACCTGCTGGACAAAGGACATCTGCTGGAAAGCATCAAAATCGCCACAAACTACGGCGAGCTGGGCGCCGGGGGCAGCATGATTGCCATCACGGAGGCGGACTGCACGGCCATGCAATTGCTCGTCAATGGCCTGAACATCCCGCACTGCGTCACGCCGTACCCGCTCTGCAAGCCGGTACTCGTGGTGGAGGGCAGCGGCGAGAACGTACAGACGTGGGCCACTGTCGTCTTTCCGATCCCCTCGTGGCACACGGCGAGCGTATTTCAGTTCAACACACTGCTTTTCAGCAACTTTACCGCGGCGAACAACGGCCGCGGGATGCGCGCGCTGTCGACACTGAACTTCTTCAGCAGCCACGCCCCGCGCGTATCCTGCGCACCCACGGACACCGTCGCCTTCGACGCCACGCGCCACGTACGCGCAGAGCTATACCGCGGCTCGGCTCTCGTCGCGGAGACCATCGCCGGCACGTTCTCCGTCTTCAACGACACGTCTTTGTCCTCGACCGAGGCGCTCACGACGCTCGTGCTGCGGCCAGACGATATCCCCGAGGCCCTCGCGTACTTCGAGAAGTACGTCGACGAGCACTTGCGCCTCGACGAGCTGTACATGTCGCACGGAAAGCTCAGCTACGCCTTCCCCTCCGAAATTGTCAACCACGTGCGTGGCACGGGCGCTGGAAGGACGAGCCTCGAGCTCGACCCAGAGCTGCTGGCTCGCTGTCCGCTGCAGGTTCCTGGCCTGACCCTCTCGGAGCCCGGATGTGTCACCAGCAAGGACTGGGCCGTGCAGGGGCCTCTGGCGCGCACAGGGTCTGCTACGTACTTCGTGCACCAAGTCGCGGTGGACGGGAGCTCGGAGCAGGCCGACCTGGCGTGGCTCACCAGCAACGTCTTCGGCAACTCCGACCCCCAGGCGGTGAGCGCCTTCCGGGCGGCAGTACTCGCACGCCCCTTCCAGACGCCGCCCGCTGCAGCCAGGAAGACCTTCGCTACCATATTCTGGATCTGGCCCGTCTTCATGTGGGCGAACACAGCGCCCATAGGCCTCGTCGACAGGACTGTCATCAGTCTCGCGTGGTCCATTGCACCTTGAAGTATCCATCAGGAAAGCTGCCAATGACACTTTATAGTCATTTTGTCTTTAATAAAATGCAACATAACTGAAGCTTTTGTGATCAAATAGTTTAAAATACCATGGATGCTTATTTGCTGTGGATCACCTCGTGCAAAAACGCCCCTCCCAGCACCACGGCAAGCAGGATGCCCGACGTCGTGCTGACTTGCTCTACGGCGCTGCGTGCGCCGCTGCGCACCCCGAGTTCCAGAATGCTCGCGAGCGTGAAGGTGTCGACGCAAAGGAACACGAGCTTTTTCAAAACTATCTCTGTGTTCTCGGAGTTTCTTTCGCAGTTCGTATACACAAGCATGAAGTTCAGAAATTTGAGGTTCGATCGCATGCCGAAGAGAATCACTAGGACGCCCAGGAACGGGTTGTCGTAGGAGCTCTGCAAGTGTGCTGTGAGTATCATCTGCACGCACAAGAGAAGCCCGAGCGTGCTGATGTCTGCCGAGCTCGCTGTTGACTTGCTGGCATCTTCCGTGATGCTCAAGGACTTGCTGGCATCTTCCGTGATGCGCAAGGACTTGCTGGCATCTTCCGTGATGCGCAAGTACTGATAGCCGCTGTTCCGGGCAGACCAAATCGTGGCAATTTGAAGACAAATGTGGCCCCAGCAGTATATTTCCAGTATGTTGTCCAACAGCTGCTCCTCGCGCGTCACCAGATGCTCGGACAAGACCTGCAACCAGAGGAGTATTCGGTGGAGTAAGAGCATGGTTCCCAGGGCCACTGTCGTAGACGGCGAAAAATCTCGACGTTTGCCCTGGACAAGCATGACCAGGTGTTCACATACCCTTGTGAAGAAGAAAAGACAGCTCATGGTCACGAGCACATTCCACCAAAAAGGGTCGTCGCGATGTTTCCAGTAGATTTCTGCGCTGTCGAGGTCAAGCAAAACGTCTAGCTTACTGTCTGTCAAGTCGCATAGAGACGCCTGGTAGCCTGCTGACCCGAGGATAAATTCGCGATTTGCAGTCTGCGTGTTGCATTGCGTGCCGCCTCCGAACACCAAGGCATGAGAGCCGCCAGCCACAACCTCGACACGAGCCTTCGGAAACATGGACACTTCTGGCGACGTGGGTGTGAGACAGAAGGCGTCTCGCACCGGGACGCACGACAGACCAGAGGTTGACCACCCGACTCCCCCGACTTTCGTGGCCGGGAGTCTGCTCAGCGAACTCCACTGAATTCCCAACTCGCTGATCCGAACATAACTGTTGGTCAAGAGCACGTTGTACATGGGACCGTGGTTCCACTCGAACACCGTGCCAGTCACAGCGCTCGTGAGTGTGGGAAAACTCTTCAAATTGAGAGGGAGCCAGGGCATGTTTGCAATATCTTTTATTGGGATATCTTTATTACACGCGCAGGATATATTAGGGCTTCTGCCCATGTCCGACTTTGGCACTCTGATTTGCAACATGATTGACGTCGTCCTCACCTATGTCATCCTGCTCGTGGTGGTTGCAGGCGTGTACCCTATTCTGAACAAAGAGCTTCTCAACACCCTGACAGCGAAACCCTAGTCGCATTCCAGCCGCCGGCCCTGAGCACTCACGTCGCGTTCACAATTGCTTCCAGGAGGGGGGCGCACAGGCGCAGAATCTTGATCTCCGGGTTCCAGTCCAACGGGAGGCCTCCAGGGACACCCACGAAGAAGTTCACGACCCCTGTCCTACAGAGATTGATCCGAATATTCATGTCCGTTATGTCCAGAAACTCCTTGTCCGTGACAGCAGAAGCCAAGGACATGCGCACGAAGAAGCTGTGCACAAACATGCTGTCTTCCAACAGCAAATACTCGAGTATGTTACAGCCACAGGCAGCCTGCAGCACTCTGCCAATCACCTTGTTTTCCTTCGAGATTGGCCTGCCGACTCGTGCACTGTACACGATGTTGTGTATCCTTGTCTCAAAGATGTTATCGATCACGAACACATGGGCAATAGCCCTCGATATTTCCTTGCTGTCAATCCCCGCTCTGAGCAGCGTGGACGTGTTGTTTATACCGGTGTGGAAGTTGCACACCTTCGTGTAAACACTGTCAGTCTTTCCGAAGTTGTTCGTCTCTGTCACAATGTACGGCTTTATTTGTGGAACGTGGATGTGTTTCAGATTTACATGAGCGATCTTCCCACACATGTTCGCAACTGTAAGTTCCTTCTGAAAAAGCTGCTCGCCCAACCGATTTGTTTGCACGACGATCTTGACGACTTCACGATTGAACTTTGCTACTTGCTCTATCACAGAACTGATCGTCGTGCACAAGTTTTCTGGCACGGTGCAGTCCACAAGCCGAATTATCTGGTCCTGCCCGTCGGTAACCATCAACACCCGCACGTCCTCTCGGGAGTTGTGAGTGCCAGGTCCCTGCATCTTGCCTGTTCTTTGCTGAAATCAAATGAATTCTTGCAGCATGTCAAAGAAAATTCGCTTTCTATTTTTTTTGTCGCTTCTATTGTCGACAGCGCACACAATCGGAGAGACCGCTAAGAGCTCCTGTGGCTTCAAAGCGCCGCCAGCTTCTTCCAAAAAGTCGAGCACTTTCAGACAAATCACTGGCTCCGATCGGGTAAACACAATACTCGTAATGCACACCCTAACTTTCTCCCCAACTTTCAATCGCTCCCACAAGCATTCTTGTTCCTGGGAGAGCAAACATTTGAGTACAGAGTTCACGTTGCATGTTTGCACCGTCAGTTTAACATCCGCGCCGCAGCGCAGCACCTCCAATATTGTTACATCGCGTTCATGCATGGCTCACCTGGTCCGTGGAAGTGTTCAAAGAGAATAGCACAAAATTAATCTTTTTATGGACCTCAGCGTTTGGCTTCTGATTCCGGCTTCTGATTCCGGCTTCTGATTCCGGCTTCTGATTCCGGCTTCTGTTTTTAAGGCACGAACCAAAACACCTGACCCCGACAGTGGGCTCGGAGAGCAAGATATTATTTTCGACTCGAACTACTATTTCACGATTATACAACATGGCCGCACAACAACCAGGTTGTGCCGATGCCTTGAAGCGACAATTTGCAGAGGTTTACCGGGAAGTGGCAGTCACCGTGTTTGGCAAGGGGTCTCGGGATAAGATGCTGCTGGCAGAGATGAGCGTAACCGGGAGTATCTCTGACATCATGAACGCGGAAACGAATGCAAAAAAAGAACTCGCGCAAATCGCAACGCGTGTGCGCAAAGATGGCAGCCGCAACAAGGGGTTGATGAAAGATCTGCTTCTGCGAGGCCGTACTATCAGGAACAACATGGCTGTGATGGCGAAGAAACGCAATGGCATGGAGCAGCACCTCGAAACGCTGCGCCAGAGTCAGTTGAACCAGACTATGCTGCTCTCCATGAAACATACAAGCGAAGCGCTACAGACAATGGGCATGAAGTTGACCGACGCTGATAGTATTGTCCTCGACCTGGAGGACAGCACGCAAGACATCAACTCCCTTCAGACTTCGTTGAGCACATGCTTTTCCAGTACCGACTTCTCGGACGAAGACATGTCTGCAGAACTTGAAATGCTGCTCGCAGACGACTTTTCATCTCAACAATTTGTGCGCCCAGCAGAAAAGAAAGATATCGTTGATATGCAAGGGAGAGCAAATGTTCCTCAGAAGGTACACACTGCAGACGAAGCCTCAGATGCTGCCACACTCACTGTGCCCGCAAGCGAGACTGTGCCCGCAAGCGAGGAGCTTAATGCCCCTCTCTCGCAGAGTGTGGCGTAATAATTTATTCATTGGGCAAGAAGCCATTTAATAAAAAACATAAGAGAAGGACGAGAGTTTGCGAGGCCACCAGGCCAACATGTCAAGCAATAAAACCATGACATCACTCCCCTCAACACCATCCACGGTCTCATTCGCAGGCGACTGCTTCCGAGACCGGCTGAGCATCCCTAATTTGGATTTCGTTCTCATAGGATTCGAGGCGCTCCGAGATCAAGATACGCTTGGCTACAAGCACCTCTAGTTTCTTGCGCAGCTGATCGGTGCGTGTAGCAAGAGTGTCCCCCTGCAGGCGCTTGTGAGGACGGCCAGGAAGTCTGGAAGTGCCCCTCTTCCTTGCTTTCTTCTTGACCTTCTCAATCTCGAGCTCTCCCGTAAGCTCGTTTGCGAGTTGGTTCTCGATCTGGTCTTCGTGTTCACCGTGCATCATGGTGAGCAAACAGTCGAAAACCTCGCCTATCAGACTAATAATCACAAAAAAAAACTTGAATGGGACGAGGAAGCCACAAAAAAAAAAATGTGGTATTCGCTGTAAAATATCCACGAACAGGCCCATAGAGACAAAGAAAATGCTCCTGGATCGAACCCTATTGTTTTTATTTTAGACGTTAGACCCTTAAAAATGATGCTTGCTTCCTTTCGACACCCTTTCAAATCATGATTGAGACCAATGTGAATTGGACGCCGAGGTGCTTCATCACGGTATTGCTGGCGCTGAACAAGGGCGTGACAAAATGATTCACTTCTCCGCTCTCCACGAACCCCATGTTGGACAGTTGCTCTTTCTGGCATAGGAGTAGTTGATTTCTGCTTTTGAAGTGCGACTGAAAGGGTGTTTTGACAATATAAGGGCTGCTTCGTCGACCCAAGCCCAGCTCATTCACGTTTTTGTAGAGACCTTCTCCTCCCCGGACGAAGTGTTCGACCATTTCCGAGTGTTTCGCTAGCAACAAGTCTGAAGGGGTCCTCAAAAAGATCGCGAAGAGCGAGATTGTCTTCCCTTCACTTTCTTCCATCTTCAAGTGCAAGGAAGGAAGTTTGGTATTCACAAATATTCCATTTAGAGACAAAGAAGCAGTTCCGCACAAGGTACGAATCCTTCGACACTTACTATACATCTCAGAACATTTTTTCAAATGAAGTTCACAATTATCAGAGAGCAACAAACTAGAGGACAATTGATTCGAACCAACTGCATAATCCTTTATCTCTCTACAATTGCATCTTTCAAGAGAATCTAGTAGTTTTTTCAAGTCTTGCTGGGATTGTCCGATGGTCTCTTTCAAAATGACTTTAATGGCAATACTTGTCAATTTATCTGGCATGCATGACTCATTTCTTGGACGATTGAGCATGGTCTCGAACAAAATTTGATTGGAACCTTCTTCTCCTCCATCCTTTGACAGGAAAATCTTGGCCCTCAAAAGCATAAAAATATTTTCTTTTATAGGAATTCAATTTATATAGAGATTGAAATCATCCATAAGCTTGAACTTTTGCTAGTAAAAGGTCCAAGCTTTGAAAAAGGTCCAGTGTCTCGACCTTCAAAGCCCATTCACTTTTTCATCACTCAAGGGCGCTCGCTAAACTCTGTTCTTGAGTGTCTCGACCTTCAAAGAGAAGAGAGTAGATTTCGTTTCTTCTTCAAAAACGACAAAGAGAAAGGGGCGGTCAACTACAAAATGAGGGATCTTCGGAGCAGCTCCGCGCGTCGCCATCACTGCTGTCACAGCTGAAGCTTTGGTACCCTTCTCGTCGACCTTCACGACCACTTTTTGAAAGACATCGCTCACCTTGGTATCAGCGGTTGACAAGCGCGACATCTCTCCATTGGTGAAGATTGTTTTGATATCAATATTCTCCAGTGTTTCCTTCAAAGACTTTCCACACTCGATCTCAAAGACTGGCATAGAAAAGTTCATGACCTCAGGGCCTGAAGAATCAAATGCCTTCATGACTCCTTCTTTGCTGTCAAAAAGGTCATTGACTGTGTCCGACATCGTTTTCTTAGGAAGAACCACCATGGCCCAAAAGCTTGGATTTTCATCATCATCATCATTTCCACCTGAGTAAGGCAAGAAAACGTATTCAGAGTATACGGTTTCACCTGTCTTGAACTTCTTTGAGAACGCGTTCATCATGCGGCAAGGTTCAACAATCTTGAAAAGTTTGTCCGTTGTCTGAGCTGGATCGAATTTCGAAAGCCAATTCCCTTGAAAATACAAGACGTTCAACAACACCATATCGATCGGATTTTGGTGAAGGATCTCCTTGATTTCCCCTTTCGTCTTCTCTTGAACCCAAAGGTTGATGTCCGTGAAGTCGTTAAAAGTGAGGAAATCTCCATTGTAAACCTCCTTGATCTCTTTCACAAAATCTTCTTTGATTCCTCCCTCTTCTCCCTCCTTTGTCCAGATAGAGTTTGCGATTAACATCTGACAGCATTCAGGGGTTTTTTGAGAGGTGAGAAACTTGAAAGTATTCTTGTTCTTCTCCTTTTCCTCTTCACCGAGAAATTCTTTGAGCTCGTGCATTGCTTTGCTCTCAAGAGCAACACCAGCAGCTGTCATGGAAAGAGCGATATCGAGTGAAAATGGAGAGAAGCCTACGTTCCCGTCCTGCTTACAGAGCTCTTTGAATACTTTATGGCCCGATGAGGGAGAACGAAACATGGTTAATAGATGCTCGAGTCCAAGATTTTTTCGTGCCAACACTCGTGCAGTGCAATGTAAGTCTTTTGCAGATAGTCCGAAATGTTTATATAGACAAAATCTCGCTTTTAAAACTGGCTTCCAGAACTGGCTTCCAGAACTGGCTTCCAGAACTGGCTTCCAGAACTGGCTTCCAGAACTGGCTTCCAGAACTGGCTTCCAGAACTGGCTTCCAGAACTGGCTTCCAGAACTGGCTTCCAGAACTGGCTTC
>Ga0209107_10000631_pt1 | contig 20282 bp, 25 predicted proteins | sample LakErihyJuly2011_2_FD_187460 | JGI IMG/M metagenome (GOLD analysis project Ga0209107, IMG submission 187460) | Freshwater microbial communities from dead zone in Lake Erie, Canada - CCB hypolimnion July 2011 (SPAdes) (version 2) | ecosystem: Environmental > Aquatic > Freshwater > Lentic >...
CCCTGCAAGAAGATTTTTTTAATAACTTCAGTAAATTCTCCTGCTTCTGCACTGATACCAAAAGCAGCAGTCATAAGACGAGGAACATCAGCGTCAGCAGATGCCTCAAGTTCTGTTAGTCGCGTAAGAAGTGCCGCAAAATCACTACTTGCAGGACTTGTGGTTTGACGAACGAATTCGATGTATTTGTTTGTATCAATAACTTGGGTCATATTAGAATTTAAATCCCTCAAATGATTTTTTAGGTTTTCTTTCATCATTATACTCCTCTTCTTTACCAGAGTCAAGTATGTCTTGTTGTGCTGATTGTTCGCAGTCATACAATCTCATTTTAGCACGATCAATTCCAACAACGAATCGTTTAAATATTGATTTATCACCATAACGATTTTTTAATTGCTTCACCATAATTTGACCCAATCCTTCTAGCTCTTCGGTACTGATTAGTGCAACAAGAAAGTCAGCAGTAGCAGGAAGACCAAAAGATTCTGAAGTATCTGTGATTTCAACATCTGATGAACTAAAACCGCTACGTGTCGTCTGTGTCGCGCTGAAAATTGGAACATTATGCTCAACAGCAAGACCACGAAGTTCTTCGGCAATTGATTTAATTATGCTATAAGAATTCATATTACTTCCAGCACGAAATCTAGATGACGCACAGATATTAATATAATCAATAAAAATAACATCAGGTCTAAACGATTTCTTAAGAGAAAGTTCATTCAGAAGTGCCTTAAAGTGTCCAGCGTGGGCAGCAGCGGTGGGATATTCTTTAATGATAAGGGAACCTTTTGTTTTTTCTACTAATTTAGATGCCTTGCCAGTGAACATAGATTTTGGCAAATCTTCTAATTGATTAATAGGAACATTCAGCATATTAGCATCCATTCTTTTGGCGATTTCTTCTTCTGCCATTTCCATAGTAATGTACAGAACATTTTTTGACTGCAATAAAAATGAAGATGCCATATGACACATTGCCAAAGTTTTTCCAACATTCGTTCCAGCAAGAAAAATATTGAGGGTCTTATTGGGAACCCCACCATTCGTAATTTTATTGAAAAAATCTAAATCAAACTCAATACGATTTTCTTTCTTATGATAATACTCATAACGTTGCTCATAGTCTAGCAGATAATCGTGTCCAATGTGAGTATCAAAAGATACTGCAAGAGCTTCTGATAGGATTGTTGGAATGCTATCACGATTTTTCTTTGCATCCTTACCATCAGTAATATGAATGGATTCCATTAATGCAAGGTAAATAGCACGATCACGACACCACTTTTCAGTAGTATCAACTATCCAATTAAATTCAGTAGCAACATCTTCCAAGCAAGAAATTACTTGAGTAATCTCTTTAAACTCTTGTTCGTTGATGTCTATTCTTTTCTCTATCTCAATACAAAGAACTTCTTTTGTGGCAGGTTGATTATATTCCAGAACAAAAGAATGTATTTCTTCAAATACAATTTTTTGATTTTTATCTTCAAAGTATTCAGATTTAATAAAAGGAATAACTTTTCGTATATATTCTTCATTATGCAAAAGATTTCGCAGAATTAAAAACTCAATTTGGTCCATGTGGTATATCAAATACAAATGTTATTCTTGTTTCATCACCAATATTTACAGTTCCGTGTGGTAACTTATTATTAAACCAAAAAAGAGTTCCTGGTTCAACAATTAGTGTATCAGTTCCACAGAAATATTGATATCTTCCAGATATTGAAAGGTGATACCTATCTCTTGTTAAGTAATAAGTTCCTTCATCAATATGTGCTCCTACGATCTCATCTACAGGTAATGCCAGAAATCCACATCGGTGCAACTCTTTATTTCCAAGATGTTTGCGAATAATCTTTCTGATTTCATTATGATGTTCATATGCAGGAGTTTTGATATTGATTTCAGAATCTCCAACAAAGTCTTCTTTGTTCTTAACCCCACCCAGTATAAGTTGTAATGCACTTATTGGCAAATCATCAAATCCCCTATCAACTAAAGACTGAGAATCTTTCAGATGTTTCTGATGATCCCAGTCTTGTGGGTATTTTTTTAATTGATTAATAACTTTATTAATATTAATGCCAGTTTTTATAACTTTGATCATGTTCCATAACTAAACTCACCCTTGGCAATTACATCAAGTTTTTCCATTACTTCTGGTGTAAAATATTTTTCTGAACTTTTAAGAATCTCTTTGGCATAAAGTTTCTTACCGTCAATTTCATAACGACCGGCAACATTCTTCCACATTCCACCCAATTCACCAAGTTCTAGAAGACCATAATGTCGATCAAGACCTCGTTCATCATAATAAAGGCGAATCTCAACTTGTTGATTTTCCTTACTTAAACGTGATTTGTGTGTCTTTGCTCTAATGATATTTCCAATTATTTCTGTTCCATCTTTTTCTTTTGATTTAGAAAGATAGATGATTGTAGAGGCAGCATATTGTAATCCAGAACCACCAGACATTTGCTTACCACCATAAAGACTCATACTTTCATAAGTGTGATTTGTAACGAGCATAGGAATCTTTGCCTGACCCAATTTGAGAGTCAGCATACGGAAAGCGCCCTTGATAAGTTGTGCCTTAGTCATATCACGAGTATCTTTTTCTGCAAGAGCATCATTAATTTCTTTATTTGTAGAAAGCATTCCCAAAGAATCTAATACAAAAATACAAGGGTTTCTTTCATCCTCTTTTTTCTTTAGGTAAATATCAACTGCCTTGAGTGTTTTAGTACGAAACTCTTCTACCGTAACTACATTGACAACCACCAGACGATTTGTGTCAACTCCCCTACTTTCCAAAAGGGATTTTGTGATTGCTGCTTCAGTATCAAAATACAGACAATATCCAGTAGGATTATTATCAAGGAAATTTTTAACGACGGCAAGAGAGAAGAAAGTTTTTCCAGTAGAAGTTTCCCCTGCGATTGCAGTAATTTTATTCCCAGATACACCACCAAATATACTACCGGATACAAGAGCATTAAAAATGTATGAACCCGTATCCACATAAGTTTCAGTTTCATCAATATCCGAAGCGAGTTGAGTATATTCCCCTCCAATCTCGGAAACTATGTCGCGTAAAAAATTTAATTCAGAATCTGCCATTTTTCTATCTATTTTGTATGATTATACTACAAAAACCACTTCAAGTCAACTTTGTTGAGGAACAGCACGATAACCTTTATGCGATTTCGTATTTCTTTTATAATTAATAAGATTCCAAGTAGTTCCAACATCTAAATTATTTTCTTTACAAAATTTAGTAATATTTTTTCCCCGAATAATTTCACCTTCAGGATTTATAATTGAAAATTCTTTACTGTTCTTTTCCGCTATTTTATTTACAATTTCAATATCTCTTTTCTTTCCATATAAAAAATGCTTTTCTCCTTTCATACATTCACTTAATTTTTTTCGTGTTTCTTCTGATGCCTTTCTACCTTTATTTTTTTGACCTATTTTTCTTTTAGTTTCTTCAGAATGTGATTTTCCATAATTAGGAGGTATTCTACCTTTTAATGATTCGCTCAATTTTTTCTTATGCTCTTCATTTCTATTTTTAGAGTATTCACTCATTTTATTTTTAATTTCTTCAGTCATAACATATGGTTTTTTACCTTTCTTTGATTCTGACATTCTAATTCTTGCACCTTCATAAAGATGAGAATTATAATATCCACCTTTTGATTTCATTAAAATATGAGCGTGAATCATTTTAGTAGTTTTTTTATCCTTAATTCCACACCTCTTAATATAAATCTTTTCCAATAAAGCGTGAGCGATATAATGTTCCCTTGATGTTAGAACTACAATCCTTTTATTATTTCCAAAGATACTTTTCGGAAATGTATGATGCTTTTCTGTATAACCTTCAGGTGGAGTTCTATCCTCTACTTTCCTGATAAGATTACAATAAACCTTTAGATAGTTCATTTATATTCTATTGAGAGTGCATTACTATTTATAATAGAAAAGGTGCCCCGAAGCACCTAATCTTCCTGTGAAATTGCACTCTCAACAGGTGCAGTTATTTATCCTCCTTTTGTTTTTGTTTAATAAGATGATTCATTTTATAAGACCAGAGTTTTTGATAAAGAGCAGTATCACCACCTAATCTCATAGCACTAATGATAATATCAAGTTCTTTTTCATTAATAGGCAGTTCCATTAGATAAAGAAGTTCTCCAGACTAGTCGTTTTTTCAATATTCCACCCAATAGAATCAAGAATGATTTTGAGTGGTTCTAAAAATGCTTTCTCAAATTGTAAATCATAATCAATGTATTTGTCAAGATTCAATTCTTTAGGAAATTCTTGAATGAATGAAATAATATTTTCATGAATTGTATTTGGTTTTTTTAGGTAAATAAATTTAACCTTTTCACCATTTTGTATAAGTGAATATTTGTTTGTTAGTTTTGCTTCCTTTATATAATGATTAAACAGAAGTGCTCCACGAACGTGAATTGGAGTTCCTTTAGAATAAATTGTAGAAGATGATTTGTATTTTTGTATATCTGATGCAGAACGAGGAAATGAAATCTGTTCTGGAGAGAGTTGTTTAAACTCTTTACGTGCAGTTTCAATAAAATTAATCACTTCATTCTCAGTTCCATTCATCATAATCTTTAAACAATCTTTAATCATCTTACGACAAGGTGCTGGAGTTGAAGATTTAACTGCCTCAATACCCATCATCTTAAGTTTGGGTTCAGTATACCTAACACCTTCACTATCCCAAACATTTAGAATATATCTTTTCTTAGCAGTCCAAATTCCACGATCAGCAATATTCTCCCGCTTCATTTGCATCTTCTGATCGTATGCATTCATATATTCAGACAGTTCTTGGTAGCAACTTTCAATATACTTTTCAAGTTCCACCTTACAGATCTTATCAAGGAACGAAACAATGCTTTCAGTAGTTTTCTCTCTTCCCTTGTATATAGTTTCCACCAAAGGACCCATATGAAGATAAATGGAGTCAGTATCAGAAGCAATAACATAATCAACATCCTCAGTTTTAAGAAGTTTATTGAGATAGGTGTTCATTTTACTCTCAATCCAACGAATCGCAACCTGTCCCGAAAGAGTGATTGCTTCTGCATTTGCGAGTTTATAATACCTGAACCATTCATTTCCAATAGCACCGTACAAACTATTAAGTTGTATCTTCCTTGCCATTTGGTTATTTGTATATTTTGAAATATTTTTAATACAAGTTTGACGAATTTTTTTCAACTCTTCTGTTGATATTTTAGAATAATCAATTTCCATAATATTTTTCAAACGAAATGTTTCTCCACATCAATACTCTAGTAACATTTGAATTTTTTGCTCCATCTTTTCTATAAAGATTTTGATTAGAAACCCAAATATTAAATTCTTCTTCGGTCATAGAAATAAATTTTAATTTTGTATTTTTTCTAGTTTCTGATATTTTTTTTGATTTTTCTGGAGAACAAGGAGAAGATTTTCTATTTTTGGGGTAATCTACCTTCATTCCCACTTTCTTTTTTCTCATTTTTTCTATTCCATTTTTTATAGAATCTTCGCTTGCCCCAAAATATTTTTTCCCCTTCATATCATCTCTCGATTTACCAGTTCTAATATTGGATAAACAATTTCTAACTATTTCATATTGCCTTGATGTATATTTTCTTTCTTGAAGTTCATTACTGACGCACATCATAGCAAATGCAGAACCCATACTAAAAGTTTTATTGTTTCTAACTCCATATCTTTTTAAGCAAATTTTATAAAGTAACCAGTGTGCTAAAAAGTGTTCTCTTGGGGTTAGTCCAACTATCCTATCATTTTTTCCGTAAATTGAAACTGGAAAAATGTGATGCTCTTCAATATAAAATTGAATATATTTTCTTTTCCAATTTCTACTTTCAGCATTTCTGATTAACTTACAATAAACCTTTAAATAATTCATTTGACTTAAATACTTTATACTATTTATATTACATAGTATTTAAGTCAACATTACGACACTTTAATTCATCCTCAATTTTTTCCAATTTAGATTTTTCTTTTAGCATTTCTTTTTTGAAGTATTGCCTATCCTCAAAAATCTTCTCTACAAGTTCAGGAAATACTCCTTTTTTAGTTGTATCATACATACACCCATTTGCAGTGACACATTTGCCAGCAATATTATCAATAACAACTTCTTTATTTAATAATCTATCTACACTTACATTTGGATATTTCTCATCTAAAAGTGTTTCTGGGGATATATTATATTGCATAATAAGAGAAGGATATAGAGATGTTAAATCTAAAGATAAAATCCAATCATACTTACCAGGAATTGGTTCTTTTACATAAGCACCTGCATACTTTTCATTCTTTTGAGATTTACTTTTTGGTGGAATTACAATATCTCTTTTCTTCAGATAATTGTAGATAATCGTATCCCAAACACGAACCTGATAGAATACATCAGCATAGTTTACTTTAGCATCATATGCCATAGTAAGAGCAAGTTCAATTAGTTTCATCTTGTCTTCCAAACGGTCAACAAGTTCTACGTCAACGATGTTATACTCAATAAATTTTTGCCACCCTTTCGTATAAAAATCTTTAAAGGTATTAAACTCTGAGTGATCTAGTTTTTTCTGCCCCAGTTCTACTTCTGCAATATAGTCAAGACGATATGACTCTTGTGCTTTATAAGTAAACTTCTTATAGAGGTTGAGGTAGTCTAACTGAGTGAGTCCTCCAATATCAAACGTAATATGCTTACGTCCAGTAATAAAGATTTCACCCTCAGTCACAAGTCCCCAGTTAGAGAGACGTTTCATTAACTTTTCACCAAGAACACGATTTAATCGTTTACAGATGTATGGAATATCATAAAGTTGAATGTTCCATCCAGTTACAACATCAGGAACATCAACCATCCAATAATTGATGAAAGAATTTAATAATGCATATTCAGATTCACAGCAGTGATAAGTTACATCATCACGTACATTATTAAATGGTTTAACTCCCCAAGTGACAATTTTCTTAGTTGTATAATCTTGAATACTGATTGCAAGGATCTCTTCCGAACAAGATTCTACATCAGGAAATCCTCCCTCAGAAGCAACCTCAATATCCAAAGTTACTAATTTAATTTTACTGATATCAAACTTTACTTCATCTTCAGGATACTTTTCTGAAATGTATTGATAAATGTATCGATCATTTCCATAAATTTTAAATCCATCAACCTCATCATATTTTTTATAAAACTCACGACAATCTCTAACTGTCCCAGGTCTTATTGGTTCTACATTATCACCATTTAATGTCTTATACTTTGATTCCTTTTTACTATTTACAAAAAGAGTTGGAAAAAATTCATCTCTAGTTTCAAATCTTTTACCATTTTCTACTCCACGAACCAAAAACTGGTTTCCAATCAACTGAACATTAGTATAAAAATTTTGACTCATTCTTTAATAAGATCCTGGTATTTTTCAAGAAGTGTTGGTGTGGGATTTACAAGTGTCAGAATCTTTTCAGAACTCATCATACAAGTATCTTCCTTTGTATATCCCATTAGAAAGGGTTCCAAAGTTTGATCTTTAGATACTACAAATGGTTTCACTAATTTACAATCTGGTTCTCCAATATCAGCACCAACTTCTTCAATCTGACTGATCAGAATTTGATTGTTCACCAGCACCATTACTTTGATTGGGTTTTCCATAGTTTACAACATCCTCTACATACATTTGTTTTAATTTTTCAGTTGGAGTTACCATCGTAACTACCCAGTCAGAAGGAACTGGAATTTTCTCATCAGCAGTTAAAGGCATCCAAGGGTGAAGGGTGACTTGATATCCCATTTTTTGAGGACCTTGGTCTTCATTTTCTTCCGTAAGAAGATTAGGAGTTCTCATTTTTACAATACAAGGTCTAGTAAGGTAATATCCTACTACACGCTTCTCTTCATCTTCACCAAAAACCATTTCTTGAACATCTGCAATTAGGTCTTCTCCAGACTTAAGCAACAAAAGTTTTACTGTCATTTTTACTCCATACCTGTTAGTATTATAGCATAAAAATGGGAGGTGTCAACCTGGATTTTGCCAGATTACCTCCCAGCGGCAACTATATTTTTAGGGCAGCCTCAAGTATTTATAGGTAAGTTTTTCGTGTGTGATGTTCTGGAACAATCTTCCCTAATCGAATGACAAGTAATCCGTCTTCAAAGGTGACTTCTCGGACTTCGGTGTCGTCGGATAGTGTCCATGCTCTTTTGAAACTTCGTTGAGCCAAACCCTTGTGGACAAACGTCCTATCCGATTCTGTATCTGATTTTTGCCCCTCGACAAAAAGTTTTCCATACTCTGTGAAGACATTTACTTCCTCCTTTTTGAATCCTGCAAGTGCGATCTCTAAATGAGATTCAACACTATTTACTTGAATTAAATTGTAAGGTGGATAATTATTTGTAGTTTCGTGAAGATTAAATAGACGATCAAAATATTCGTCCATTCCAATACTATTGCGAGTAATCCTATCCATTAGGGCAGGAAGATCCGCAGACGTATATCGTGCAAGGTTAGTCATTATAGTAACTCCTTATAAAGCGAGGTTTGTGTTTTATGGATCCCGAAGGCATCCAATACTAATTATAACACTTTTACAAAAAAAGGGAGTGTTGAACTCCCTACTTTATTATTCGGTTTCTACTACCTTGCTTCTTTTTCCAATATTATATTTGGTTTCTAAAATCCACTCTCCCTTTTCTTTAAATGGAAGAACTTTGATTTGATTTAGAGGAGCAATATCTAATACTTTATCTGCATCAACAACAGTAATGAGTCCCCAGTCTGCAAGAAGACGAACGATACGATTCCTCCTCTGGACATCATTTACAGTCAGATTTGCGTGTTTACCATCAAGTGCGAAAAGTTCTTTAAAACTTACAATATAATATCGTCCTTGTTTATGAAGAATATGACAAGATTGATAAAGTTTTTTCTCTTTTCTTGATGCTACACCGATTCTTGTAAGAGTTTCTCTTACCTTTAAAAAGTCATCAGGTTCATTCAAGGTGACTTCTACCATCATATCGGGAGTCCAGTTTACTTGTGGTTCAATTGTTTGGTTAGTCATTTCATTCCGCCAGTTTCAAGTCGTTTTTTTATAAAGTCAATTTGAGATTTATTTAGGATTTTAAGTGCTTGAGATGCTTTCTCATTACTATAACCATAGTATTTTTTAATACATTCTAAATCGTTGACTTTATCCTTTCGGATCCAGGGAGAGAATCTCTTCTTTTTCCTCAAACTATTTAGATAAAATGAATATTGCATATCTTTATCTAAAGAATGATGAAGATTCATTTCATTTGCATATAAAATACAATCAATATGTGCAGATAAACATTTGTTAATAATATAAGGGACATACTCTTTCTTTGAGGTTTCATCCTCTTTCATTAGATTTTCTTTAGTGAAATTAATAGAATTTAACCAATCTGTTAGTTCATAAGTCATCAACTAGTCCCTCACTTTTCAGTCTATTGTAATTATAACATCCATCAAAATTAACTTGGATTTTAGGGGTTTTATTATAATTAAAAAGCAAGAGTTCTTTACGTTGTTTTTGATCTCGCATATATTCGCCAACAGAACGCATCGTATAAGTTAAATCAAACTCACCAGTATTCCAGTTCTTAAACCTATCCTTCACAAGTTGATCTGAATTATAACTTATCAACTGATCCATATTGTTAACATCACAATCAGCAGCAAACTTATCGTGATCAAATCCTTTGTGCATTGATCCTTTTCTCCCATAGAGATTATCCTTAATGTCATAAGGAGGATCGAGATACATAAAAGCACCTTTGTTTCCATCCATCAGATAATCATAGGAATAATTAGTTATACGCCATTTGGAGATAAGTTTAGAATACTCGGGCAACTTTTCAATTCCGCGCATTGAGAAGTTGCCGTTGGATGCTTGAGCAGAGAAAGAAGAACTCTCCGTGAGTCCACTGAAAGAACACTTATTGATAATATAAAAATCAACAGCACGATCAAGATTTGAACGACCTTCTTCGTGCAATTTATCCTTACAATAAAGAAATAGGTCTCTTGCTAATTCTGGTTTATTGTTTGCTAATTTTATTCCTTCAAGATTATCTTTTAGATCTGTTCCAAACATTTGAAGAACTTGCCAGAAATTTACCAAAGGTTCATAAAGATCATTCACCCAAATATTCAGGTTGGGATATTTTTTAGTAATGTGAATTGCTACAGAACCACCACCAAGAAATGGTTCACGAAACTCATCATAATTACGAAGATCTGGAAAGTATGGGTCCATTTTGGGGCAAGCACGGGACTTACCTCCCGGATACCTTAAACAAGTTTTCAGTTGTTTTTGGGAACTCATTTAAACTCAACCTCACACATAATTTCAGTAAGAGCAGCAAGAAGATTGATTTCTTGATCGGCAACAAAACTTCCCTGATACTGGTACTTAGCAATAATCAAAACAGCAGAAGGAATAGAAGCAGGTACTAAAACATCATAAAGGGCATCATAAACCCTACGAAGGATAACAGAAGAATCATTATCAAGATTAGAAACAACCCATTTACGAACTTCCGTAAAGTTTTTCTCTTTGAGATATTTAAGGAGATCATTTACAGATACGTCAGAGAACGAGGCAAGAATACCAACATCAATTTTTCCACTTGTAGAATAACGTTGACATTCATTTAGAACTCTTCGGAAATCTGGAAAGTGCTTGGATACAAGTTCTGCAAGAACCTTTTGATCATACTCAACCTTCTCAACATCCAAGATTGTTTGAAGGCGATTGAAGAAGTTTGCTGCAAGTTGTGCTTTTTGCTTTCCTTTAATAGTAAAATCAATACAAGCACAACGAGAGTGCAGTGGTTCAATAATCTTGTTCTTGTAGTTGCATGTAAAGATAAATCGGCAGTTGTTATAGAATGCCTCAATATTTGCACGTAGGAGCATTTGAACATCATTGCCCGTATTGTCTGCTTCATCAATAATAATGACTTTGTGTTTAGAAGAACCAGTTAGAGATACAGTAGACGCAAAGTTCTTTGCTTGATTTCGCACAGTATCCAGAAAACGTCCTTCATCGGATCCATTAATGATATAGTAGTCAGCACCAAGTTCATTACAGAGTGCTTTTGCAATGGTTGTTTTACCAATACCAGGAGGACCAGAGAGGAGTAGATTTGGAATCTCACCCTTCTCTACAAACTCTTTAAATGTTTTTTTAGTATCATCAGGAAGAATACAGTCATCAATTACTTGAGGTCTGTATTTTTCACAGAAAAGGAATTCACTTGTCATAATTTAGTTTCTCAAAAATTTATTGTTCAATAATTTCACATTTGCCAATCTTGGGTGTTTCAATTGAATTCAAGTAATCCATATAAAGAATAACTCCACCAACTGATCGTTCTTGAAGTTGTTCTTTTACTCCTTTGATTGAAGTCAATTTGTAAGTAGGAGTATCTTCTGCGGCAATGGCATTTGGAAATTTTTGATTCATAATATCAAAAGAAGATGTAATTTTAGTCCAATCTTCGTTACTTAGTGTTTTTGTCATAATTTTTTACAAATAATTTTCACAAATAAAAATAATCAAATGTAGTCCAAAATTGGGCGATAAACAACAATCTTTGAGGAAAAAAAGTGTTAGTGCTCTTTTGATTGATTTGTTTTCAATCTTCCACATCTCCATTCACATTATAGCACCCATTCCGGACGCCTTTGAGGCATACGAAGATAGTTGTCCTTCACCCAAGTTTTTGAGGAAATATATCTTTTATATGCCTCAAATGTATCTATGGAAGTATCATATTTCCATTCATCAGGCATTGCACGAGCAAATGGTGTTACATCAGTTATCTTACCTTTTGGAAACAAATAATACGCTTCTAAAAGCGTATTATAACACGAATGAGGTTTTCCATAACGAAGTTGAAATTCATCACAGATATTCATTCCGTGCTTAATTAACCAGTAAGCATTATCAATTGATTTTGCGGTCCAAAGAACACAGGGGTGATTTCTAAATGCCCCTTTTGTTGTTGCATAAGGATTTCCATCTTTTTTATGAAGTGACCCATAATTATGATACCAAGAAGAAGAAACGATAGAAAGCATTTGGCAGCACTCTAAAGGCATTTTAACTATGTGTTTATCAGGAAGTACAATTGCACTCTCTGCAGGAAATTCACAAGTAACAAAAATATTCAAAACTGATTCCTCAAAAACAATACTTTTTCACCACATATTTGACTTCATTTGGTTTATCCTCCATCCAAAATGCTTCCATTTCAACTTGCCGAATATGGGGACCAATCAATTTTACAGCAGATTCTACATCTTGCTTTCTTCTGTTAGAAAGATTCATATTAGAAGATGAAATTTTCAATGGAGTCAAAGATTTGTTTTTACAATATTGAGCCAAATGAACTGCCTCGTGTAGTAATGTTTCGTTAATATAATATTTTACATTATCTCTAGAAACTATCCTGTCGGTACAGATATTCATAGTTTTTTTTGTGGCATCAAACCACCCATAAATATCATATTTTCTACAGATTGGTGTATTTTCAACCACTCGAATCCTACGAGAAATCATTTGATAAATTTCCGTAGATTGAGGAGAAAGATAAAGAAGAAATTCCATCAACCAAAAGTGCTATCAGGTTCCATCGCAATATAGTACGTGACATCAAATCCAGTATTCTTAAAACGTGAAAGAAGTTTTTGTGAGATGACTACTTCATAATTACCAGGAATAATCTTGATATTCTCTACCTTAAAGTTAAAGGTGAATACATCATCAGTCTCACCAACAACAATGGAGAAGTCGTTAGATGTATCATTCTTTTTATCACGAACAACCAGTTTCACTACACCTGCTTCACCAACAACAGAAAGGTCAGGAAGTTGATATACAGCAGCTGCTTTGAGAAGTTTATCAAGTTCTTTGGTATCAAGAACGAAACATACATCTTCACTTGGAAGTGAAATTGATTTATCAGGAGGAGTAACGATTACATTTGGGTCTGCAAAGAAATATTTGGAACGAGACCGACCTTCTTTAATAACAACATAGTTATCATTTACAAAGTCAAGTTCTGCATTTTGATGCAAATTGAGTCCATTTAGAAACTGGTTAAGATCATAGATACCAAAGTCTTTAGGGAGTTCTTCTTCAATTGTTGCTTCTGCAAGAATGTTTTTCATCACGGAAATAGTGCGTAGCGAATTTCCTTCTTTAAACAGAATAGACTGATTGATAGAAGAGAAGTTCTTAAGAAGAGTTAGAGTTTTGTCAGAGAGTTTCATTATAATCAACGTGTGAATTCAGTAAGTCCATTATCTTTGCGAGTATAATGTCCGTCAAAGTGAAGAAGTAGCATAGCATAATGAATGACTTTCATCAAGTCACGCTTATTACGACCATCCTTGTCTCCATATCGAGAACCATATTTGAGGATGTTTGCCTGACAGAAACCTGCTGCCAGTCTTTTTGCTGCCATCAGGTCAATAGTCTGGATGTCGGCATAACCATCACTATCACCACAATAATGTCCGTGATAGGTAGTAGTCACATAATCTTCAACATCTTTAAGAATTTTATCTTCGTTGTATTTCCAAAGATGATTTGGAGTTTCTTTCATATCAATAGTAAAGTTTGAAATAGTATCAAGCATAAAAAGAGAAGGCACTTTTATTACCTGTCCCAATTATATCAGAAAGGAAGGTTGATGTCAATCTCCTTACCAACCTCAATGGTCAATTCAGGATTTTCGGAAGGCATTACAAAGTCAGCATCAATTTTATCATAAAGTTCCAGGAATGCTTGTTTGGTTTCATCATCAAAACGATTTACACAAACTTGAATTGCCTTTGCTTTATCTTGAAAGATGCTGTAAGCACGAATGATATGGACCAGACGACGTGTGCTGATGATTTCCTCAATACCACCATCATAGAAGGTCTTGCGAATTACATCACCCCAATCAACTAACCGTTTGCAAAACTCACGATCCTCCACACCAAGGTCCAGAGCGACTCCCTCAAGAATCCTTTGCTCGGTTGCAGGAGCAGGGTATGACTGCTCAAACGTCACGGGAAACCGCTCTAGGAACGCCTCGTTGAGCACGTTGGTGCCTATGAACCTACCATCCTCACTACCCTTACCTTTGGTGTTTGCAGTGGCGATTACGTTGAACCCAGGAGTAGGTTTTACGAAACGACCAATCTTTTTAAGGAAGACACCTTTACCTTCTAGGACGGATTGAAGGCAGAGGATTTTATTAGATGCAAGATCAATCTCATCGAGAAGTAGGATTGCGCCACGTTCGAGTGCTTCGATGACGGGTCCGTTGTGCCATGCTGTTTCGCCATTAATAAGGCGAAAACCCCCAATAAGATCATCTTCATCAGTTTCTACTGTAACATTTACACGAATAAGTTCACGCTTAAGTTGAGAACACGCTTGCTCCACACTGAACGTTTTACCGTTACCCGACAAACCCGTAATAAATGCAGGGTAAAAAATACGGGACTGAATAATTTTTTTAATATCGTTAAAGTTACCAAACTTGACGAAGGTATCATCTTTATCAGGAATAAGGTTTTGCTGATGTTCAGGAAGAACTGCGACTTGATTAAAAGAACGTTCGATTTCTTCTACCTTTTGTTGAGTGACTTCCAAGTTCCAACGACCACGACTGACTTTGAATTCTTCAATCTTATTAGTTACAGTTTGATAGTTAGCTCCGTTAGCAGCACACCAACCTTTAATATCGGCAGCAGTAACATTAGTTCCAAAAAGTGCTTTAAGAGAAGATGTGATATAATCAGTGCTCATTTTGGTCTGGGTCATAATGTGAGTGGTTTGTTTCAACTGTAGTCATTATAGATCAAAAAAGAGTGCTCCAGGATCCCCTATGGACGGTTTGGAAAGTGGTTCATTTTAGTTCATAGTCAGGATACTTTTCTCTAACTTTACCTCTAAAACGAGCATTAAATGATGGAGGATTTAATTCTCTTTTTTGAGTAATGACCTTATTGTTATGATCAATATTTAGAAGTTTATCAATACGATCAGGTTTTTTCATTTGTTTTACTTTTTTCAACTTCTAAGCATATCAGTAATAATCTTTATTTCTTCAACAGAATGATTTTTGGCAAAAATTTCAGCTAAAGTAGAATGAACTTTTGATCGGTCAACTTGGGTTGTTTGTTTTTGAGTAACAATTTTTGGTTTTGTGGGAGAAATATTAAACTCCCTATCCAAAACAGAATTACTATCAAGAGAATTGGACATCAAATAATGAATACTAGTAAATTTCTTTTTAAATTGACTTGCTAAGGTTCCCCCAACCCGTGCAATTTGTGGATGATTTCTTCCATAATCCCTATCAGTCAATTCATCAAGATACTCAGTCATTCCATGTATCTTATACGATATCCAATTTCCAGTTGCACTATATTTTTCATATTGTCTCATAGCACAATCTAGTCCACCAAAAGTTCTTTTAAATATACATTCCCAAAGTTTAATTTTTGCTGGGGTATTAATTTTTTGTCCTACTTTAAAGTCACTAATACTAAACGACATTTTTTTAAAAATTTAATTGGATATTTAAATTTTACACTATGCTATGCAGTTCGTCAATACTCATAGCATAGTTACGCAGTATCTATGCAATCAATCCAACAAACTCGCCAAGAACTTTTTTATTGAGTTTTTTGATCTTCAGTGATTTTACAAAAGCAGTTTTAATCTGTGCTTTCGTTGCATCTTCCGCAACCTCAAACTCCGCATCTTGAGACAGAGCAGATGAAGAGATACCAAAGTAAGCATCATATCCAGAGTTGGTAATAGTAAAACTCTTCAGTTTCTTCCAATCATTTTGGATTTTTACATAATTTTTATCACTGGGAGAATGGTAGAGATTAATAAACCGATGTGCATCACGACCAGGAAGAACACGAATACCAATAAAGTTTACTGAAGAAAACTTGTCCTTAAGATTGCGAAGAAGAGTATCAGTGAATTCGTGATAACCATATCCAAACATATAGGTAGTTCCAAGTTTCCTATCACGCAAAAAGGTCTTTTGAGGAGAAACACTATTAAGACCAATATAAGTTTCCTTGTCCCAAGCACGTTTTATTTCAACGTGGTAGGGAATGTGACTTGCTTCACCATCAGTAAGAACAATGCACTGAACTTTTTGGAGTTTATTTTCTTTTTGGAACTTAGGAAGAATTTGATGAAGACTAATTAGTGCTTCATTCAAGGGAGTTCCAGAGAGGCACAGACGACTTGGATGAGTATATCCGCAAGTGTAGGTATTTCCAAAACAAACAGCAAGACGCCAAATATTAAGCATTTGATGTTCTAGAACACTTTGAGAAACTTTACTGGTGAGCAAGTTCATTAATGAAAAACCCTCATCTACTTGAATAAGTCCTTCCCTCTTTTGATAGTGTGAAGTTCTATCGGCAGCCAAAAACTTACCAGTTTCGTAGTCATACTCAGGACGACGCCATTCGTTAGTAAATGCATAAACCTCAAAAGGAATAGAAACTTTTTTACAGAACCAAACCAAATTGAAGAGTTGCTTACAAGTATCTAACATTACACTCGCCATTGAACCACTCCAATCAAGAATGAATACTAATCCGTGATTTTTACCATCAGGAATTACAGTAACTTTCTTGAAAAGGTCCTCATTAAACTTATAAGAATGCAGTCGGGTAGTATCAAGAGTACCTGTGCGGGCAGTAGAAGCACGAGCATAACTATCTGCTGCTTTACGACACTCAAACTCTTTTACCAAGTAGTTAACTTCCTTTTGAGCAGAAACTTTAAACTTTTTAAACTGCAAGTCTACATCTTCAAAAAGTTTTTCCCCCGGACGATTGTCTTGCTGAAATTTAAAGGAAGCATCAATATCTTTATGAACATCAAAGTTCTTGCCGATTAGAGTATTAAGATTTACTTGAGGTACTTCAACATAAACATTTTCATTCCCATCAACGTTTACAAGGTCTCTAATTTTACTTTCCAAACTATCAACTGTGCGAACTTCTGGGTCCTCCTGCTGATTAGAACTTTGAGGAATTTGATCTCCCTGAGCAGTTCCACCATAAGATTCATCAGATGGTTGCTCTGATTGAGAGTTATCACTACCTTCTTCCTGATCATCTGAGGAGTCATTGCTCTCCAAGATTTCATTTGCAGGGGACTGAGAATCTCCTTGAGTCTCTTGAGAGTTATCTTGTTGTTCTTTCTCTTTTTTACAGTAGTTGTAAAGTTCTTTTGCTGCAAATAGAGCATCAGCAAAAGTTTCTGTTGCAGCAATCAAATTAACAATCCCCATTTCTTCTGGATTAAAGTCCAGAGGAATAAAGTTGCCTACTTTAAAATAAAGATTTGTGCGATCAGCAAGATTCATAATGGAAACATCTTCATCTGCAATTTGAAAGAAATCATCCTCGTGCAGTTCTTTATATCCATTATAAAAAGTCTTCGCAAGTCCAGCATACTTACGTTTCATCAATTTTTCTACACGAGCATCCTCAACTATGTTCACAAACTGTTGAGGAATCTTATGTTCTTCCATCCAATCTTCATCGGGCGTTTCTCTTGCATGTCCAACTTCGTGGGCGCACAAAAGATCTATCACATTATTACTTGCTTTCCACATAGGTAAAGTAAGAACACGAGTATGAACATTAAAGCAAGCAGTTTCTACCTTCTTATGCTCAATTATGATGTCCTCTGTCGCCAGAAGTTTGGCGAGCATTCCTTTGACTTCAAACTTGACGGGCATCGGTTTCATTTCGTATGAACTCATTATACAAAAAAAGGAGGTCCGAAAACCTCCTAGTGGACACTTTGAGAAGTGGTCTCAACCAATAATACTCCCCATCCACTCTTCACTCATATTCACCATAATTGCTTCTGCGGATTCTGGTGTTTCAGCATATCCTTCATCAAGAAGGTGTGAAAGAATAATGTCGTAGAGGTCATAATCTTCTTTTTTAGTTGTGCTTCCATATCCTCGTTCTCTTTGCTGTCTAGCAACATCATCCATATACTTAATCTTATCTTTCACTTCTTTTTTATGCTTACTCTTTACTCCACGAGACCAAGAGTTTGCTTCTTTGTTTTTCTCAGTTGAGATTTGTGCCATTTTCTTTGCCTGAGAACCAAGTTTATTTGCTTTTTCTTGATTTTCTGAGGACTTATCTTTGTCTCCCCAAGTTGCTGCTACTTGATGCCCCACAGCACGAACTGCTTTACTTGCCATCTTTTTATCAACTTTTCCCTTTGGAAATAATTTATATGCCTCATTCATAACAACTTCCATATATGCTTCTTGAAGACTACGAAAATCTTGTGAGTTCATCTTACAAATACATTTTAGTTATTTATATAAAAAAAACCCCGATCAACGGAGTGCTTTAGCATATAAGTTGAACATAAAACTTAAATTGATTTAGTATTACTATTTATATCAAGTTTCTGTTTTAGAAGAAAATCCCTTTACTTTTTCGAATTTAATTACTCGATCAAATTTATCTTCAAGTCCAGTCTTATGAGATATAACAAAAATATTTGCATCTTTAATTACATAACGAATAATTTTTAAGAACTCTTCTGTCCCAGAACCATCAAGGGAACCATCAAAAACTTCATCAAATATGAGCAAATTGCAATTGGTAGAATTTTTGAATCTTGATACTTCACGCCAAGCAAATACTAAAGAAAGATTGATTTTTGCCTTTTCACCTTCACTAAAAGAAGAGTATGAGAAATCTTCATGAATAGGAGACTGAACAGTTTCATTAAATTCCTGATCAAGAGTGAAGTTAATATAAAAGTCCATCATCTGGAGATAACGATTGACTTGCTGATTAATTAAAGGTAGATACTTCTTAATGATTTTAGATTTTACTCCACCATCTTTAAGCAAACTATATGAAAAATCATAGTAGTTAATAGTATCTTTTTTAGAGGCAAGACTATCGTAGGTAATTTTTAAGTTGTCTTTAAATGATTCTAGCTTCTCATGTTCAGTATTTCTGTTTTCAAGTTGTTTGGTAATTGTTTGAACTTCAGACTCAAGATCTCTGATTTGTCTTTGATATCCAGAGATCTTAATATTGTTTTGAGAAATATCATTAGTAAGTTTTAAAATTTCCTTTGTAATAGTATTGAATTGACGCTCTCTTCCTTCCTCCTCTTTAATTGCTTCTTCTAGTTCTGTATAACCAGATTGCAACTCTTTTGCTTTATTTTGAGCGTCGTTAATTCTATTTATTCTAAAGGTATCATCAATCTCTTGGGTACAAGTAGGGCAGACCGTATTTTCTGTGAAGAACTTATGTTCTTTTGTAAGAGTAGATACTTTTTGAGAGATTTTTCCTTTTAGTGTTCCAAATTTTCTAAGTTTATCACCCGCACCAATATACTCCTCAACTTCTTTTTGTTTTTCAAAAATATTTTCCTCAAGAATTCCACTTTCTCTCATAAACACTTCAACCTCTTTATCTAAAGTAGAAATTGAATGAAGTTTCTTTTGGATATTTTCTTTTCCTCGATTTTCTAGTTCTTCAATAAAATTTTCTTGCATCTTAACCTTATCCAAGAAGGATTCTTTTTTAAGGTCTAAGATTTTGATTTCTTCTTTACTCTGACGAATCTTTTCTTTAATCAAAGTATTCATTGAAGAAAATATTTTAATATCCAATAAGTCTTCAATCACTTCTCGTCTGTGAGCAGCAGAGAGTTGCATAAAAGGAACAAAATTACTACTACCCAAAATTACAATTTGAGTAAAGGACTTATAGTTCATTTTAAGAATATTCTGCTCTAACCATTTTTGTTGATCAAGAGCAGCAGAAGATTGATCTAGAATTGCATCATTTTTCCAGATTTCAAATATTGCAGGTTTAATACCCCTTACAACTTTCCAATCACTTTTACCAATAGAAAATTCAACCTCAACTCTACAATCTTTTTCATTTACTGAATTGACCAGTTGTGGTTTGTTTATACGCCTAAATGGTTTTCCAAATAAAGAAAAGCACAGAGCATCAAGAACTGTACTTTTACCGGCACCATTTGTACCAACAATTAAATTTGTTTTATTTTTGGTAAAATCAATTTCTGTGTATTGATTACCAGTAGACAACAAATTTTTATATTTTATA
>Ga0209107_10000632_pt1 | contig 20276 bp, 16 predicted proteins | sample LakErihyJuly2011_2_FD_187460 | JGI IMG/M metagenome (GOLD analysis project Ga0209107, IMG submission 187460) | Freshwater microbial communities from dead zone in Lake Erie, Canada - CCB hypolimnion July 2011 (SPAdes) (version 2) | ecosystem: Environmental > Aquatic > Freshwater > Lentic >...
GGCAAATAAAACAATTTTTTCAGAAAAGGCTAGACAAATTATTTCTAATATATTGATAGATATAGAAAACCAAATCAATACTACTAGTTCTATTTATGTACCAGATGATAAATTTGACTTAAAAAAATGTAAATTTTATACAGATTTTATTATAGAAGAACCTAATAACTTTATAATTAGTGAAGAAAATAGTTTTCAAAAAATAGGTAATTTTAAAATAAGTGGCACATTCTCAGATAAAGTAAATTATATTCTATTTGATGACCCGTCTATTATTAATAATAGTAAAACATTATTTCCTGAAATAAAAGAAGATGAGACTTATAGAAAATTTGTAGATAAAAATTCTAGTCCACCAAATAAAGAATTTAAAGGTACATTATTATTTTTTAAAAATTTTATTTCTAGTGCGAATAATCTAACAACGTATAATTCTTTTAATGTATGGTTTGATGATGTCTGTAATAATATACTTAAATCTAGTGGTAACGAAATATTAGGTAATCTAAATAAGTGTAAAATAGAAGATTTTAACCCACTTAACTCTACATTGAATAACTTAAGTGGTTCTACATACAATAGTAAGTATATAAATATGACATATTTTAGACAGGGTTCTAATACTTCTGCTAATTATGAAGATATAATGACATATTCTGAACTATATGATAAACAAAGTTCTAATTACGCTAGGTCACTATTATTATTATCTACGTTTCCATTTAGAAATTTTAAAGAAGGATTTTTAAATTCTGTTTTTGATACTAAAGTTTTTGATGGAGCGAGAATAATTAATTTACCTAAATTATATGTTTATTATATTGGGGCATTATTGTGGAGATATGAGGAATCAAATAATCTTGTGGATCCATTAAAATTTACTTTTAGTAGTGGGAAAGATTATTCTAAATTTAGTACTCCATCTAATTCGTATTTAACTAAAATTGGTTATAAAATTACAACAAGTGTTGCGTCAGAACCATTAGAAAATGAATTAATTAATTTACCTAAATCAGTAAAAGATGGGTTAATTAATAAATTTAAAAATTGGGTGGATAGTGAAAATTTTAATAGTGCTAAAAATGGTTTTTTTGAAAGGTCAGTAAAATTATATGTACCTGATTTAATTACTCAAACTACATTAACTAAACAAGAACAAGAATTGGCTCAAAATAATATATTTACTAAATTAAAGGAAACTACTGATTTAATTTTATTGAATCCAGATATATTTGATAAAGTTAAGATTGATAAATTAAGACAAAATAAAGGATTAATTGTCGATAAATCATTATTGAAAAAATATGTGACTACTTTTAAACAAAAATTTAATGAAGTAGGTAAAGAAAATGATAATGGTAAAAAAGAAGGTAACGAAGAAAAAAAAGATGACAATAAAAGTACAAATATTATAAAATTACAACTTTATAATTATTTTAAAAATATTAGTAATAAATGGATAGGTAATAGTGGTTCTTTTAGTATTTGTGGAGATTCTGGTGATAAAAATTTATTTGAATATTTTAAATTTATAGATAGAGGTTGGAGATTTATTGGGGATGAGGCAACATTCAATCTAAAAAGTTTTCTTACTTTAGGTAGTAATTTAAATACGAGTGTATATTTCTTTATGTCTAAACTATTAAGAGATAGTAATTTTCTTTTTCAGATATTACCTACATATATTAATTTTAAAAGTGCTACCGAAGTGGCTAAAATATTTCAACCACAAACTGTACTAGAAAATAATGAATCATCAGGACCAACTTTTTGTGCTATTTGGGTTGGTGGTGCATCACAATCGTTAGATATAGGTGAGAGAAGTAATTATTATTTTAAAGATGATGGATTTAGTTTAACTACAGGTAATATTCCTGCAGATATAATTGATGATAATAAATCAAACACTATTAATAATCAAGCGGAAATAGATTTAGGTGATTCTTCATTAGTTGCATTTAGAGTTTCATTTGGGGCACAAAATCAAACAGTTTTTAAAAATGTTTCATTAAATCAACAAGAACATAGAGAGACTGGAGAATACTTTAAAGCATTATCTGATTTAGTAGATAAAAGAGGTGGTACGCAAAAAGCATATGTAGGTACAGATTTATTAAGATTATTTAAAACTAGGTCATATACTTGTAAAGTTGAGGCTATGGGTTGTATGAATATACAACCATTAATGTATTTTGATTTACAAAATGTACCATTTTTTAATGGGGCATATCTTATAACTAGTGTTAGTCATAACATAACTCCAAACCAAATGTCTACAAGTTTTGAGGGACTAAGACAATCAAAATATATAACATCACCGTCAAAACAAATAACTGCAGATTTAGATGTTAATTTAAATGAAAGTAGTGAAATTCCAAAAATTGAGTTTACTAATCTTAACAATAAAAATGGTGTGTATAGTATAGGTGTTTTAAATCCTACGGATTTATTTGATTATCAGAAAAACTTTGGAGTTGGTACAATAGCGAATGTAGATGAAGGGGTTAATAAATTTAAAAACTTAGGTGTTACTATTTTTACTGATCAAAAATTAAGAGAGGTAATAAATGATTTAGAGAGTAAAATGAAATTTTATAAAATTTTATCTAATTCACAAGTTACTATGTTTTTATCAGCAATTCTATCTAATTCAGAAAATTTTAAATTCAGTGAAATGCCTTGGGATGTGGATAATATGGGTACTTTTACTAATAGATTCCCGAGTAACGATCCTTTAAATCCTGATAAAATCAAATATTATGGAAAATCAAATTTGTCGGATAAATATTTAACATCTATACCTATTTTTACTGGTGGTTCAGTTAACGATATTTCTTATAAATTACCAGGTAACGATGGATTAAAAGAGTTTGCCGACAACGATAGAATAGAAAACAGAAAAAAAGAAATTAACGAAAGATTACCTAAATTGGATGTTAATGATCCTTACCAAAGAATGGAAAAAGCTACTTTGGAAAAGGAATTAAAAGATTTGACAAAACAGGAAGAAAATTTAATAAAGACTACAAAGTATTATAATATTTTTGAAGGTGATGCTTATAGATACAAACCTAGAGGTTATTTATATGTTATTGGTAGAAAACAATATCAAGATATATATGGTGACTCAGGTTTGGCAGAACCTACAATTGCATCGTCAGGAGAACCTTCTACTATATTAACTACATTAAAAGTGTGGAATTATTTAAAAGATGGAGATAAAACCGCATATGACTATTCTTCATTACCTTCTGGGTCAGCATCAATATATTCTAAATGTATAAAATTGTCACATCAGTATGGTGGAGTTGGTGAAGAGACTGCATTTTATACGTTTGAAAGAGTGTTGACTACCTTTGTTGGTGAAAATAATCAACCACTAATTAACTATTTTAATCCAGGACCTTAACATTTTAAAAAAAAATTATTATATTTGCAATATGAATTTTGGAAATGTAATATCTAAAACCCCTATTCTTATAGAAGGGTTTAAAAATTATGGTAAGGATGATTTAATCGATAATGATTTACCTACTTTAATTATTGGTTGGGATTTGGTTAAAGAAATGTATGACGGTAAAGTTTCTATTTTACATAAATCTATAAACATAAGAACTTATTGGACATTTAATTCTAAAGAGAGAAAGGCAGATTTTGAATCAGATATAGAATCTTTTAAGGAATTTTGTTATAATAGTTTTGGTGATAACATACCTTATGTTTATTTAGATATTTTATATGGTAAAAAAAATATTAATAAAAAAATAATTAAAAAAATTTTAACATTAGTAAATCCATATATATACCTATCAGATAATAATATGGTTTATATATTCGGTGATAATATAATTTTTGGAATTGATTTAGACATTTTAGACTATTTTGACAATAAAAAAGAAAAAGTGTTAAAGACGATAAATAATTTAAATTCTGCCGTTTTGATAGATTCTGAGATATTTAATAAATACAGGGATTTTTTATATAAAATAAAAAATAAAAACAGATTAATCCCGTATATTATTAAAAATGGAAACGACTAAAATTATAACATTAGCATCTTTTGTATATGTAGATAAAATTGAATCCTTCAAAAAATATTTACAAAAAAGGTTTAAAATATATCAAGAAAACATATTTGAATACTCATTCAACGATGATAGTAAAAAAATCTTAACATATAGGCTACCCTTAAATAACGGAAAGAAAATAGATATAACAAGTCTAATCCCACCAACAATAATTGTACATAAAAAGGGGGAATGTTTTTATACTATTAATGCGTTAAATAAACTTATTGAATTTAATTACAGTTTAGATAGTGGTAATATAAATCATTTAGAATATAAAATCGATTGGGATGACTATCAAAATAAAATAATACTTATTAAGAATGATGAATTAAAAATTATAGATATTATTAAAGATTTTTCTGAAAAATAAGATATTTATTAATAAAAATAAAGTTATGGAAGATAATAAAGCTACAGAAAACTTAGGAAAAAAATTAGATAATTTTTTAACTAATACAAAAACACATTCAAAAGAATGTGAGGGTGACGAATGTTTAATTAATGACGGAAAAGAAATTGTTGAAATAGTAAATAAAGTTTACAAAACTAATGATGGTAGACAACTTTTAATATAATATATATGAACAATAAAAAAAAATTTATTTTAGAGGATTTAAAAAGGTATAAACAACTTTTGGAGTATACTTTTTACGTTCCAGAAGAAAAAGAAGAAGATTTAAATGGTGATTTACTTTTAGATGGTTCTTTTTTATCAGAACAGGATCCTGCAGGTGATGATCCTTTTATGGATGTTGCCGATACTGAAAATGAAGAACCTACTGGTGATGAGCCTATAGGAGATGAACCAGCTTCTACGGGATCTACTGAAACTACCACTACTGGTGATGAAGAAGAGGAAGGTGTAGAGATAGAAGATGAATTTGATGATACTGAGAGTACAGAAGAAACTGATGATGATACTATTGAAGTTGATATAACTGATTTAGTTGATAGTTCAGAAGAAACTAAAAAATCTGTAACAGATGTGAGTGATAAAATGGAAGAATTACTTTCTAAATTATCGGAATTGGAAAATCAAGTAACAGGTATGGATGAAGTAATCAGTAAAATTGATTCTTTAGAAAAAGAAATAGAAAAAAGAAATCCAACACCTGTTGAAAAATTAGAAATGAGATCAATGCAAGATTTTAACTTTCCTTATAGTGTTAAGTTAAAAGACTTTTGGACAGATAGAGAAGGGTATGAAGCAACTAATGATTCAGAAGAAGAAGAATTTATTTTGAGACAAAGTGATGTAGAAAATTTTGATAGAAACGAAATTAAGGCATCATTTAATTCACCTAAAAAAGATGAAAATTAATTTAAACTAATATTGTTAAAGAACCTCACTAACAAAGTGGGGTTTTTTATTTTAAAATAATTTGACTTTACTATAAATAATACGTAATATTGTATAATATTAATCATTAAAAAAAATAAAAATGAGTAAAACTTTAGACGCAATTTTATCTCAGTATGAAAAAAATACTGAAGATAAAAAAACTACTACTAAGATGTCTAGTGAAGACAGACTGAAGAAGTATTTCAGTGAAAAATTACCTAAAGGTGTAAAATCACAAACTAAAAGGTTTAGGATTTTACCTAAAAAAGATGGGGATTCTCCATTTACTGAGGTATACTATCACGAAAAACTTGTTAATGGTAAGTGGGATAAAATTTATTGTAACCATTTAAACGATGGAGGACATTGCCCTTTATGTGAGGCAAAGGATGCACTTTATGAAGATGGTTCTGAAAGAGCTAAAAAATTAGCAAAAGAATTTATCGCTAGAAAATTCTATGTTGTTAAAGGTGTTGACAGAGACAACGAAGAAGATGGTGTTAAATTTTGGAGGTTTAAACATAAATATACTGGTGATGGTATTATGGATAAAATCATCCCATTATTTAAATTAAAAGGTGACATAAGTGATCCTAGAGAAGGTAGAGATATTATCATCACTACAGGTAAAAACGATAAAGGACATAGTGTTGTTAACTCTATTATGGCTGATGATGTTGCTATCTTAACTAACGATAAAGAAAAGGCAAATGAATGGTTTAATAATGAAGAAACACATAGAGATGTTTATTCTAAAAAATCTAAAGAGTATTTGGATATAGTTGCAACAAATAAAACACCTATTTGGGATTCTGAACAAAAGAAATTTGTTGCTGAGGAAGATAAAGAAGAAAAAGAAACTGCGTCTTTGAGTGAAGAAATCAATATGATGAAATCTGAAACATTTAAAACAAAAGATTTAAACATAACTGATATTTCTGATGACGATGATGAAAATGATTTTCCTTTTATTACCACCTCTTTAGAAACTGATGAAGATGAATTACCTTTTTAATTTATAGATATGGCTAAGACACCACTAAAGAAAAAAGCATCTGATTTTTCATCTATAAGGAAAAAGTTTTCCTCTAGTGATAAGTATAAAGAACAAAAATACTTTGATATGGGGGAAGCATTCCAGAAGTCTACAGGATTACCAGGTCCTGCTATGGGTCAGATTAACATGCTTTTAGGTCATTCAGATACTGGTAAAACAACTGCATTAATTAAAACTGCGGTAGACGCTCAGAAAAAAAATATATTACCTGTTTTTATTATTACTGAGCAAAAATTTAGTTTTGAACACGCTAAACAAATGGGGTTAGAAACTGAATACATTGAAGAGGTTGATGAAAAAACTGGTGAAATTAATGCTTATTGGGACGGATTTCTTCTTTACAAATTAGGTTTTGAATATATCGAACAAGCCTTTGATTATGTGACAGAAGTATTAGACGCTCAAAAAAGTGGTGAAATTCCATATGACATAGTATTTTTATGGGACTCAATTGGTACGATACCTTGTCAAATGAGTTTTGAAGGTAAAGGTGGGAATCAACATACTGCGAGAGTTATTTCAGAAAAATGGGGTATGGGGTTAGCTCAAAGAATTACATCTTCGAGAAAAGAAAGTTATCCATTTACTAATACTATGGTTTTTGTAAACCAACCTTGGGTAGCTTTACCAGATAATCCATTTGGGCAACCTACTATACAACCTAAAGGTGGTAACTCAATTTACCTATCATGTGCCTTAGTATTCTTATTCGGTAACCAAAAGAGTTCAGGTGTATCTAAACTTTCTGCAACAAATAAGGGTAGAAAAGTTAATTTTGCAATTAGAACAAAAGTTGGTATCCATAAAAACCATATGAATGGTTTAGGATATGCGGATAATAGGATATTGGCTACTACTCACGGATTTATCGAAGACGATAAGAAGTCAATTGATGATTATAAATCCGATAACAAAGATTATTGGGCAGAAGTTTTTAATACTGCTGGAGATGTAGAATCATTTGATGTTGTAGAGGAGAATTTTATTGAATCTTCTGTTGAATATTCAGATGATTGATTGTTTAACCATTAAATAGTGGTTTGTGAAAATACCAAATAGAAAAAGTAATATATTTCAAAAAACACTTATTGTCGATGGAGACTCGTTGATTAAAACCGCCTATCATGGAGCTAAAAATCTTTACCACAAAGATATTCATATAGGCGGTATTTTTCAATTCTTAACTATGGTTAGGAAACTTGTAAATGAATATAAGTTTGATAAAGTATATGTGTTTTGGGATGGACAATTTAGTGGTAGGTTAAGGTATGAAATTTATGAAGATTATAAATCTAATAGAAATAAAGATTTTTATACTGATCAACCACCTTCAGAAATTGAATTGTATCTACAAAAAGAAAGAGTTAAATTTTATTGTGAAGAATTGTTTATAAGACAATATAGTGATGAAATTGTTGAGGCAGATGACTTAATTGGTTATTACGTAAAAAACATTTCAGAAAATGAAAAAGTTGTAATAATGACTAACGATAGGGATATGTGTCAATTAATCAATGATAGAGTCGGAATTTATGTTACAAATTTAAAAAAGATAATTACTAAAGATAATTATTTGGATCACTTTAATCATCATTATAGTAATCTAAAGTTAATCAAAATTATATCTGGTGACGTTAGTGATAATATAAAAGGTATCACAGGTGTAAGTGAAAAAACTTTATTGAAATTTTTTCCTGAAATTAAAGAAAAAACTTTGACATTGGAATATATTTTTAGTAAAATTAAAGATATACAAAAGGATAGAAAAAGTAATTTAAAATCGTTGGATAATATTATTAATAAAGTAACAAAGGGTAAACAAAAAGAAAAAATATTCGAAGTTAATGAAAAACTAATCGATTTAAGTAACCCTATTATTACAGAAAATATAAAATCAGATTTAGATTATTTAATGTCTACGACAATTGATCCTGAAGGTAGAGAAATTAAAAATGTAATTAAAATGATGATGGAAGATGGTTTAATGATGGCAATACCAGGAGGACAAGATGGGTATTTAAATTTTTTACAACCATTTCTTTCATTAATTAAAAAAGAAAAAAAATTTTATAACAGTTTAATATGAATACAAATATGAATACAAATATGAATACAAATATGAAAAAGAGTTATCAGAGTTACCCGTATGAATTTTTATTTATGATTAATGGTAATCCTATTGTTGGAAGAAATTTCCCAATAAAAAATTATAATAAAGATATTATAAATTCTTTAGATATAAAATATGTTATAGATGATGTAGTAGATGTTATTAAACTACACTTTAAAAACAATACATATGAATATCTATATAAATATTATAATTATTTTACAGAAAATAGTAATAATGAGGAATATGAAGTAAAAGACATTTACGAAAATGAAGATTACTTTACATTTCAAATTAAAGCTAATGGGAAAGTAATCATTGAGAAAATTTTCACTGGAAATGATTTCCCACCAAAGGTGAGATATGATGTAGATATTAGAAAAATTATACCTAAAATCATCGAAACCATACAAAATGGGTTAAGTGATAAAATTTATCTAAAAAATTATGGTGATTATGACTTAACCAAGATATTTATTAATAATCAAATCTAAAAACGTTATGGTAAAAAATGAAAGTTCTAATTTAGGGTATTTAGGATATAGTTTTCAAGTGAAACTAGTGAAACAATTAATTGAAGATCAAAAATTTTCGGAAAGTATTATTACTATAATTGATCCGAATTATTTTGATAATGAATATATGAGGTTAGTTGTTGCTAGTGTCAAAAATTATTATGAGAAATATGAAACCATACCGTCTTATGATACCATCTTTAACCTTATTAAAACTGAAGTAAGAAGAGAAATTGCGAGAGAATCAGCAAATGAATTAATTAAGGAAGTTAAAGATTCAGATAATAAGGATTGTTTACACACACAAGACGTTGCCATTAAGTTTTGCAAACAACAAGAACTTAAGAAGGCTACTTTAAAAATTCAAAAGATTTTAGATACAGGAGATTTTGATAGATACGATGAGTGTGAAGAAATAGTTAAACAAGCCATAACTGTTGGGGTAGAAAAAGACGATGGTATAGATGTTTTTCATAATATTAAAAATGTTTTATCAGCGGATTTTAGAAGTCCAATACCTACAGGTTTAATTGGGATAGATAACTTAATGGGTGGTGGACTATCAAAAGGTGAGTTAGGAGTTATTTTAGCAGCGTTTGGTGTAGGTAAAACTACATTAATTACTAGAATGGCGAATACTGCTTATAAGATGGGTAAAAATGTAGTACAAATCTTCTTTGAAGATAATCAAGAAGTAATACAAAGAAAACACTACACATGTTTTACTGAAATACCTTTAAATGAATTAGAGGAAAGAAGTGATGAGGTAGAACAAAAGTTAACTAATTTTCAAGACTTATCAGGGAATTTAATATTGAAAAGAATGCCTAGTGATGGTACTACAATACCACACATTAGACAATATCTAAAAAAATTAATTTCTAATGGTATAAAACCTGATGTTATTTTCTTAGACTACATAGACTGTGTACAACCTACTAAACAATTTAAAGATGAGTATAGTGGTGAAGGTAATGTAATGAGACAGTTCGAAACTATGTTGTCTGAATTGGATGTGGCAGGATGGACTGCAGTACAAGGTAATAGAAGTGCGATTGGTGCTGAATTAGTGGAGGCTAATATGATGGGTGGATCCATTAAAAAAGGTCAGATTGGGCACTTTATTTTATCTGCAGCTAAAACATTAGAACAAAAAGAAGAAGGTAGAGCAACTTTAGCGATACTTAAATCTAGATTTGGAAAAGATGGTGTTGTATTTGAGGATATTTTATTTGATAATGGTACGTTAGTTATTGATACTAACGATAGTAGAGATGTTACCATATTAGAACATGATAAAATGTCAAAACAAAAAGATTCTAAATTTATTCAAGAAACATTAAACAAAAAAAGAGAATCATTTACTTAATGTAACTTTTTTTAAATAATGAGTTATTTAATAAGTCATATAGGAATCTACACACTAATAAAAAATTAAAAATAAAAATTAAAAAAAAAGTATTTAAAAATGGAAATATCAAATAGAATATTGTCTGACATTACGGTTCATATGAAGTATGCTAAATTCTTACCAGAAATGAATAGAAGAGAAACATGGGAAGAATTAGTTACAAGAAATAAAGAAATGCATCAAAAAAAATATCCTCACATTAAAGATGATATTGAAGAAGTTTATAAATTAGTTTATAATAAAAAAATACTACCTTCGATGAGAAGTTTACAATTTGGTGGGAAACCTATTGAAATATCACCTAATAGAGTTTATAATTGTGCTTATTTACCTATTGATCACACTGATGCATTTTCAGAAACAATGTTTTTATTGTTAGGTGGAACAGGTGTAGGTTATTCGGTACAAAAACATCATGTAGATAAGTTACCTGAAATTAGAAAACCTAATCCTGATAGAAAAAGAAGATACTTAGTAAGTGATTCAATAGAAGGTTGGGCAGACGCAATTAAATTATTAGTAGAGTCTTATTTCGGTACAAAAACATCAACACCTATATTTGATTATTCAGACATTAGACATAAAGGGGCATTATTAGTAACATCAGGTGGTAAAGCACCTGGACCACAACCATTAAAAGATTGTGTACATAATATTAAAAAAGTATTAGACTCTAAAAATAATGGAGAAAAATTAACACCTATTGAAACACATGATATCGTATGTCATATTGCAGATGCAGTTTTAGCGGGTGGTATTCGTAGAGCAGCATTAATTAGTTTATTTTCTGCCGATGACAATGAAATGATTTCTTCTAAAGCAGGAAACTGGTGGGAATTAAACCCTCAGAGAGGTAGAGCAAATAATTCAGCAGTATTGTTAAGACATAAAGTTACTAAAGAATTCTTCTTAGATTTGTGGAAAAGAATTGAGTTGAGTGGTGCTGGTGAACCAGGAATTTATTTCTCAAATGACAAAGATTGGGGAACAAACCCTTGTTGTGAGATAGGACTTAGACCATATCAGTTCTGTAACTTATGTGAAGTGAATGCTTCTGATATTGAATCACAAGAAGACTTTGAAAAAAGAGTTAGAGGGGCAGCATTTATTGGAACTTTACAGGCAGGATACACAGATTTCCATTACTTAAGAGATGTTTGGAAAAGAACTACAGAAAAAGATGCCTTAATAGGTGTTGGGATGACAGGAATAGGGTCAGGTGTAGTTTTAGGTTATGATATGAAAGCTGCCGCTAACGCAGTTAAAGAAGAGAATTCTAGAGTCGCAAAATTAATTGGGATTAACTCTGCAGCTAGGACTACAACAGTTAAACCATCAGGTACCTCATCATTAGTTTTAGGAACTTCTTCTGGTATTCATGCTTGGCATAACGATTATTATGTTAGAAGAATTAGAGTTGGTAAAAATGAGGCAATCTATACATACCTATCAGTAAATCATCCAGAATTAATTGAGGATGAAATTTTTAGACCACATGATACTGCAGTTATTTCTATTCCACAAAAATCACCTGAGGGTTCAATTTTAAGATATGAATCCCCTTTTGATTTATTAGATAGAGTTAAAAAAGTGTCACAAGAATGGATTAAACCAGGACATGTAGGTGGACAAAATAGTCATAATGTATCTGCAACGATATCTTTAAAAGAGGAAGATTGGGAATTAGCTGGTGAATGGATGTGGACAAATAGAAAATTTTATAATGGGTTATCTGTTTTACCATATAATGGGGGGACATATCAACAGGCGCCATTTGAAGATTGTACAGTAGAAACTTATGAGACATTATTGAAATCATTAACTTCTGTTGATTTAACAAAGGTAATTGAGTTACAGGATAATACTAATCTTTCAGGTGAAGTTGCTTGTGCTGGAGGAGCTTGTGAAATTATATAAGTTGTGAACGTAAAATGGGGTAACAATATAACGCTAACATATCAAATTATGTTAGCGTTTTATAATCAAAGAAAAAAGAATTAAAAAAAAAATGAATGTAGGGGCATCAAAAGATTGGGTACAACAATTATATGTTAGGGAATTTGGACCTAAATTACAACCTACTGACTTCTATTGGGAAGATGGTAAAATGGTATTAACTGAATCATATCACTTAAATAGAAAATCGTGTTGTGGTAACGGATGTAAACATTGTCCGTTTGAACCAAAATATGAAAAGGGTAATACAAAAATAAGAAAATCACTACAATCGTAGTGATTTTTTTTATATATTAAATTTTTTAGAATAAAGATATTTTATCATTTCTATATCTTTATCAGTTAAATTATATTCTATACTTAAAATAGAATCTTTTTCTTCATTATAATGTATGAAACCTAACATATGAAACATTTCATGTCTAATAGTGTTACTAAATGAATTTAATTTTTTATTATTAATTAAGTCTATTTGAATAATGGATTCTGTAATATTCTTAACACCATAGGTAAAAGTATTACCAATAGAAGTTTTTGTGTATTGATAATCATCTGGAAATATTTTACCAAATTCCGAATCAGATAAGAAATATATACTCACATTTGATGAGTCTTTATTTTTAACCATACTAATATTTATAGGTTTTATTAGTGGTTTTAATTTTTTTATATTCTCAACTACATCCAATGAATCTTGCTTAGTATATTTACCGAATAATGATATCTTAATATCTTTATTCCATTTTCTACCATTATCGGTTGCAGTAATCAGTTCTTCTTTAGAAAAAAGACTTTGAGAAAAAAAACAAATAGGGTTTAAAATTAATAGTGCAATTATTAAATTTTTCATAGTTGTTTTGTATTTATATTAAACAAATATATAATTTTTTCTCATAAAAACAAAAATTATTAAAAAAAATATGAAAAATCTTTTTGAAGAGTTACAAAGAATAAAGTCTTTAATAGTTTACGAACAAGGTGTAAAGATTAATGAAGTTAGTACTTCATCCGTTGAAGGTGATAGTGGTAGTGAAGGTGAAAATAATGTAGAACAAGAATCAAAAACTGAAGGTAGTACAGAATCAAGTAAAAATAATTGTGTGTCTATTACAAATACTGAGGTATATAAAACTGAAAGTGATGTAAATGAAGAAGTACCTGAAAAGTTCTTTCAGAAGTTCAAAGAAAAAGTGGAAGCACAGTTTGGTTTATTTGAGGATGGTGAATTTACTATTGAAGACATCAATGTATTTGGGGGTGCTAGTAATTACTGGAAAGGTAATAATAGTAATAAATTTCCTGCGGTAGAACCTAAATATTGTAACGAATATGATGTTAATAATGGTATAAAATCATTAAAACCTTGGGGTTCGGGTTGTAAGGGTTTTGATAAAACTCCGAAAGCGACATATGGTAAAAATTCTTCAGGTAAAAAAAGTAATGAAGATTTAGCAAAAAGAAGGGCACAAAAAGTTTTAGATGAATTAACTAAAAAAATTGTGACTTTTGCTCAACAAAAGAATATTAAAGTCCCAACCGATTTCAAAAAAGAAATAAAAGAAATTACTTCTGGATCCATTTATACTGAAGATAAAACAGATACCCATTCAGTAGTTGCAGCAGCAATTAAAAGTGGTGAATTAAATGCAGGACAATTAGTAATGATAGATGCAGTTTTATGTTTTACACCATACAACCCATGTCCTAATTGTATGATTAGAGATCCAAAAACTAAACAATGTAAATGTAAAGATGGTTTAACAGAAAAAGATGGTAAGTGTTTTTGCCCTAATGGGAAAGAGGTGGATGAAAATTGTGAATGTAATAGTTGTCCAGATCCTTGTATGACATTTAATAAAGAAACAAAAAAATGCGATTGCCCAGAAGGAATGACATTCAATGAGTCTACAAAACAATGTGAATGTCCTAAAGGTTTTAAAAAGACAGATGATTGTAAATGTAAAAAAGAACAAAAAGAATGTCCTGATAAATGTCAAAAACCTGATGAAAATGGTGATTGTAAATGTCCTAATGGTATGACATTTAATGAAGAGACACAAAAATGTGATTGTCCTGAAGGTAAAATTAAACCTACTGTAGATGCGTGTAATTGTCTAACACCAAAACCACCATTAAAATGTGGGTATAGTGAGAAAAAAGAAGGTGGTAGAGGTACAAAACAAAATAACTTTGTTGCTGCAACAGTTAAAAGTGGATTCCCTGTTGGTGAGGGTGATACAGTAACTATTTCATTCGATTCTCTAGTAGTACCAGACGCATTTTATGTTAAGTATGGTGATCAAGAATTCTTTAGTGGATTTATGGGTGATGTTTATAATATGGAATATAGACAAGTTGCGTTAAGTATACCTGAAAGAAAGAAAATGTTACCATTACAATCGACATCTCTTAAAGATTCGATTAAAAAATCATTATCAGATGGTGATAATGATTATAGTGAAATGGAAAATGGTGTACGTAATTTTGTTGGTGAATTAATTATCTATAAAAGAACTGAAGGGTTGTTGGAAAGTATTAATACAGCAATTAAATCTGAAGGGGGAAAATTAACAATTAAAGATATCTTTAAAGATGGTGATTCAGAAGCGGAAAAAATTACTGATGATATTATTAATGGTGGTGATTTAAAAGATAATATTGTTAAATATAAACCAATAATGAAATCTGGTACATCATTTAAAATTACTAAAGAAGAAGAAAATTCCCAACTGATAATAATGGTATTTTCACCATTAGATAGAACGATATTTAACATATCAGTTAAATGTGAGTAATATTATTTATTATTTTAATATTTATTTTCAAAAATTTTATACTATTATATTTATATACATATGGCAAAGACTAGGTATATAAATATTGATTTCCCTTTTAGGGATGGTGATAATGGGTTTTATTTTCAAATGAATAAAACTGATAAAGACGCTATTAGGGCGGATTTATTACATCTACTTTTAACTAATAAAGGTGAAAGGTTATATCTTCCTGATTTTGGTAGTGATTTAAAAAAATACATTTTTGAACCAAATGATTCAATCACACATGAACAAATTAGAGATAATTTAAATGATACAATTAAATTATACATCCCTAATTTAATTATAAATGACATATCATTTAGAAATGATGATATAGAAGAATTAATAATTGTGGAATTAACTTATACAGTTACAGAAGGGACTTTCACTAGTACAGATACAATAACTTTAACATTCTAATTATGGCAAAGAAAATAGATTATAATGCACGTAATTTCTCAGATGTAAGATTACAACTTATAGAATTCATACAAAAATATTATCCAGAAATATTTTCAGATTTTAATGACGCTTCTGTCGGTATGATGTTATTAGAATTAAACGCAGCGGTTGGGGATATGTTATCATTCCATACCGACAGAATGTTTAACGAGACTCAAATAAGTTACGCACAAGAAAGGTCTTCACTATTAGAATTGGCGAGAACATTTGGTTTAAATGTACCAGGTAAAAGACCTAGTATAACTATTGTTGATTGGACAGTAACTAATATACCAGTAAATGGTGATACATTTGATATAAGTTACGCACCAAAAATACTTAAAGGTTCTCAAGCAACTGGTGCGGGTAAAATATTTGAGTTACAGGAAGATTGTGATTTCTCATCTCCATTTACAACAGGAGGTATTCCTAACAGATTGGTTATACCAAACATAGATGGAAATGGTATAATACAAAATTATTCTCTTACTAAAAGAGAAATTATGGTAAATGGTATTACAAAAATATATAAAAAAGTTTTAGGTAGAGAAGATTATAGACCATTTTTAGAAGTAATCCTACCAGAAGACAATGTTTTATCGATAGAAAATATAATAACTAAGGAAGGGACAAATTTTGTAAATAACCCAACGGAAGATGAATTTTCTAATTTTGATTTAAGTTGGTATGAAGTACCTGCATTGGCACAAGGTGAAATATACATTGAAGATGAAAATGCCGTTTCAGATAGATCGGGTGTGGTAGTTGGTAAATGGAAAAATGCCCCAAAAAGATTTATACAAGAGTATACCGATAATGGTTTCTGTAAAATCATATTTGGTGCAGGTGACACAGATATTTCTGAATTAAATGATTTTGTTGGGTGTAGGGGACAAATAGAAAGAATAGGTAAAGTTGTAAATAACTTATCTTTGGGTGAGATTCCACAAACTAACAATACATTGTATGTGAGATATAGAATAGGAGGTGGAGAAGATTCTAATATTGGACCTAATACCATCACATCTTTGGGAACTACAGGTGTAATCATTAATGGAGATGACAATAATATAAATAAGATTATAAAAAATAGTATTACTGTCAACAACCCAATTCCTGCTTTAGGTGGTAAAGAAGAACTATCAGTAGAAGAAATAAGAAATTTAGTTAGATATAATTTTTCTGCACAAAATAGGTGTGTAACAATCAAAGACTATCAGAGTAGAGTACCACTTATGTCAGGTAAATTTGGTGTACCTTTTAGAACTGGTGTGTGGGAAGAAAGAAATAAAATTAATGTATATATTTTAGCATTAGATTCTAGTAGTAAACTAACAACTGAGTCTACATCGACTTTAAAACAAAATATTGCGGATTATTTAGCAGATTTTAGGATGATAAATGATTATGTTACGGTAAAAAATGGTAGGGTAATTAATTTAGGTTTTGAAATAGATGTTTTTACAGATAAAGCGGTACCAAAAGGTGAGGTGATATCAGGTGTAATTTCATCAGTAACACAATATTTAGATATAAATAAGTGGCATATGGGTGATAACATATATCTATCACAGTTAGTTGAAAATGTTAATAATGTTGCTGGTGTGTTAAATGTTACTGACCTTAGAGTTTATAATAAAGTAAATGAAAATGGTAAATATTCATTAAATGAAATTGCTCAACCATATATCGATGATACAACTAGACAAATAGATTTGTTAGGTAGATATACTTTATTTGGTGCACCAAATGCGATGTTCGAAATTAAATATCCAAATAAAGATATTAAAATCACTATTTCTACCTCATAGTAATTACTTTTTTAAAAATATAATTAGTTTTAATAAAAAAAATAATGTTATGGAATGTAAAACGTGTAAACAAAAAAATCAAAAATCTAATAATGGTGAGAAACAAAATAAAAGTGGATCAATTAATATGAATATAATTCCTGAGGAAATCCAAAACGGTAATTATAATGGTAGTTTCTTTTTTAAACTTATTGCGTTTTTAGCAATTATTATTGTATTACCATTTATCATTTTAGTTTTAGTTGGACAGATTTTTCTAACTTTCTTTTTACCTAAATCTCTACCAAAAATCACTATTAAGTTAAAAAACTTTTTTATAGGTATTTTAAATATGTATGCTAAATTTGTCTATAATAAAAAAATTAAAAAACGTGAAAACCAATTTGGTAAAACTGATTCGTATGAAGAAAAATCAGAAAATGGAACAGAATTTAACGATATAGAAATTTTCGATGGTAAAGAAAATAAAAAATAATAAAAATAAAATGATACTAATATGTCTAAATCATTTAGAATTAGGACAACACCAGGTAATGATAATGGGTATTTAAAAGTCAATGTTGATCTTAATCAGAACTATGATCATTTAGAAATATTAAGTTTAAAAATATCTCAAAATGATGACTACCAAAGTTTTTGTGCGGAATATGGTGTAATTGCTGGTAGAGTCATTATTAATAATGGATTTGGTGTACCAAATGTTAGGGTATCTATATTTGTACCTGTAGATGAGGGTGATTTGAATGATTCAGTTAAATCCGCAATATATCCGTATACAGAACCATTTCCTGATCAAAAAAACAAAAATGGTATACGATATAATGTATTACCAAAAAACCAACAAACATTAGATCATACACCTGTTGGTACTTTTCCAAAGAAAAGGGAAGTATTAGATAATAATACTACTTTAGAAATATATGAAAAGTATTATAAATATACTACCACAACCAATGAGGCAGGTGATTATATTTTATTTGGTGTACCAGTAGGGGATCATTTCTTACATTATGATATGGATGTAAGTGATATTGGTTTTTTATCAGTTAGACCTTTTGAATTAATTGAACAAGGGTATAGTGATGACTTATTTAAAGATAGATTTAAATTTAAATCATCTAATAATTTAGATAGTTTACCACAAATTTTTTCTGAAAATATACCAGTTAGGGTTGAACCTTATTGGTGTGATAGTTTAAGTGTTGGTAATGGGTTAGGTATTAATAGATATGATATTTCTATTAATAATTTAGAATTAGTACCTACCGCAATTTTTATGGGTAGTGTTTTTACTGATGACGAAAAAGATTCTTTAAATAAGAATTGTAAGCCTGCCAGAGAAATGGGTAAAATGAATGAAGTTGTCACAGGTCCTGGTAATATAGAAGCAATTAGAAGAACCGTAGATGGTTCAATAGAAAAATATAGTTTTAAAGGTACACCAATAGATGAAAATGGTAACTGGTCATTATTAGTTCCTATGAATATGAGAAAAGTTGTTACTGATGAATTTGGTAATTTAATCCCATCTCCTGACGGTATAAAGGGTGTTGCGACTGAAGGTGATTATAGATTTAGAATATCTATAGACGCAACATCAAACGACAAAAGATTAAGACAAAGGGCGAAATTCTTAGTTCCGAATACAAACAACAACTTCAATTTTAGTGAGTACAATCCAGAAGATTTGAAAAATAGTGAGGATTTTACAATAAACCAACAATTATCTAGTATTACGAAAGGAACACCTTATGCGAGTGATTTAAGAAATCAATATAATTACTTAGAAGAATTTTATCCTTTTAGGTGGAAAAAAGTATATACTGTTAAACAGTATATCGGTAGAATGCAAAAAATTCAAAACGATGAGGCGAGAGGGTTTATTGGTATTAAAGATATATTAAACGCTGAAGGTGTAAATAAATTTCCTACAAATAGGATTGATATAAATTTAAACCCCATATATAGTATAATTTGTATGTTATTAACATTATTTGGACATGTTGTGGGTATCATAAATGGTATTCTTAACATAATTAATGGTTTAATTACTACAATATGTTCGATAAAAATACCTGTTGGTATATCAATTGAATTAAGATATTGTATAAATTTACCTGCTGGTCTCGAATTATGTAATGCTGCATATAAAACTCATTGTTGTCCGAAAGACGGAAGTGATTGTGGTGGTGGTAGTGGTTGTGGCGCAAATTGTGGTTGTGGGTCAGAGTTTAATTTATCGTTAAATATTAACTGGAAATGTATTTTCAGTCCTCTTTTATGTAATAAATGTAAAGGGATATGTCCATCAGCTAAAACTCATAGTTGTTGTCCAAATTCATATGATTATGGTGGGTGTGGTAATAATGAAACAATTTCATCTCCAGCAAGTGATGGTGTACCAGACAAACCTTGTTGTAAAAACTGTTGTGTTAAAATACCTTTAATAGGTTTAAAATGTTCTGATGAAGGTACAAATACTATAGTTACTTTAATACCAACACCGTTTGGTAACGCACAAGGGTGTAATTCACCATATGTGATACCATTCTCTTGTATAAATTGTGGTGGTATACAAACGCCAGGTATAAAAGATTGGGTATCTTGTGTTATGGAACCAGTTGCAGTATTTTTAAGGATGTTGAAATTTGATTTCTATAATGATTGGGTAGGTGGATCACTTTATTTCCCATTAATAAAAAGAAAATATAAATTAAAGAAATCTAAAAGAAAATTTGGTCAAA
>Ga0209107_10000633_pt1 | contig 20273 bp, 17 predicted proteins | sample LakErihyJuly2011_2_FD_187460 | JGI IMG/M metagenome (GOLD analysis project Ga0209107, IMG submission 187460) | Freshwater microbial communities from dead zone in Lake Erie, Canada - CCB hypolimnion July 2011 (SPAdes) (version 2) | ecosystem: Environmental > Aquatic > Freshwater > Lentic >...
CTGAAATCCTTGTCGTCGTACTCTTGACAAAAAGGCGTGTCACGCTTTGTGACGTATGAACGTCGAACGTACAGGCGCTGATCTTTTATGCGATAACTTGAAGAGTAGTAGTAGTCGCCGCTCTTCGAATGAACATTTTTTGGGATGCGCTCAACGGTGAAACCCTTGGGAAAAGTCAGCGTGATGGATTCACTGTAGGACCTAGAGGTACAGCGGGAAGGAAATTGCCGCCTTTCTGGAGGCTTGTATGAGGCCATGCGCCTCCAAAGATTTGGGACCAATCCATATGGGATCGTCATGGCATTAGGGCCAGGCATGTTGACAACGGAATCCAAGTTGAATGTAGATTCAATTTTCCAGGGTGTCTCGAAGTCGGATGGGTCATTGTTGAGAAATTCGCCTGTCCCTGTCTGCTGGGATTGCTCTAGAAATTCATTAGCTACTTCTTGTTTTTCTCGGTTCTTGTAGCCAAATTGATTTGCCCGGCTGGAAATTTCGTTTATACCCCGTGCGGTCCACGTACTCTTTCCAACCACGCTTCCGTCTTTATTGATTCGCATTTTTATCGCGACTTGAAAATTGTCCTTCTTCCATGAAGTACTGGGAGTTTGCCCTATGGCTCCCGTAGCCGTCAAAAGAGTCGGCTTACTCATATCTCCCAACGGTAGAGTGCCCATAGGCGCAAAGCGTGATGTGGAATCAAGATAAAGGTCCAGTTTGGGAATGTAGGTGATCGCATGATTAAAAGGGGTTGCTATTGCGAGCTTGGGTATACGCAGCGCATCGCCAGAATTGATCAGTGCAGTTGTACTTTCAATTCCAACAGCTGCGAGCAGAGCTTCCAGCAGAGTGACATGGTCTTTGCAATCACCGTAGAGGTTGTCTAGCGTGCTTTGAGCGGGGTGGGGTACAAAGCCCCCTTCAGCCACATAGACAGCGACATAGCGGATGTTCTGGCTCACCCAGTTGTAGAGTTTACGAACCTTAGTACGGTCATCATTGGCCCCGGCGGTCAACTTTTTGGAAAGTGCTTCAATAGCCGGTGTAACCGCAGCCATAGGCTTGGCTCTATCTTGATAGGCTTTGGCAAATTCAGCGTAATTAGAGAAAGTTGAAAATGCCAGGTGAGGCACAAAGTCAGTTATGGCGCTTTGTCCTGTTTCGGGAGGGTAGGCTTTGCCCTGTTGGTAGGTAAAGCGATACCGCACTGAGCCGGGCACATCACCAGTTTGACTCGCTACTCGCCCTCCTTGAACACGGTCTGCGTCAACTAGCAGTTTTACTTCGGGAGCGTGGACCAGTTGGACCTCGACGTTTTCACTTGTTACATGTGGTGAGTAGTACTCAGACCAGAAAAAGTGTCCGGGAAAGTAAGGCGTTTTTTGATAACTACGAGAGCGAAAATAAAGCACGCTGCCTACGTCCACCTTTGGGAAAATGATCACCATCGCCTTACCGTCGCTGTACTCCTCGCTCCCATTGCCATCAATTCGCTTTATCTTGTCGGGAGGGACATCAGTTCGGGAGCCATCGGGCAACAAGGTGTAAGCCTCCTGAATCTCAAGATCCTCCAACTTTTCGTTGAACTCGATCCTTTGCTCGCCTAAGTCCTTTACGCCTTGGGGTGTATCAACGCGGAACTTTCGCTCGGTAATTTGACTGTATTCACCGTTGGCTTTGACATCAAAAATGTCTAGGCCTCTGATGAGGGTGTAGGTGGGTTTGTACTGAGCCAAGACCGGCTGAACAATCGTGATGGCAATGGCCCATGAAGCTAAGCGGAGCGCGGATCTGATGGGGAGTTTCAAAATAAGTTCCAAACATTAACTACCAAACTGCTAATGCATCTGGAGGGCTTATCTCATTATGGTTCCTGCCCTATCACTATCTTCCGTATCAAGTCCTGCAGTTCGGGGTAAGCCTCTGCCATTCGGGTCGGTTTAGGGCCACGGGTGCGCGAGCCGGTGAACATATTGAGGGCCGTACCAACCGACTCTAATACAGCCAGACGCGCCGAAGCTAGGCTGCGTTCGCTTCGCGCCTTGCGTGTTTCATTGCCGTGGATGGTCTTGGCGGCAGCACACTTTGCATGTCCCTCTTCTGTACGCGGGCCAGTACTTCGGCCACCATGGGTCTTGCAGACCCGCTTGCCCTTCATCGCTGGAGCACGGCATTGTTGCTTAGTGCGTTTTGAGCGGGCCAAACACCTTTTGCAGATGACGCGGCCCCCTAGGGTAATGATTGTTTGTTCTAAAAGTAAAGTATTGGACATGGTTTTTCAACTGCTGTGAGGTTCAAAGGGAGCCCAACCGGGTAATCCGCGCAGTACCTCGTGAATGGGCAAGTCACTAAAGTCAGCTGCGACACCTTTTTGGGAAAAACTTTTTTATTGGTCTTTCTATATTTTTTATTGAAATAAGTGTCATAGATGACTAAACGTCGTAAGATATTGATTTAAATGAAAAAATTTAAGTCACCGAGGTGGCAATTTACTGGCATCGCTGACTAACTCCACTAACATCAGGTTCATTGATCCCACGTTAAGTCCTCTTCGAGGAATTTCGCAAAATCAGCTCGTGCATCAGCAAGCGCAGGCAATCGAATGCCTCGATGTTGCGTCTGCCCAAAGGTGTGCATCACCATTTCTCTGATGCCAGTTATTGCACGTGGGCAAACTTTTTTGATTACTTGGGTGATGTGCGTCAGTTGTAGTGCTTGGTATCGCTCGGCATTTTTATGATGATTCTTGTATTTTTCGAGTAGGCTGTTAGTCGAGATAAAAATACTTCCCACCCATTCATCTTCAGTTGAGCTCGTAGCACCCACATTCCCAAAACATAAAACTTCATACCAGTACCGCTCGAACCCTTGCAGTGATTTTATTTTTTGTGCCTGCTGCTCATTGGTCTGTGGCTTTGACCTGATGTTGAAATTCGATATATCTTTACGCTGCAGGTAGTAGACAAGTGCCTTTATGGTGTCGGGGTTTGCTATTGCTGCGGCGATTCTGCTGAAATATCTGGTGTCTTGCCGGTGGATGTCAGAGACCCTCAGAAATACGAACCGCCGGTCGTCTTGTTCAACGTGCGCAAAATGCTCATGGTTGCTAGCTGCAATCAAACGGTGAATTGACTCTATCGTTCGGGATGGCTGATATTTTTGTTCGATATGCAGATGCGACTCCGTAACGATTGATTTCAGATTGTCAATGGATTGCCTGTCTCCTGCAAAGAGGGCTTCGTCCATGCAAATGATGTAGCTTCGTTCCAGCGATGAAGTAAAACGACCTACAACTTGGTCAATTTTTGCAACTTGCAGTGTGGTTCGAGGCCAAATGGCCCTCAGCAACGTGAAATAAACCCCCTTACCAGTTCCCTGACCTCCAAGCAGCACAATCATGATGCCCGGCTTTTGTGCCGGGTATTGGACCATATGGGCCATGTATCGAATGAGGTACTCATAGGTGTGTTCGTTATCAGCGCAAATGACTTTATTCAAGTAATCTCGCAATACGACCCAATTACCCGGCGCAGGATCAGGCACGTGGCTTGTCCAGAAATTTATTGTTGATGGTGGCGTTGGCAGCGGAGTGAATGCAGTCGATGAATACACCGTGGTTTGAGGTGAAACCCAAAAGTCGGCCACTACAACGTCTGGCTTACAAGGAAGGGGCAATGACTCCAACATTCGTTTCATCACCAGATTCCCGTCGACCTTCTTATAAAAAGATACATCGCCCTTGATAGTTCCGTCCAAGATTCCACCTACCTGGTGGCGGTTTAGAAGTCGTATCTCACCACCTAAGTCCATGATGGCGAACTTTTCCTGAAGGTGCTGTAAAGGCGATACCGGGACTTGCACTGGTGGGTTAGCCATTCCAACCTCCAAGTCGAGCGTAGTAGTAGATGCTGCCGACAGTAATTTGATTTTGGTGGCCCGGAATATATGAATTTGCGACTAACCAAAAGGCATCATCTTCAAATCGTTCAGGCGCAGATTGACTCCACGCAATAGCAAGGTCTTCTGCACATGTCCAACCAGTGCTTAGTACTGCCCACACAATATTGCGCCACGTTTCGTAGTCGCAATCTGCGTCGATGTGTTTTAAGGCCGCATCAATCGTTGCAATTTCTCGGGGAGTTTCTTGTCGCAAGTGACTGATCCCGCTAAATGCCCCCTGTCGTTTAGCAACCCTGCCGCATTTGGAAATCAGTTCTAGCCAAACCTTTAGTAGTGGCTGAGGAATTTCCGGAATATGGGTCGGATCGCCATTTCCCATCCATCGGTACTGGTAACCGTCAGGATGCATGCTGGGCGGTAGTACATCTTGGACCGTCTTTCCATCTTTGCTAGCACAACGAAATTCAAGTGCAGAGGTTCCTGACGAGCCGACGATCTTCTTGGTCTCCAGTGGGCTGATGTTCCCGGGTAGCTTATAGAGCAGCTTCAAACTGTTCTTCTTACCCGACCAAATAACCACCGCGTCTTGCGCTTTCCAAAGACTGTCGAGTTCGATGTTGTTCGAGGCTAACCAATCCTTGGCGTTGGGATAGTTGTCAATGTCTAAAGCGCAGGTCGGTGAGGGCGTGCAATATGCGTGAGCCAGTCCAACATTTAAGCCATCAAGCGAGTTTGCCTGTGCTGGATTAGTTACGCAGTTACTTGGCAGATTCCAATTTTGAGTATTTGGACCTTTGCTGCCTAAGGGAATGGGTACAAGTGCCATACCTGCTTGGAGTAGGTTGGCCATTATCATTTTTCACTCCCTATGAGTTCATTCGAAAAAATCATGCTAATCCTACCCGTTAGTACCACGACTTCATATTTGCGCTCACAAATTGCAAAATAGTCTCTACGACTCAGGCGCAGTCCATTTTCATGTGCATTAACAATGTCGTACCCATTTAGGGCTAACGTTAAAGTGGTTGTTATTGCCCACGCTCGCCGGCTTCCATCTGGGTTTACTTTGGTCAACTTAGCGTTGATGAAGCATAAGTTCGACATTGCTTTGCGGTCTATTGCATCTGCTTTATCAAATTTTTCATAGCAGTCTTGACACATCAAGTACAACAGCGAATCGTTGTGCGGCAACTTTTCCTTGATGATCGGTTTAGCTAAGACCAGATCAAATTCTGAAGTGCAATGTGGGCAGAATGCATGTCCGTATGCTGGGGCAAGGCTAAATTTCATATCGCCCCCTTGTTCGCAGCTTCTTTGCGGCTCAGAATCCATTGGTCGACGTCCCGCTCGAGCCAGCCAACTGCTCGACCCCCGGGGATAAGCGTGAAGGGCTTTATAAATTGCTGCTTTGCAACCATATCAAACAGCTTTGCACTACTGATTTGTAGCTTGCTGCAGACTTTTACATGCCTGATAACTTGAACGCTGCTTCCAGTTGTATGGTTTGAGTTGAGGTGATCTTTATATTTTTGGGCCATGGAATATTTCCTTTCATGGCCGGCATTGTGAGTTTCAGATATTTTTTAAATCGTTAGGCTTGTCAAAACTTAATTCGTAGGTCCCTTGTTCGGGCCTAGGTCGAGGAGCCATAACCCCTATATTTAAGTTTAAGGCCGGCTTATTGGAATGCAAGGACCGCCAGCGCCAAAGTTGGCCCCAAGCATAGCCAAATTAAACTGCTTAAGGACATTCCGAAAATCCAAAGCTCGAACACCAAAATAAATTGTCCAATTCCGTGAAGCCACAAGACACGTACTAGCCACTGTATTTTGTTTTTCTGTTGTAGAAAACCAGCCATCCCGATGGCTGAAATAAGCAGAATAAAAAGTAGTGTTCCCTGTGTCAGCCAAGAAATAGGTTGTCGCTGAACGCTGTATCCAATATCCAAAACCCACCACCCGCTGCCCAGAAAAAAGACTGGAACACCTAGAATCCATTCATGATTGCCGGTGGCCTGAGTTGTTATGAGTTCTGGTACTTCTGGCTTGGTAATGGTTTGCTCGGATCGACCTACGCTTGGGACTTTCACCGACTCGGGCATAGGAGCTCGTTCGCGAGGTCTGGGTGTTTTATGGTTTTCAATTTGGTCTTGCGTGTTACTGGCGTTTTGCAAGCGATTGAGGCATTGCTGCAGCAATGCGCGCGCCTCTTTGTCGTCGTTCAAGTTCAGCAAAGCAGAAAATAAATTTTCCCATTCAGCGCCCAATTTTGGATGCTTGCGTGATGCCCGCAACAGCATTTGCCCTGCACCATGAGCTGTGACGCACCATTTCAGATGCAAATCTTCCACAAGCAGGCCATGGATCCAATCGTTTTGGTGGATATTTCGTGGAACATCGAAGGTCGTAAACCAGTCAGTTGGCTCGGTCAATTGATGGCGTTTGTAGAAGTTTTGCCAATCTTGAGTCAATGCGGTTTGCAGCAGTGGATGCTGATCATTATTGGGCAACATCCAAAGCGGCTTTTGCAAAGCAAAATGGGGGCAAATGGCATTTCCAAAGTCGATCAACCAAACGCGGTTGCCAGAAGCAGGCCCAATATGTTGAAAGACAAAATTTCGTAAGGCGATGTCGACATGCCAAACGTCCAATTGTGCAGTGACAAACAGTGCAGACAATGCCCCTGCCATTGCTTGTAAGATATCTTGCCGCGTCAACGAGCCTGAATTAAACCACTCCTGCAGATCTTTTCCGCCATGGTGCATTTCCAGATAGGTCATTTCGACATGGCTCAGTACCACAGGAGGAACGGGTGCGTGCCGCTGGCCCAAGTATTCCAGTATTTGGTGCTCTCTGGACAGCTCGTAGCGGCTCACAAATGTTTTTCTGTAAATTTTGGGGCCTGATTTATCCATACCTAAACCAGACCATGGCCACTGAGATATCGTCCTGACAGCCTGAAGACAAAGCCTCTTGTGCCAATGTCTGACAGAGATAGCTCAGGTCCTCGGGAGAGGGGATCTGCTTGCTGACTTTATGTAGTGTTTTGTTCAGCGATGAAATGGGCAGGACCCGAGCTGGCCCATCAGACATCAACAGTGCCAGCCAAGTTCCTTGTGCGGGCAAGTCATGCTGGTGCACGGCGTCAAGCACTTCAGATGCGATCAGTTGTCTTGGGTTTCCAGTTGCGTCCAGATCTTTGGGCATGGTGCAGCGCTTTTGCCATGGCCCCCAGCCCCACCAGCTTCGTTGATAAAGCGTCAACTCGCTATCGCCGACACTCACCAGCCGTATCATCCTTGGGGCGACATGCAGACCGACCAGTGTCGCTGCCGTGTTGGGAAAGGATTGCAGCATGTCTTGGTGCAAATCGAAAACCAGTGGTTCGAAATTTAGGGGCTGGTCTCCGTGCACTTTGGCTTGCGTGATTTGCTTTGAAAGCCACAATGCTGCCTGCCCACTATCAGGGCAACTGTTGGCGCCATCGCACAGTGCGTACAAACCTTGCTCAGGGCATGCGCTGAAAGCGTCAAAGCCTAGCCCATTGCTCGGCACTAAGTTGATCGCAGTGCCCAAGATGCACATTGGGGTCATGGCACGGCTCTTGGGCGTGGTGTGGCATGGACGTGTGACGCAGAACTGCTGACTGTGTTGATGTCGATGAGTGGGTATTCGGCTCTGTTTTCCCGTTGATCGGGGGGCACCAGGGTGTCCATTGGGACGCCTGTCAACAATCGCAGGGGTGTACCAGGTTCAATCCGGTGCAGTGTGTCGGGGCGCAGCACGTCTCCCAAAACGGTAGAGCAGGTCAGGCTGGCCGCAGCTGGAACGAAGCAATAAATTTGCCCAAAAGCTTCGAACACGATCAACTGCCGTCGTGAAACATAAGTTCCGGCAATACCGACACCTGATTCAACTGCTATGCTTTGAGTTGTGGCGGTCTCCCTTCCGAGTAAGACGGGCAAATTCACCAACTTTTCAGTGGTGCCGTGTTGGTCATGAATGGTAATCTGGACCGATAAACCGGCTGTTTTTGAACCGCTGCCGAAAGCCTGACTCATCGCTGTGCCGCGAGGGGTTGTGATACTGGTTTCTGAAGGGGCAACTGGCGTTTTTCGAGTGGGGCCTTCAAGGACTGCACGGACTTCAAAGCGCACTTTTCGGCCTTTGATGGAGAGGATAAAAGACTCGTCCTCAGTGTTGGCGTCAAGAGCTTGGGGATTGACTTCGAAGATTGGCACCAAGCCGGGCGAAACACGCACCGAAGCACCTCGACTGGAACGGTATTCCCGCTGGATTACCTGGCTGAAAAAATGGGCACGAAACTGAGGGTTGATACTTTCGTGATTGTAAAGAAAATCTTCTAATTCACGAGATATTTGAGCATCCATCGCTTTGATAACCAAGCTCTCCAGCAAGAAAAAGCTCTCTTCTAGAATGCTGCGCATATAGCGACTTTCTCGCTCTTCAAGTGCTCGTGTAATGGCACTACTGATGAGTGTTTTAAGTTCAAAAATCACATTGTCAGCAAAAGCATCCATTTCTCGTGTTTGCAATTTTTCGATACCTTTATCGGTAGAAGAAATTCCAAAAATGTTACGAAATTTCATGGCGCACTCCTAGCGGTGTAAATAAGATCAAGAAATCGGGTGCAGGGTGAACACGAATCTCCAGACGTGTTTCCAAATCGGGATATTCAGCAGACAACAAATCATAGAGTACACGTCCGTAATCTGCTACCTGCAGTTGTTGGTGAACGTGCTTTGGTACAAGAAGGCACAAACTGCTGTGCTCTCGCAGTTCTGACAAAAGAGTCAGGCTGACTGCCAGCAATTGGGTTAAAGCCGGTGCGGTAGTGGCGAAGCTGAATTTGCGCATCACGGGCCGCGAGAAGCCATTATGATTTGGTGAATGACTGCCATGGCAACATGGCTGGCTGCATGCAGGGGTGGAGCGCCTTTTTCGGGTATGGCAATTACACCGATGCTAAAAACCTGCCGCGGATAAGTTTGATCTTTCGAATCGCCACGCCACTTTGACAAAGCTTGAGTGTCGACCAACCCAGAAAATAAACTTGTACCTGCAAAGCCCGAATCTTTTTGGCTCACAGTGCCAGTTTTTCCCCAGACGCCACAGTCACCCGTGCAGGGTTTTTGCATTTCTTTCCTGAATGCAGCTGAAATGGTACCAGCGCCTTGCCAACCAAACTCGGGGGGTTCGACGGCTTTGCGCATCCCGCCCATTACCGTCAGGGCTGCTGCTGACCATTTTTCGGGAGTGTTCGGACTCCAAGTGGAAAGAGTGGGGCTTATCAGAGTGGGAAGCACTGGGGTCATTTTTTGGGATAAACGCCATATCTGCATGGGCATAACGGCCAAGCCTAAGGCACTCACGCGCGAGTCACCGGCACCTATAACGGCCTGAATGGCGCGTGATGTCTCGGTGTAAGCGGCGTTGCCCCTAGTCTTTTGTTTACCTTGGCGAATGCTGTCGTAAAGTGCCCAGTCAATCATCTTCACCCCACGTTCGGTGTTGGGGTCGATAGCCAATCGCCCGACCAAACCAGGAACCAAACTCGCCACCTCGGTTGACACCAGGCCCACGCGGCCACAATTGGGGCCATGGGTTTGGCAATTCAAATTGAAACCGAAGGCGTCTGAAATCGCCCTTGTGTGGGCTGGAACGAGACAGTGCTGATTTTTTTGATCATCGCAGATGACTTGTCGTTCCCACCATTCGTTACGCTTGCTGACTGAGTTGTCGATTTGACCCGATGTTTTGATTTGCCGTTGCAAGATCAATGGATCCATGTGCTCTTGGGCTGCCAAGCTCAAGGCAAACAAAAGTTTGGCGGTGGACGCCGGTGGGGCTTCCAGTAAAGTCGCACCCAAAGTTCCAGGCCCAGTTTCATCTGCCTTGTTGCATGCGCTGCCATGACACCAAGTGGCCAGTATGTTGCCTGATGATACGTCCATGATCACCACAGAGACATCGCGCAGGCTTGCAAGGGCCGGCACTTTATTACAAGTGGCTTTGTTTAGACACACTGTCCAAAGGTCAAAACTTTGCTGCATTTGAGCGTTCAAAGTCAATAACAATGGCGCTTGGACAGAGAGCTTTCCGTTTATGGCGGCCATGGTAGAGGCTTTTGCAACCCCACTGGCCAAGCGGCGGTAAGAAGAGTTTCCATCGACAGCCGCCAACGACTTAAGTCGGGTGAGGTTGCTGCAATGGAGAGGGTTGCCAGAAAGCAGCAAGGTTTGTTGACCAGCTTGGCCAAGAAAACAGGGAACTTTCCTTGTCCACGTCACGTCTTCAGACAGCTGTTGCTCCACGGTGCGCACCGACATGTTGGACGGCTCGGATGGGCTGGGCGCCAATTGAATGGCAGCCTGAAAGGCTTGTAAAAAACTGCTGCAGCCAGACCAGCGATCGGTCGAACGAGCGGCCATGTTGATACGCTCGTCGGCTTGCGCTTGCGACCAGCCCAGCCTAGAAATGAGCCTAATCCTTAGGATGGCCAATGAGCGACCTTGACAGGGTGAATTGCCATCGACGCCGTTTCCGAGCATATATTGGCTTCCCGATTTAAGACTGTTGCTGGCTGCAATTACTTGGGCAATGCGGTCGGATGGCCTGAAGACGGTTTCACCTGCCTGTGGTGTTTGTTGTTGATGCCACCAAGCAGTGCTGAGCAAAAAGATAAGAACGCAAAGCCCCATCGAAATGGCTCGGCCCGCTAAAACGAGGCTGTAGGGCTTTATCACGTCGAGTCCATTGGTTGAAGATAGCGTATTACCATGACGAGCGTAATAGCGATGACGGGGACCAAAGATGACGACAACCCAATGCTCAACAATGGCATACCCAAGCCAGTCAGGGGAATGACTCTCCAATTACCGAGAAACGTTATTACCGTTTGAGCCGCAGTTCCCCACAGCATGAAAAACGCCATCATGGACAAAGCCCTTGTGCTGCTGCGCAGGGTCAAAAATTGACGCATGAGCCATGCACCCAAACCAATCATGATCGAGAGGTACATTAAAAAAAACACAAAAGTACCTTGAGTGCCTAGAACGCCGGTCAGAACGACTGGCATGTAGTCACTAAGTGCTTGCAAAGGAATGCAGACACCACCCCCGCTGCACCAGGCAATTTTTCCAAAGTTCAAGCCGTTGTCCTGAGCAGCATTGGAAAAAGCCAGCAGCCTTGCAAAGTCACTCACCGATGCGCTTAATGGGTCCAGCATTAATGCAATCCGGGCTTGCACTTTATTGGTCTGGCTCATGAGCGCAGCCATCAGCATGCCTGCCAGTAAGACCACGCCCGCCAGACGTGCACCAAATACCATGTAGAGCGTAGTAATCGCCACGATGGCAGTCACAAGTGCCGCCCCGAGGTCATGAAATACCAGCGCCGACGCGCCAACGCCCACAGCACAAAACGCCGTGAACTGAAGTAAGGGCCTGTTCAATTGAGCCGCGATTGCATCGACCGGGTCTGGGCTTCCATGCGCGCGCGCTTGCCATGTTGTTATCAACCGCCATGGCTTTAATGCAGCTGGGGCAAGTTGCGCAGTGGCGTGAACACTTCGGCCGTGTGTAGCCGTGAGTAAACCTGACATCACGGCCATGCCAAGTTTGAGCGTCTCTGACCCCAAGGCGGGCCCTTGCAATGCATAAGCTAACCCAGCCAGCACTATTAAACATAACATGCTCCCACCCAAATACCGCATCGCCAGCAAGACGAGGAGGCCCAACCTAGGTGCCAGGATCAAACCCGTTGCCATGATGGTCACAGAAATGCCACTGACCAGCATTTGGCGGTTGAACTGATTACCCAAAGGGTTTAGAGGAAACACGGTTGAACCTTGACCATAGTGCACCGATGCATCCGCGGCGATTAGCAAACCCATCCATGTCAACACTGCATAACCTGCCACCAAGCCTAATCCTAACCATCGTGCTCGCCACCAGCCCAGCACCATCAGCATTACCGTACTAAATGCAACGGCCCAAGGTGCCAATGTCAGGCTGATGGCAAGCCCAGCAGCCCTAGCTTGCAAGCCTGTGGGCTTGTCGGTTGCACGCACAACATGCCAATTGATTATTTTAAAAGCCCCACTTGTAGCGTCGTAGTTTTGGCCTTGCTGTTCGAGCAAGAGTTGGAACATATCGGCGTAAGCCGCACTGTCTGCAGGGAGACCTTGGCTTGGGCTGGCCAACCGTCCCGAGCGTTCGGCCCACTGGTCTAGAAGCGACTGTAATGCAAACAACGGTTGCGTCAGCATTGGTTGGTCTTCGCGCAATGTATCCAAGTGTTCCGACAGTGAACGTAATTCCCGTTGTCGCAACTCAACCGAACGAAGAGCCTGCTCCCAGGCCATTTGGGCTTGCTCAGAAACGATCGGGCTAAGGGTGTTCAGGTCGTAGCCGCTTCGGCAATCGACTTGGGAGAGCGGTCTTTGGGTCCACATTTCGCAAAATGTGGACGCACCTAGTGTTGGTTCGGTTGGTGTTCTGACCCATGAATCCACCGCCCGTGACAGCGCAATTTCACGCGCGTCTTCGGCTTTAGGAAACCCCACCCAAGACGCCAAGCCCAAGCTAATGGCCATGGCGCCCCCAAGCCAAAGCGGCAAGGTTTTTGACCAAATTTTCATAAAATTAACATGCCAACGCCTTAATTATAAAAAGATAAAAATTTTTATTAGGGAAACTTGGCAGTCTTTACATTTTAATTAGATAAAGCTATGATGTTAATGTGATGTACAAATATACAACCATATCGTTATCACGACATCCCAAGCCGGGAATAATGGTAGTACGAATATTGCTAATTGCCTGCATGGCACTGAACTTGTCTGCTTGCGATCAACTTCGTACGCGTTTGTCCAACTTAATTGCACCGCAGACACCGGAAGAAGCACTTAAATCCATCGATACCATGTTGGAAGCGGGCCAAACGAAAGAGGCGCGCGCCAAAGCGGAGTCTTTCGCTGAAACTCCCGGTGACTTGCGCCCCTACTTTGAATTGGCGGTTGCGCGTTTGGCTGCTAAGCAAGGGGATGCGGATGTAGCTTTACAGTATTTGGTTCGAGCAATGTCTAAATTGGACCTTACACCAGATGAGCTCATGGCTGATGAAGCATTCAATTCCCTACACATGGATGTTCATTTCTTGCAAGTCATCACGGGGCAAACCAACGTTATTCAAGCTAAGAAAATCACTAACAGGCAAGTCAACGCCGTTGAAGACACCCAGATCAAAATCAACAATCAAGGTACCGAGGTGCGTGCAGGCGACATCGTTATTAAACTTCCCAACTGATTAATATTCCATGAAAACAAACATCATTGCATTGGCAACTGGTTTAATTCTTTCATTGGCAGCGGGCGCCTTGGCGCATGCCCAAACAGTTACCGCATCCACGCAAACCACAATTCAGATCACCAAAGGCGCAAGCCCTGCTTCTCTTAAAAGAAAGCTTAAAGAGGAGCTTGAAATTAAAGCCGTGAAGAATTTGCTTGAAGCTTCCTTCGCCATTAAAATGACGCCACAGGTAGAGGCTAAGCTGTCTGAATTGGTGGAGCTTTTGAGTGAATCGATTCAAATTTCTATGGATCCAGCGGATGGCGAAGTCCTATCGGGCAAAGCCACAATCTCTATTGCATCTGCAAAGCTAAAAGAGTACCTGATTAACAAGGGCATTGGCGCTGGTGACATTGCTGCCAAGTCAGCAAAAATTCTCGTCTCTATTGATGAATTCATTGGTGTTGCGACAGCAAATGATGGCAAGACACCAACTGAATCAGAAGTTCAATATTCACATGATAAAAGTAGTTCCTCCGACACCAGCGCTAAGGCGACAGGAAGTCAAAGTGGATCGTCAGCGTCTGCTTCATCACGTAAAAATGATGTCGCATTGGCATCCCGTGATTCTGTGGCTGTTTCGGGTCGCCAATCGTCAGCGGTAGCGGCGCGCCAAGATACTGCTGTCGCAGCACGCCGTGACTCTGCTGCAGCTAGCCAAGGCGCCGCTGCCGCAGCTTCGAGCCAATACGCCGGAGCGCAAAGCACGCAGTACCAAGCGGCTCAATCATCGCAATACGCTGGTGCTGCATCGTCTTCAAGAGCATACACCGATAAGAGCCAAAGTGCCAATGCACAAAGTTCATCATCTGCATCTGCCTTCAGTGCAGATCAGAAAAACGTTCAGCAGCAAACCGACAAGGTCAGCTACTCGGTTAAAACCAAAATGCCGGAGTTCAACAACGCCAAGCCCTTGGGTGCACAAGACCGTGTCTTGGCATCACGCTTGAGTGGCGAATTCCAAAACAACGGTTTGCGACTTGTAGCTGAAAACGATTTGCGTGCAGAAGGTGGTCGAATTCTCCCAATTTTCGAAATCACCAACAACGGACGGATCAACCAGTTTGTCGATCTTATTCAAAAGAAGAACATTGAAGCCGATGTGTGGGCAACGGGTCAAGCCAGCTACACGATCGTTGGTACGACGCCCAGCGGCACGCAATGTAACGGTAACTTGGCCGTTCAAGGCCGTTTCCTTGAAGGTAATGAAATCTTCTTCGATGACTCATTACAGGCCGCTGCCGTAGGCAATGGCGACCAAGATTGCCGTGGACGGTTAGGCAACGCTTTGGCCACATCCTTGGCCAAAGTCCTGGCCGAAAGAGCTAACAAAGAATTGAACGCTCGATCCTCACGCGGCTCGGTCTACACGTTGTACCTGTATAGCGCTGCCTCTTTGGGTCGTGGTGAGCGCAACAAGTTCCAGGCCAGCCTCAAAAGTACCGACGGCTTGCAAGCTAGCGAGCCTCGGATTGGCGACAACTTCATGGCAGTCAGCGTACAGATGGCCGGCTCTCTCGACAGCACGATCAACAAAGTTCTTGACTCACTCAATTGGGACAAGGCCGATTACGTGACACGTCCTGGAAATCGGATTTGCATTGGCTTGGAAGGAAAACAAGCGTGCCCTGCTGATTTGCGCTAATTTTTATCTGATTGAAGCCATGACATCAACCCGCTTCTCTGTTGCTATGGCATTGTGTGCTTCTTGGCTTTCCAGTGCCCATGCTACAGCCGAATTCCAGTACTACGTTTACCCTGTCGGTGGCATCACGGGGATCAGTCAATCAGCGATCAAAACAAAACAAGTCACCCCCAAATACGGCGGCATGATCGATGAAAAATATGCCGATCTCTTTTTTGATGCAGGCACTCAAAAAGCCTTGGTTAATAGCTTCAAAGAAGGGGTTGCAAAGCAGTTTCCAACTTCCGTGGTTGGCGCCAATCAGATTGGCACGAGCAAAGCAGGCAATTATAAGTACCAGCCCTACGAGGTTGCCGAATGTCGACCTGGATTCACTGCAAATTACAAAGACAGCTTTGCAATAGCGATTGGCATTAGTCGCTTATCAACTTATTTCAATACTTACAGCGACTTCACGCAGGTTCTGATCCCTATCACTTACACGGTGCGATTTGTCAAGCTCAACGGGGCATCTGTGGTTTTTTCCAAAAGTGAAACCATTTACACAGGCATGACAGCACCGACGGTTGATTTCTTTCGGCCAGGCGGCAAAGAGATAAAGCCAGAAAACGTGGCAAAACTCAAAGCGGCAATCCTGACCGATGGCTTGCAGATGGTGCAACGCCATATTGATGCTGCAGCCAAGGGCTTTACGCCCAAGCAATCTGAAATCACCATCGCGGCTAGAGACGGAGATTACTTTATTTTCAACAATGGTAGTGAAGTTGGCTTTTCTTCTGGAGAAGATTTCTACCCAGTTAACGACAAAGGCGAAGAGTTTGCATTCACGGTGCAATATGCAAGCAATGGCATTGCAGTGGCAGTAGCTAGCAATTTTACTGCGGATATAAAAAGTGCCACTAACCGGCTGCGTCAGGGTGAAAAATTGACCTTCAGCTTTGCCCGCCAAGGTAAAGATGACGCCAAGCCTACGGTTATGGCGGTTCCATACACACCGGTAGCTGGTTCCAGTTTGACCGACCAACAGGTGCTCGACAACGCGTTGCTATCGATTGTGGCCGATGACATCGGCTTTAAGGCACCTTTCAATGTAATAAAGCATGATTCGGACTTTTCGCGGCTCAAAACACAAATTCGCGGTGAGGCCAATTGCGAATCCACGATGTTCCAAGACATGGATGGTTTTGCAGACAACTCCACAAAACTTAGGGCCAACCCCGATTTTTATTTGAAGCTCGATGCGCATAGTTCACCAGTTTTTACGGCCACTGGTGTTGGGGGTGCTACTAGCACGTCAGTTTTTACCAACGCGGTGACATTGAGTTTGATTGATCGGTCCAGTGTGGTGAATCAGGTCTTTATGGGTAGCAATCCCTATGAGTTGACCCGCACAGGCGGTAAAGGACTTGACAACAATCAGGCCAACGAAATCAACTTGAAAAATGCCGCCTTAACGTCTATGCAGTCCACGCTATTGGGTTTCTCCGTCAAGCCCAAGACAGTGAGCATTAAAGCGGTCAGCAATGGTGTACTTACTTTGGCTCAGCCCCTGCCTTTGTCGGTTTTTAACCAGGCCAAAATCGTTAGACCGCTGAAAGCCGGCTCGTCCACGGCCACAATCTTGATACCCTTGTCAGGCAGTGTGGCGCAGCTCATCAAACCCACACAAGACACAGACAAAATTGAGATCAAAGGCGTAGTTCAACCTTCAGACTTGATCATGCTCGGTGGTACCGATTCCGCTAACAAGCCGCTCAAATTCTGCGATGATTCTCGAAAGCGCCATTTCTTTTTGACGCCCAATTTGAAGCACCCTTCGAATGGTGAGGCCTTGGTGGGCCGCGTCATTCCTTTCAAGGTCAAGGGCTACAACTTTGTCGAGACCGATGGACCTTATTTGGACAGTATTCAGTTGGCACTAAAAGAAGGATTTTTTAGCAACTCAGATGTTGTCAAAAATGTGGATACGCCTTACTGCGCAGTGGCCCAAGAAGTGCAGCAGCTTCTAAAAAATGAATGCGCTGACGAAAAATGTACTGGTTCGGCTAGTGTGGCGTCAGGGGTGCGGATATATGAGGGTGCCAACAAAATAGGCGAGTCCATTGTGGGTGCGAAATTTGACTTCTCGGAAATTAAACCAGACGCCCTGTCTCAATTTGTAGGCGTTAAAGCTTACGAACATCACCTTAACAGTATTTCTCAACACAAAACTAAACTTCATTAAAGGTTCCCGTATGAAAAATAAACTAATTGTGCTTTTCATGGCGTTCGGTATAGCTTCTTCGGCTAACGCTCAATTTGGTAGTCTCGGTGGATTGCTGGGTGGTAGCACTAGTGGTGGTGGTGGTGATGTTGGTGCCATGACTGATGAATTCAACCGTGATGCATCTGCCATCAATGAGGTCGTCACCTATTCCTTGATTCAAATTGTGGCTGCATTGGGCGATAAGCAACAAATTGCCGCAGTTAAGGCTGTTAACGACAACTTGAAGAAAGCCACTGATCCTAAAGAAAAAGGTAGTATTCAAGGCACAGCTATCAAAGAACAGGCCACTATTGCCGAGGAATTGTTGAAGTCCGATCAGGCAAAAGCTAAAGTCGAAAAAATGGAACCAGCAATGCAGCAGAAGGTGGCGAAATCCATTTTTGCAGTTGGCGTGGCTTCATTGCGTATTCCAGTCTTGATGAACAAGGGCCAGAAGATCATTCAAGGCGTGGGCAGCAATCCAATGAACATCATCAAAGTCTTGCCCGTGAAAGACGGCTTGGAGATTTTTGCTTCTGCCTTGCCCAAGATGCCCATCATTTTGTCGACAGGTTTGAAGTTGATGCGTGACGTGAAAGTTGATCCTGGCAACCCAGCGGCTGACTCCAAAATGGAAGCCGATAAGAACCCCACAATTCCAGAGTGATTGGCATCGCTATTTCGCCACGCTCAGCGTAGGTTGATTTTGAATAGGCTCAATTATAGAAGCCTGACCATGAGGTCGGGCTTTTTCTATAGGTGTGGTTAGCCAAGCAGCCTGCCAACTTTGATAAATTGCACGCGGTATTCCACGGACGGCACTTCATGTGATGCTCGGTTACACAAGTTTCATGTCCAATGCTAGCTCAAAATACCAAACAGCTGAAATATGTGACTGTTTATCAATAATGGGAAATATTACACGATTGTATTTTTCGTTTGTAACCCATTGATTTATAAAGCTATTTAAGGAGCTGGGTTTCTGTAAATCTGCGTTATTGTTCTGAGCTAAGCCAGCGGGTTATTGTCCTGACACTCGGTGCAGTTTTGCCGTCACCTCTGCTTGTAAGTGAGGTGAGTTCTCCAACCAATCTTTGCCCGTGGCTTACAGCGCCCCATTGGTTGTGGATGATTTTTGCGACTTTGTGGATCGTATAGATAGGACTAGTTTTGATTTTTGATATCAGCACACAGTTTTTCGTCCTAAGCTCGTTAGCTCGAATGCTTGCTAGGCGTTTGTTTTCTTTACCGGCTTCTTCGCGTATATCTTTCGCGCGCCTTGTATATTTGTCATCATCGTCCAGAATTTGCTTTTCAAAACCTTCGAGGCTCTCATCTCCTAATGAGGCCATGCTGTAGGCATGTTCATCTGGTGTCCAAACACCGTGTTTGTAAGTCTTTAGTATTTCTTGTCGAATTTTTTCACTGTGATCTATTGATTCTTGGAGCGCGTTGTGCTCATTAGCGTTTGGTGTTTTTAAATAGGGAGGTATTTGACTTAGCATCTCATTGATGCGACGTTTTTCAAGGGTTACCTTACCGGGTGGCCGCCCGCGTTTTTTACCTGCGCTCATGCTTTTTTCCTGGATAGTTGGGCTACCGAACCTGTTTGTTTAGGTGCGTTCTCGACGTATACCTGCCACTGTTGCATTAGCTTTGCGCGTTTCTCTATTTGGTCTTGGCGGCGATACGCGGCCTCAGCTTTGTTCGGGATAGAGTGAGCCAGTGCTAGCTCTAAAGTTTCGTTTGCAAAGCTGGTTGTTTCACTTGCCCAGTCACGAAATGTTGACCTAAGTCCATGTGGTGTGTAAGCCTTGAATTTCGCCATGCGCTTCATCACGATGCGGCATGTACCTGTAGACATATGGCTGTTTTTCTGGACCGAATGCCCCGGAAAGATGTACTCGTTTTGCTTAGCTGCTTTCATTGCCTGAAGAATTTCAATAGCACGAGTTGATAGGGGGACCCGATGTTCTTTCCCCGTTTTCGTTCTTTCTCCGGGGACATTCCACACCTTTGTGGGCCAATCAATCTCATCCCATTTAGCTGCAACCACTTCACCAGTTCTTGCGGCGGTTAACAATATGAATTCCAGTGCCAAAGGAGCGGTGCCTCCTTCCTTGCGAAGCGCAGTTACAAACTCGTTTATTTGAAGATATGGGATAGCCGGGTGGTGTTCGACTTTTTTGATCTTCTGCGACTTTGGCAGTAACTCGCCAAGCGCCCCCTTTAACCGTGCTGGGTTATCTCCCTTGCAATATCCTCGTGCTTTGCACCAGTCCAAAACTGACTCGATGCGCTGCCTGACCCTTGTCGCTGTTTCATTTTTTGTTAGCCAAATGGGTTGTAGGACCTTGTGTATGAGTTCGGTATTGATGTGGTCTACAGGTATTCGGCCAAGCAGAGGGCTTGCATAGGTGGTGAGGGTGTTTTGCCACTGTTGTCCATGCTTGATATTTTTCCATTCCACGGATTTGACCGCCATGCACTGGGTAACGGCTTCGTCAAAGGTGATCTGGTGTGCCCTTGCTGCGATGGCCGCTGCACGTTCTTTATCCCGCTCGTCCTTGGGATCGACTCCATTTAGGACCTTTAAACGCAACTCACTGCTAAGGGTGCGTGCATCGGTAAGTTTGCGAACTCGCGCTGAACCCAGACCAAGCTCCCGGCGTTTCTTGGTCGTTGGACTTGTATACCTAAAGACCCATGAACGGGTGATCCGGTCGATTGTTGGGGTAACTTGGAGGTATAAGCCAGTATGTGATCCGTCTGCGTGATAACCGGCTCTTGTCTCTGTATCGACCTGTCGTGCTGATAAGGATTTTGCTGCGTTTCTACCCACCTATTTACCCTCCAATTTGCCCAAGATTGTAGTGGACCTTGCTGGAGTTGTCTAGAGCTAAAGCTCAGTATTTATGTGGGCTATCAGAGAGAAATGGTGCTTTTTGGACGTGTCTGGGTTTGGATGCGTAGGACGCCTTCTCCGCCAGAAATAGCAAATAAAACGGGCCCTAGTGGCCCGTTTTTTTCGTTTACGTCACCTCAACGCCACAAATCGCGGCAAAAAATGATGCATCGCAGCAGTAGAAAGGCATTTAGTCCTTACACTTCG
>Ga0209107_10000634_pt1 | contig 20224 bp, 16 predicted proteins | sample LakErihyJuly2011_2_FD_187460 | JGI IMG/M metagenome (GOLD analysis project Ga0209107, IMG submission 187460) | Freshwater microbial communities from dead zone in Lake Erie, Canada - CCB hypolimnion July 2011 (SPAdes) (version 2) | ecosystem: Environmental > Aquatic > Freshwater > Lentic >...
ATATATATTGGTAATAAATATGTAAATATTATTTAGATGATAATAGAGATATTTATTAGTTCAATAATAATAGGTGCTATCGTGGGATTACTTGGTATAGGAGGTGGTATATTATATTTGCCATTGCTTGTTCATTATAATTTTTCATTTCAGCAAGCAGTCGCTATATCTCTTTTCTTAAATACAATACCTAATTCATTGCCTGGATTGTATTTATATTATCAACACGGATTTTTTGATTTCAATGCAGCGGTTATAGTGGCGGCAGGAAGTATATTGGGAGGTATTGTAGGTGCTTATTTAGGTACAAATAATTATATTGATGATAAATCATTATATCGTATATATACAGTGCTTTTATTATTTACAACTATATATATGTATTACCATTATTGCTAAATGCTAATATAAAAAATGATAATAAAAAGATTTAGATATTATAACTAAATGTCCAAGAAAACTCTAGGGCAATTTTACACAACAAACAATGAATATATTTTACAAAATATTAAAATTCCGAATGATATTAGAAATATAATAGAACCATTTGCAGGGAATGGTGATCTCGTCGATTTTATTGAAAAAGATGCAAATCAAAAAAATATAAAATATAATATTGAATGTTATGATATAGAACCTAAAAAGGATTATATCATAAAAAGAGATACAATAAATGAACCACCTAATTATAATAATAAATATATTGTAACAAATCCTCCATATTTAGCAAGAAATAAATCTAATGATAAATCATTATTTGATAAATATAATGTAAACGATTTGTACAAATGTCTTATTAAGAATATAATAAGCAACGAATGTCTTGGTGGTATTTTGATAATTCCATTAAACTTTTGGTCTTCTATACGTATTGCTGATATAGATTTGAGAAAATTATTTTTAGAAAAATATAAGATTTCTATATTAAATATTTTTGAAGAGCAAGTATTTTCTGATACATCATATACTATATGCTCATTTCAATTTGAACTTAATAATAATCACGCGAATTTATTAAATATATGTATATATCCTTCAAAGACTAATATAATTACAGAATTAAATCCTGAAAATAACTATATAATTGGTGGCGAAATATATAATTTACCATTAAATAATATTTACAAAATTGCAAGACTTACTAATAAAAATAAAGATAGGTGTAATACAAATATTTTAGTCAAATGTATAGATGACAATATTACATCACAGATAGGATTGTCTTTTGTGGAAGATAAAGATATATATATAGATAAAACACCTAATCAATCAGCACGAACCTACGCAACTTTGATAATAGAACCAAAAATAGATAAGGAAACACAAAAAAATTTAATAGAAAACTTTAATAAATATTTACGCGAACATAGAGAAAAATATAGTTCGCTTTTCCTAACAAATTATAGAGAAAGTAAAGATATTGCTAGGAAACGAATTTCATTCGATTTAGTCTATTCTATAACAGAATATATATTAGACAAAATGAATTCCTCCTGATTTTTTTTTAATTTATTTGTACATCATATTTTTAGAAAAATTGATATAAGCAATTAAATATATATATTTTTTAACAAAGTATTTATTATGAATAGCGAAATGCTAATGTCAAATGTCCCCCCTACCAATCTAACTGAATTAATTGAAAAAACTTATAGTAATTATGATGGAAACGCTTCATATGCTAATACACTCATTTCTACTCTTAAGACTTATCATTTCTGGCCTAATATCAAAGTTAAAAAATTTAAGAATAATGATGATATTGTGCTTCTTCATAATAATTACAAGATGAGTAATATTTACGAATACAAGGAATTGTATGAGCAGTGTAGAAGTATTGTGTTGGATTTTACGCTATCATGTAATAATAACGTCGTAGTTACTTATGCCAATTCTATTCCTCAAAGAATTAGTTATGAGGATTATATTAACACAGGCGTATATAGTGAAACAGATAAATGTTATGAGGCATATGACGGAACTATTATTACTGTTTATAATTATAAAAATCAATGGTATTTCGGTACTTCAAGTTGTCCTGATGCGAATAGTTCAAAGTTTTCGCACCCTACAAAATCTCATGGGAAGATGTTTGATGAGGTACTAGAGCGATTTTATAGTAAAGTTCCTGAAATTCCTGAAAAGTTGTCTCAACTGTCCCCTGCTGATGCTAGTGAAACTTTGCGTGCTATGTTTGTTTCTAATTTGAATCCAGAACATGCTTATGAGTTTGTATTGATTCATTACGAGAATAAACATATTATTGATTATACTGATGTTCTTGGTGAAAATTATAAGGAACTCGTACATATCAACACTAAAAATAGAATTACTTTGGAAGAATATGATATTAATATGTCTTCAATTCAAGAATTGTATAATATGGGTGTTAGATATCCTGCGTATTTTGCGGATATTAATCAGGCAAATCTTCATATTAATCAAAATAAAAGTTATGGATTGATTATTAAGAAGAAGGTAGAAGGAGAAAACTTTTCGCGACTATACAAGATCTCATCAATGTATATTAACTATCGTGAAGAGACTGACCCGTGTCATCCTAATGTATGGATGAATATTCTTAGCGTATATATGAAAAACAAACAAAATTATACGATTAAGGATTATATTGCTACATATAACCCTAATATTCAAATACCTATTGATAATAACGGGAGACAAATTGACCCCACATATTTGGTTCATACAATTATTTCGACAATCAAGGATAGCCTATATAGTTATTATAAATCAACAACTACTTATAATCCAACTTACAAGAGATTTAAGATGAATAAAGAGATGGATAAACAATTCGCACCAATCATTCAATATCATTTGGCACAATTGAGAAATCTACAGGTTACCACTTTTAATAAGAAACTAATTACTTGCTCAAATATCTATTATTATCTGTGTCAGTGTAATGATGTCAAAAATATCAAAACACTTATTCAATTCTTCGCATCTAATCCAATTAATGAAATGCAATCGCGTACATCTATGTGTTTCGCGATTATGAATACATTGATTTCATAAATTTGATAAATCTAAAATATATTAATAATAATAGATAAGAATATAAAATATGTTTGACTATTTTTCTACACAAGGATGGATATATATAATATTCAGTATAATATTGACAATTATATGTTTAATATTAAATATATATATAGAAGGCCCAGGTGTATATCTAGTAGCATATGTGATATATATACTTGTTATAATGTTAACGGGTTATAATATAACTTGTTTGACAAAAGGGGAATGTTATATATGGAGTTGGATAGTTAGTATAATGTCTTTAATACCTATGATGTTATTAATAGTATTCCTAATATATTTCATAATATATAAAAAAAAATAAATATATAAATACCTTTTTTTATTTTTAAAAATTGATATATAAAAATATTATAAACTATATATTAATAGGATGTTTTACAATTATAAGTTTGATTCAAGCGACCCTTCAAATAATCATAGTTTTGATATTCATGATATTGATTTGGCTATTGTAAATGGTATGAGAAGAATTATTATGACTGATGTACCTAATTTAGGAGCAATTGGTGAAAAATTGGATAAAGAAGAGCCTACAGTTGATGTTATTACAAATACTGGTGCTTTACATGATGAATTTATCATACATCGTATTGGATTAATCCCTATTTGTATGACAACCGATGAAATTGAAAATTATGAAGATAATTCGCTTGTGATTGAACTAAATGTTAAAAATACTACTAGTAAAAGTATTGATGTAAGAACATCTGATTTTAATGCTAAATTAAATGATGTTGATTTAACTGAAAAAAAACTAAAAGAACTATTCCCGCCAAATAAAGTATCAAAACATAATATATTGATTACCCGCCTAAGACCAGATGAACATCTTCATTTAAAAGCAAATATTGTAAAAAGAACGGGGCGTGATAATGCTTCATTCAATCCAGTTTCTTTATCTAACTTTTCATATATACAAGATCCTAAAGAGGCTAAGAAATATGATAGCATTTTAGATAAAGAACGTGCTTATTATATGAATGAATATGGAGATCCAACAAAATTCAAGTTTGATATAGAACATATTAATGTTAATATGGGGCCGCGATATTTAATTCCTAAATCCCTAGATATTGTTATAAATAAACTAAATAATTTAATGTCTGAATTGGTAAATATTAATAATTCGGAAATTGTTAAAATCCAACAATTCCAAGATATTACAGAGACATATGAGTTTATTATTGACAATGAAGATGATACGTTGGGAAATATTGTACAATCATACGTACATAATAATTATGTGAGAAATAAGAAAAATGTAAATAATATGACTTGTAAATTTATTGGATATATTTGTCCTCATCCTCTAAAATCTACTATGATTATTAGAATTACCTTAGCGGATATTACAGAAAAAAATATGTTTATCACATTTATGGAAAAAATATGTAAAGAAATTGTAAATGAAATAGTAGATATTAAGACAAAATGGAATAAGTTCGCAATAGATAATAATGTATCATAATTTATATTATTATATATTAAAAGAAAGAGAAAAATTAATAATGTCAATTAACATCAATGATATTGTGTATAATTATGAAGATGAAGAATTGGATGACATTGAATATCTTGAGATAATGAATTATAAGGAATTTTCGCGGAAAGATGATATCAATAATAATTTATTTGAATTATTTTCTAATAAAAATAATATCGGTGACATATCTAAATATTTTGGGAATATAATAAATGATAATGATTACAAACGTGGGAAAACTAAAGATTATGTTGAATTATATGAATATAGAAAGAAGGCTAATCAAATAACTGATCTTATTTTTAATATAATAAAAAACACTGATGATAATAATGGAAATTTGCTAGATTATGATAATTATATTTTTAATGCTGATGTAGAAAAAATATTTACAAGCGAAAAAATTATAAATAAAACTGATGTCCAAAATTTTAATAATTTAAAGAAAAAAACAGTATCAAATCATGATATAGCAAAAAATAAATATTTTTTTGCCATAAAATATAATAATGATTCTACAAAAGTGCGTTTAAAACCTTTATCAAAAATAAATATTACAATAGAACCCAATGATAAATTTTTCCCAATATATTACCCCATATTTCCTAGCGACGACGTTAATATACCTATAATATCTGTTAATTATAAAATCCCAAAAGTAATCACAAACGATTATATATATAATCAAATAACATCACATTTAATTAAATCAAAAAATATTAATTTTGTATCTTCCGAAAATTATGAAAACATTAGAGATTTAGTAAAGGATGTTAAACCTGATATTTATAATATTTTAGAATATTTAAAAAAAAATATTAATTACGATTACTATGATATTGAAATTGCTTTAAATAAATTTGGCAAAACACTAGATTTAATTAATAAAGAAGATTTTGACGCTCTATATGATTATTTGACAAAAGCAATAGGGAATTTAAAGGAAAGGAAAAACATTATAAGACCTGTTAAAATTAAAAAACCCGATATTATTAATAAAAAGTTGCTATTCTTTGAAAAACTATCTAGCACTATACAGTTATTGAATTTAACAGAAAATATCATAGAGTTTTTAGATAAAAGTAAAATGATATTAGATAATGAACGCGAGAATAATATTATAATTCAAGAAAAAAGAGAATGGAAAGATTTAAATATATATAAGATATTACAAGAGATTAAGAATACAGGTAATTATGATAATGAAGCGGCAATTGTACAAATATTAGATATTATTAAACATTTTCTAAAAAATGAAAATATATCAGAAGCAATACAAACTATAGATAATATATTAAAAACTAATGAAAAAAAAGAGTTAATTGTGAAGAAATATGAAAAGGTTAAGGGAGAAAATGAATATTCGAGAAATCATATTTTTGACTATGACAAAGATGGTAAGCAATACATTATATCATATCGCGAAATTAAAGAAATTAAAGATAGTCATACAGACGGCATTCCTATTAATGCCGAAGGTACTATATACGAATCTAGACAAGAGAATGACGATGATACTATAAACAATGAAAATGATGATATAAATATGCTAGATTATAATAAATTAGATATTGAAAAGTATAAAAAAAACAATATATATAATATTGAATTAGGATTCATAGATGCTTTAGAAAATCTTTTGAATATTATGTATGATATAAGTAAATTTGCTTGTATAGATTTTGATTACGACGCTTTATGTATTGAACTATTCAAATATAATCGTAGTATTTATAAAAGACGCGATCTATATAAAAAGTATTTTGAAGATAATGACATTGAAGTTAGTGAAGAAATTATGAATAGTTTAGATATAATAGCACCTAAATTTATTTATGATTTAGTTAAAAGTAAGTCTGTGCCATTTGCGGACATTGATGATAATCAAGAAACTATAATAAATGAATGTAATAAGATATGGATAGAAGAATTTAATGATATGTTTCTAAATGCTTTAGCATATTGTATAATAAATATACAAGAAAAAATATTGAATAATACTATACCTATAACTGTTGATTTATTGAATGGTAATTTCATAAGTTATTGGGATAATTGCGGAACGCCTATACATAAAAAAGAAAAACGCGGTGTAATGACATATTTAATAGAGGTAGTAAAAGAATATTTTCAAGGAAAAATAAATAATAACTTTAATGAATATAAAATAAATACGGACAATTTATTTGATAGAACTTATAAAAAGATTGAAGAATATTATTCGGTAAATTTAGAAAATATTAAAAAGAATGATGAAATATGTAGAGAGAAAAAGAAAGAATTGAAAGGTAAAATAGAAAGAGAAAAATTAGTTAAATTATGTAAAAATGATAAAAATGAAAATAAATTAGAGCAATGCAAGAGACAATATGTTCTATCATTATTATATATGCCCGATGTTAATTATGTAAAAATACATAGATTTTTGAACGGTTGCTGTTTAAAACAATTAAATGATACTTTTAGTGATAATATTGATTTTGAAAATTCTAATAGAACTGATTTGATATTTTTTAAGGAAAAATATGCTAAAATAAGGATGACGAATAAACCACGTGATTTAAGATTTATTCCTAATAAAGATAAAAATGAACTTTTTAATGAAGATGAAGATATAATAGATCGTATAATTTTTGATGATATGTATAATATTGATAATAATTCTAAACTTGTTGTGATATGGTTAAATAAAATGAAGGATAAAAACAATAGTATATTCCCAATTGATATTATAGAAGATTTTGAAAATAATAATATAAAATCTATTAAATCGAATATAACTTTTAATATAAATTTATTGACAAAAACGTCTAAGCATATAGGTGATGATTTTATTGATAATTTTAATAATGTTAAGAAAAATAGCAAAGGGAAAAAGGATTCTAATGATAAAATTAATTATTTAAATATAATTCGTGCTATAATGAAGGTATTATATGGTAATTTGCGTAATAAGGATAACAGTGAATATATTAATATATTACTAAATAATTCTATAAATGATTTAAGGGCTATAATAATAGATTTGAAAGAATTGAATAATATATACAATGATGAAATTGAGAATAAAATAGATATTATAAATAAATATATTGTAAGTAGGGCATTATGTAGTCCATTTAATACATATGATACTTTAAATGGAAAAATAATATCTAATGTAATAGATCATCAATTAATATACAAAATAACAAATGATATATATAAAAGTGTTTTAGAAATAATAAAGATATCATTTCCAACTATGGAAGAAAATATAGAATTTTTAAATAAGCAACGTGAAGAAAATAAACAGGGAAAAATCAAGATTCTTAATGATAAAACAATAGAAGATATTAAATTACTTAAGGAATTGAAAAAAGCGGGGGTAAATAAGGCTATTATTCAAGAAAAAATAAATGAAGTTGATGAAGTAAATGATATTGAAACAGCAGATGATATTTATAATGATGATGCTATATTTGATAATGGTAAAAATAAAGAAGATAATTATAATGTATTAAATGATATCATGACTAATGAAGTTAAAAATGATTTGGGTGAAGATAATGATATATTGATGACTTATGATAGGGATGATGACGATGAATATATGGAAAACGAAGACAAGGGTTTTATATATAATTAAATAAGAAATTATATTAAATATTCTATTATGATACTGTTTGCTATATTTGTGTATTTTTTCTAAAGTTAATACATATATCTTGGCTTCTCTCGAATCCCTTAAAAGGTCGCACATGCTGAAGGCATGCCTTAAGAGGCCTCTCTATAGCCTCCTAGAATCCAAACCAAAAAATCTTAAAAATCCTATTTTGAATTTTGAGTAGCACAGCGTATATCTCTGATATTTCTAATTTTTCTAAAGTTTTTTATAAATTTCTAAATAAATAAAGTTATGTACTCAAATTTTAAAATCAAAAAAATATAAATATCTTGGCTTCTCTAGAATCCCTCGAATGGTCGCACATGCTGAAGGCATGCCTTAAGAGGCTTCTCTATAACTGCTTAGAATCCAAACCAAAAAATCTTAAAAATCATATTTTGAATTTTGAGTACATATCTCTGATATTTCTAATTTTTCTAAAGTTTTTTATAAATTTCTAAATAAATAAAGTTATGTACTCAAATTATTCTATTCATTTTTATAAATATCTTGGCTTCTCTAGAATCCCTCGAATGGTCGCACATGCTGAAGGCATGCCCTAAGAGGCCTCTCTATAACTGCTTAGAATCTAAACCAAAAAATCTTAAAAATCCTATTTTGAAATTTGAGTACATATCTCTGATATTTCTAATTTTTCTAAAGTTTTTAATAAATTTCAAAATAAATAAAGTTATGTACTCAAATTTTAAAAATCAAAAATATAAATATCTTGGCTTCTCTAGAATCCCTCGAATGGTCGCACATGCTGAAGGCATGCCTAAAAAGGCCTCACTATAACCTCCAAGAATCCAAACCAAAAAATCTTAAAAATCCTATTTTTAATTTTGAGTACATATCTCTGATATTTCTAATTTTTCAAAAGTTTTTTATAAATATCTTGGCTTCTCTCGAATCCCTTAAAAGGTCGCACATGCTGAAGGCATGCCTTAAGAGGCCTCACTATAACCTCCTAGAATCCAAACCAAAAAATCTTAAAAAATAATTTTACGAATTCATATATATAATTTTATACATTTTCTCCCGCTCCAAATACCTTAGTATCTTCAGTTGATACAGTTGTAGTTGGTAAATCGTTTTTTGGCGGTACAGTAGATATATTTACAAGAGAAGCACCCCCTTGTATATCCTTTCTATTAGCACTGAGTCTTTTAACAACATTGGTATTGCCTATAATACCATTTAATTGAATAGGTATATATCTATCAGCATCAGTAAAACATTTAGCCACCTCTGTTTTATACTTTACAGGAATTTCTTCAAACGAACAGTCTTGTATTAAATTATCATATTTTAGCGATAATATATTAAATGTTTCTTTTGTTACATTCCCATCACACGCTTCTATTTCTTGAGATAAAAGCATAAATTGTTGGGATAGTTTTTTAAATATTTCAAATTTTTCGCTCGCTTTTATGCTATTTGTAAGAGACATTATAAGAACACTAACAGCATTAACAATAATATTAGGTATCTTAATAGCGTTAGCATCTTCGCTAATACTATTTATAATACACATAGTAGAACTAGTTAATACTAGAGGTATATTAAAACAAAACTTAACAAAACTCCAATGCGATGATGCTTTTGTACATAATAGCGTCATCGATTCGCATTTATCTAATAATTTATCAATATTGTGCATTATATTTTTAGTTTATCTAATAATATAACATTTTTTTATTTGAATTATTATATTAGATAAGCGTATGAATATAGAAGTAAAAACAAACGACTGGGTTCTCCCAAATAGAGTTGGTTATAATAAAAAAATATATAATACATTTCATCCTTCAAAATATCAAAAAAAGAAGGAAATAGCAGCATGTAATTGTTCTAAAGAATCGTGTGATTTAGATGTTTCTAAAGTATCTCTTTTTCCGCAGCAAAGAATTATCAAAGATTATATGCAAATTGATAGTCCTTATAGAGGAGTATTATTATATCACGAATTGGGTTCTGGTAAATCAGCGGCCTCAATAGCCGCCTCGGAAGGATATATAAATCGCAAAAAAGTTATAATTATGACACCCGCTTCATTATCGCAAAATTATGAAAATGAATTAATGAAAATATCTACTGTTGGATTAAATCTTAAAAAATCCTGGACATGTATTAAAGTTAAAAAGACTAATCCTAAAACTATAGAAGACTTAAAAATTTATGCAATAGATAAGAAATTAATTAGTAAAGATGGTACAGTATGGATTCCTTTATATAAGAAAGATATTGAAGATGCGGAGATAGTCATAGATAATATTAAATATGCCGATTTAAGTTCAAATTACAAAGAAGATATTAATAAGACTATAACGCATATAATAAGAAATAGATATACTTTTATAAATTATAATGGTTTAAATGATAAAATGTTAACTAATATGGGAATTACTAAAAAAAATCTTGATAATGGAAATAGTTATTTCAATAATTCATTTATAATAGTTGACGAAGTTCATAATTTTATAAGTAGAATAGCCAATGGTTCAAAAATAGCGATGAAAATCTATAATAATATACTTGATGCCAAGGATGTAAAATTAGTATTGCTATCGGGTACACCAATAATTAATCAACCTTATGAAATATCGTTTTTAATTAATTTATTAAGAGGAAATATGGTTACATATAAAATACCTATAATAAATGGTATAACTAATAAAAAGACAATAACAGAACACTTAATAAAATCACAATTATATAATTATATAGATGAAATTTATCATGATGATAAAAATATAAATATTATATTATTTCCTAAAAATTTTGTTCGCAAAGATAATATGTCATCTGCTATATTTAGAAGGGAATGGGAAAAAGACGAAGATACTATAATAAAGGATATAATAGATTCGATTAATAATGATACTAATATATCATCAATCCTATCACAAAAGAGAAAATCAGTTAAAAATAAGTTTGAAAGCACAAAACCTTATTTAATAGTCACTAATGGTACTACAGGTTCTACAAAAACTAAAATGGCGGACGAAATAATAAATTATTTAAAATTAAGTACCAATAATACAAAAATAAATATAGACGATTTAGTTGTAAATAATAAAGAATATAAGAAACGCGTTTTAGATATAATTAAGAACATAAATAAAGAATGTAATAATGTAAGAAAATGTGTTTTAGAAAAATATGAAAAACCAAGTGATAAATTATTAGAGGATTTTAATGAAGCATATTATAATACAAGAGAAGGTAAACAAAATATAAAATGTACTCCTAAATTTAATAAATCGTGTAATGATTTAAATGACATTAATTTAGAAAATGCATTAAGAGAAAGTAGAAATATTATATTTGAAACTCAGGGTCTATCAATACCTAAGTGGTTATTAGATCAACCTTATTTAACTGAAAAATACAATGTTATATTTGGATATTCCTTAATGCCTATTAAAAATATAGTAGGCGTTATAATAAAACGTGCTGTTGCTAGAATAACTAAATATGAGAAAAATCAATATCTAGAAGCACCGCGATATCCATATATTGATAGAAAAAAAATAGGTAATAATATTAAGAAAATTATTAAAACATTAAAAGATTTGAGAAATGAATGTATGAATGAAGAGAATTTTTTGAAATGCGGAAATAAGAAAATAGATAAATTACTTATATATGATAGTGATAATGAATTTAATCTAAATTTAGTATATGATAATAATGACAAAATAACAGAAGAAGGTTTTGAAACATTAATTAATGATATAGTTAAAATAGATGCTGATGGTAATTTTAATGATATTGATATTACTTTAAATAAAAAATATGTTAAGGAAGATAATTACGCATTGCCAAATAAAAAAGAGGATTTTGACAAATTATTCATTAATGCTGAAGATCCTAAAAATATAAAGATAATTAATGAAGATTTATTTAAAAGACGTGTATTAGGTATATTAAGTTATTATAAGACTACAGGGTCAGAACTATTCCCAACTATATTAGATGAAACAGTTAGAAGGATTTATATGACCAATCATCAAGTTAAAAAATATATCGAGGTTCGTGTAAAGGAAATTAAAATGGATAAAGGAAAGATAAAATTTGGAAATAAAGGCAAAGATGATGAAAGTTCTGTTTATCGTGCTTTTAGTAGATTAGTTTGTAATTTCGCATTTCCCAATGAAATACCTAGACAATTTCCAAAAGATGTAAAAGATTTAAAAAAGAAGGAATTAGAATTACATGAAGATGATAATAGTGATGAAGAAGATAAATTTAAATTAGAAAATGCTAAAAAGAAATTAAATAAAGATGTAGATGTTGAATATAATAAAACATTAAATAAAGCATTAATAGACTTAAAGAAAGGTAATTATTTAGAAAAAAATAATTTACGCGATTATTACAGTCCAAAATTTGCTCATATGTTAGAAGATATAAATACATCGCCTGGAAGTGTTCTCGTATATTCACAATTTCGCATAGTTGAAGGTCTAGGTATATTTAAGGAAGTTTTAAATAAACATGGATATATTGAGATTAATATAACAAAGAATGATGAATTTGGATATATATTAGAAGATCCTGATGTATTTGATGAAAAATATGATAATAAAAGATACGTTGTATTTAATTCTGACCGCGAAAAAACAAATATATTAATGAATTTATTTAATGGAGATTTTGCGAATCTTCCAGATACTATAAGATACAATTTACCAAATAAAGGCGTTGGTTTAGAACAAAGATATGGTAATGTTGTTAAAATTATGATGATTACACAATCAGGTGCTGAAGGGATATCTTTAAAAAACGTAAGACGTGTATTAATTACAGAGTATTTTTGGAATTCAGTAAGAATAGACCAAGTTATTGGGCGTGCTGTTAGAACTTGTAGTCATATGGCATTGCCTAAGGAAGATAGAAATGTTGGTGTTTATAAATATATAATGAAATTTACAAAAGAGCAGTTAAATGAAAATCAACCACTTAGATTAAACGATGAAGGAGTATCGACAGACGAACATATCTATGATAAGGCAAATAAAAAAGAGAAGTTAATTAAAAATTTCTTAGATATGTTAAAATCTTCATCGATAGATTGTGTAATACATTCATCTATTAATAAGCCTTTAGATAATGGATATAAATGTTATAACTGGCCTATAAATAAAAACGAATATAATTTAGCATTTACGCAAAATATAAATGATGATCATGTAATATCAAAGAATAAGAATTTTATTAAAACTATAAAGGATAAAGGGAAGGTTGTATCTAAAGATGGTGTTAAATATGTATTATTAAATGATAAATTATACGATTATTATAGTTATAAAAATGCTGGTATATTACTATTAGCCTAATATATATAAATAATAAATAATAGTAAATAAGAAGCATATACTTATTTTTAATAATAATTATAAATGAATAATATAATATTAAGATATTTTGACAATATTAATATGATTGAAGAAATTGAAGGTGATTTATTAAACGAAGGTGTTTTAATGAATACAGATATTGAAGAAATTGTATTAGATGATGAAAACGAGATAAATATAGAAATTGAAGATATTATTTTAGATAGTGAAAATGAAAATAATGTATTAGATGAAAGTATACCAAATGTTGAAGAGATTCAATGGGACATACAAGAGGTAAGAATTAAATGTATATGTAGATATAATAACAATTTTAATTTATGTAATCGCAACATCATAGATGATTCTTTATATTGTAGATATCACAAGAATACTAAAATACACCATATACATAAGATTTTTTACGATGTATTTAAGGAAAAAATAGAGATAACAAAGAATGACTTATATTTATTATATAGATATATTAATAACGTAGAAAATTCTAGTAATATAAAGGGTTTATATATTGAATTATTAAAAAATATACCATTTAAAATATTATTAAATGTTGCTGAAGGTCTTTATATAATATCAGGTAATCGTAAATACAGTAAGACTGAAATATATAATATATTATATAATATTAATAAAAAAACTTTTGACATTGAAAACGATAAAACAAGTATTAAAAGAATAAATAAACTATATGATAGAATAAGAGAAAAATTAAAGGGAGACCTTAAAAATAAATTGAAGGATAATATAATAGTAAAATACGATATTGAAGACAACTATATGAATGACGAAGAAGTTTTTACAGGTGAAAATATTTGTGATATATCTGTAAATAGATTATATGTATTGAAAAATGGAAGAAATGAGAAATATGTATTTGATGCTGTAGAATTAGAATATTTTATTAGAAAATGTGTGGAAAATAAACAAGAGCCTTATAATCCATATAATCGGGATAAATTAGATGATAATACTATAAAAAATATTAAATTATTTATAAAATACAAAGGGCTTCTAATAAAAACCGATGAATATTTATGGGAAAATAATATGCATGCTTTTACGGAATTATCATTAGAAATAGAAAGTAAGGGATTTTATAATAGCCCAGAATGGTTTAATAAATTAAAAGATGCTGATTTTTTAAAAATAATAAAATATTTTAAATTATTTTCTAGTAATATTCCCGAGAGTAATAAATATTTTAATGATATAAGAGCGGATACATTAGTATATGATTTTTGTAAAGATGCTATTAAGATGTTCAAAGAATGTAATGATGAATATTACATATTGTGTTGTAATTTTATAAAGGCCATGGCTTTATGTTCAAACAATTTTTTCAATAATATGCCGTCGTGGCTTTTAGGTAATAATGGCGATAATGTTCGCATTAATACTAATCTTGAAAATCTAATGGGATTAATTAATAGTAACAATGCAACTGAATTGGCAAATAATTTTTTATTATATTATTATGTAGAATATATTTAAAGTGTTATATAAATATGAATCTAAATACAAATATGAATGATATTAAATATACTCCTGATTTTGCTTATACACCTATAAGTTCACAGAACTTACTAAATGTAATAGAAGAAAAACAAAAAAATGTAATAGATACATATATAATCAAATTTAAAACAGCATTTTATGGATTTTTATTATTTATTATTTTATCACTTCCTGTAGCATATAAAATACTAGACATGATAGCAAAAATTATATCAAATAATATAGATGTTTATGATTTTAATACAGACGAACCATCGCCATTAGGAAGAGTATTTATGGGATTTATAATATTTCTCTTACTATTTATTTTATAGATATAATTATCTACTTTTTCTTAGTAGCAGCCACTTTTTTAACTGGCTTCTTAACAGGTTCAGGCTCGGGTTCAGGTTCATCTTCTTCTTCCTCCTCTTCGGGCTGTTCCTCTTTTTCATCTTCTTCTTCCTCCTCCTCTTCTTCTTCGTCTTCCTCTTCTTCTGGAGAAGCAACTACTTGTTGACTCTTTTTAATATCTTTTTCAGGTACGACAGGTACGACAGGTACGACAGGTACGACAGTCTTAGAGATTACTTCGGTATCAACATCAATATCTTCATCATCGTCGTCATCATCATCTTCTACATTTTCTTCATCACTATCTTTGACAAAAGTAATTTTTGAAGTATTAGTTTTTTGAAACTTAGCCAAAACAATTTTCCAACTACAACCAAACATTCCCGCAGAAAACCACAGACCATTAAGTTGAATAATAAATTGAGCCTTTCCTCCCTTGAGATTTGCGACATAATCCTTGAAATCAATATCGTTATTATCCATATCATAAGCATCAAACTCGAACTTATCTTCGACCGAATTATAAGGGAGTTTCGCCTTGAAATTGGGAGGGTATTTATCGGCAAACATACCAGTTTCCTTATCCTTATCACGGCGAACAATAGGGCTAAACATATTCTCAATAGCACCCTTATTACCCTCAAAGTTCTTCTTGAACCACGCTACACTATTCTTACTGGCGTCTTCACAGATTTTATTTTCAAGTTCAATCAATTTATCGTGAAATGCCTTGAGTTTAGGATTCTCATCCATTCCCTTGAATGAAGCCGTAATATCATACTTGCGTGCTTCATCCTTGCGTTTAGGGTCGTCCTTGATAAACTGAGTATTATCATTGACACCATAGGGAATCGATAGAACAGGAGTTTGAATATTAATTTTTGAACCTTGATAATTAAGATAGACTGACTTAGCACCTGATTTCATAATCTTCATTTCAGAATACTTAATCTTGTCGACATTGAATTGCTTGGGGAGGAGAACGTTCATCGTTGTATATATATATTGATTAATCTTTATATAGACTATCAATTTTTATTATTTTATGTATCTTTTTTTAAATTAAAAAAAATTGACAAGAATTTGGTATCAACACAAAATAGAATATGAAGATATTCACCTAAAATAAATAAATATAAAAAAGTAATAAATACATTTATTTTAAAGAAATACGCTATAATGCAAGCACCTATAAAAGTCATTATAAAATCTATAATAGCAAAATCAAAAACACGTATAGAATGTATTCCTTCTCTAGGAACTCCTAGAATATCTTTATACTGAGCAAAAATACACATATTAATAATTATATCTATTATATTAAATTATTAGATTTATTAGATTTAACAATAATATTATATAATAATAGGATTGTATGAGAAAAACTCCTAAAATTCTAACTAATGATAAATATAAATATTATGATTTAGAGTTTCCAATATATAAGACTAAAAATGGTGGGCGACTAATTAAGATAGGAAATGTTTTCCATAACATGGAAAATAACACTACAATAGATAAAATAAAAGATGAATATAATAAGAAAATACGTATTGAATTATGTGAAGAAGATAAAGAGTACGTAATTATTTAATTTCAAATGAAGATACAATTAGGTAATTAACAAGTGTTCTAGTAATACTGTCTGTATTTTTAATATCATTAAGAGCATTTGGATTATTTTCAATATAATATTTATAAGCATTATCAATACCATAGGACATTAGGATATTGTTAATATTGTAAATTCTCATTTTTGCTATTTCATTTTCAATAAAATTATATAAATCATTTTGTAAAATATCGCGATTATCGTGACAATTATTATTATTATAACAAATATTTTCATATATCAATTCGCAATAATCATAAATACTTTCGTGTACAACATCTTTAATAAAACATTCGTACATTATGCTTGAAGATTAGTTAATATATTATATTAATAGAAATCATATCAATTTTTATTATTTATTTCAAAGATAAAAAATATATATATAGATCATTTAAGAATCTTTAATTACAATTGGATGTTATTATGTAATTCAAGAATATCATCAATAGACCATAACATAAACTCAATTTTTTTATAACTTTCTTTATTTTCTTCGATTTTTCTTACTCTTAGACTAACCAACTCCTTATCAAAATCTACCCCCAGAATCTCAATAATTCTCTTATAATTATATAATAGTGTTTGATTAATAAATAGAGAGTTGTAATATCCGATTTCATAACCAGTATTATATCGCGTATTATGATTTATAATTTCAACATAATCAAGTATTATTAACTCTGTGAAATATTCGCGAAAATACAGTCTCTGTTCATTAATCATCGTAGATACTGACTCTATAAATTTCTCGCTAAACTCATCTGTATCAGCATTCTTTGCCTTGGGAATATTTTTAAGCAAACAATTGAATACGCGAATTGCGTAAAGTTCAGCACGATTCCTATCATTCAAATTAATAATATGTTCGTTTTCTTTGGCTGCCTTACATACGCTTGCTAGCATATGGTATTTCTTAGCGTCGTCAATACATTCAAAAGCCTTCTCGTTCGCAAAAATGATTTGGGAGACAAGTGTACTATCCATAGTGGGATGTAATATTTGTTTATATTACTGTTAATCAATTTTTTATATAAGTATAAATTTTTTGAACATTTTTAGCCACGATATATTTGATTATATATATTAGAGCTATAAATAATATTATGAAGAAAAAGAATATTATAGATTTATTAATAGAACATTTTAAAAAATATAACTCAAAATATTTTATCGATAACATCAACATTGATAATATAAATTATAATAAATATTTTTTATGTTTATTAAAAAAAGATTTGATTAAAATATATCAAAAAATAGGCGAAGAGTTAAGTACTAAAAATTTAAAGAAAGAAAATAAAAAATTTGCTGCTAAAATATTGAGTGATCATTTTAATAATAATACAATTGAATATTTCTTAAATATTATAAACAGCACATATTTTGATAACATTAATTACGGGAATTATTTAAAATGTTTACCAAAGAAAAATATAGAAAAGATTCTAGTAAATATTCATAAAAATAGTAGACCAGACCCTATAATATCTAAGTCATCTAAAAAGGCTTCTATAATAATGCCTGATCCTGTTCTAGATATACCTAAAAATATATCTGTAATATCTAAGTCATCTAAAAAGGCTTCTATAATAATGCCCGATCCTGTTCTAGATATACCTAAAAATATATCTGTAATATCTAAGTCATCTAAAAAGGCTTCTAAAATAATGCCTGATCCTGTTCTAGATGTACCTAAAAATATATCTGTAATATCTAAGTCTTCTAAAAAGGTTTCTACAATAATGCCTGATCCTGTTCTAGATGTACCTAAAAATATATCTGTAATATCTAAGTCTTCTAAAAAGGTTTCTACAATAATGCCTGATCCTGTTCTAGATGTACCTAAAAATATATCTGTAATATCTAAGTCATCTAAAAAGGCTTCTATAATGCCTGATCCTGTTCTAGATATACCTAAATCTAATACTAAAAAAATCAAGAAGGTATATAAGGAAAAAATAGATATTGAATTGTTGCCTTTTAATGCTATGCGTGTTCAAGATAATAATTTTGAAGAAAAACTAGAGAGAGTAATAAATACATATAAAAGAAGAAGATCAAATATTATAAAATATATTACGAGATTGTCGCAATTATTTTTAGATGATATTATAATTATGAAGGATATGTATGCAAAACCGATGAAAATTAAAATAATAAATGAGTTATATATAAATATAGATACATTGTTGTATATTGGTGAAGTGATTGAAGGAACTATGAAAGATTCTAAAGTTGTCGTAAAGATACAGCCGAAAATTCCTGAGAAATTTAAAAATCAAAATATAGATATTATGTATCAAATAAATACAGAATATTATATTATGAAATTATTGAATATCAATTGTGCTAATGCTATTGTATCAAAAGTATATGCATATGGTTATATAGATAGTCTAATTGAAGGAGATATTGAAAGATATGTGTTAGTATCAGAATATTTAGGAAAAGATTTGACAACATTAAAATACGAAGAAAATATATCAAATATACGAGATATATTTATATTAATTTTGAAGGCATTAAAATCTATGCATAATTGTAATTTAAATAAATACATATCGATTATCCATAGAGATATAAAACCAGAAAATATAGTATTTACAGATAATACTAGAAATGAGATTAAAATAATAGATTTTGGAATATCAACTAATATTTTTGATGTTAAAAATATGAGAAATTTAAAAGAAAATACAGGTAGATATGGTACGCTTTATTTTATGTCTATAATGCAGCATAAAACATATGTAATTGATTATTTGGATGATCTTCAGGCTATTAGTTGGATGTTATTAGATATATTAGGTAAGAAAAAAAATATATTATATTATAGCGATCATAACATTGATATGGATAAGAAACACTTAGATTATGATAAAATAGTATGTAATAATAAGATTAACTTTCTTAAAAATTATAAAAATCCTGAATATATTAAAACTATAGAAGATGAAAGATTAACAGAAAATAATATATCAGTAATAGGAGAAATCGTAGAATATACTATGGCAAGGGCTGATAAAATAAATAACTATCCAACAGATAAAAAAACATCTAATGGAGTATATTATAGTGATTATAATGAGTTATATTATAATGATATTGAAAAAATATTAAGTAAACTACAGTAGTTATATAGAATATTTAGTTTAGATTCTAAGAGGCTATAGAGAGGCCTCTTAAGGCATGCCTTC
>Ga0209107_10000635_pt1 | contig 20193 bp, 22 predicted proteins | sample LakErihyJuly2011_2_FD_187460 | JGI IMG/M metagenome (GOLD analysis project Ga0209107, IMG submission 187460) | Freshwater microbial communities from dead zone in Lake Erie, Canada - CCB hypolimnion July 2011 (SPAdes) (version 2) | ecosystem: Environmental > Aquatic > Freshwater > Lentic >...
CTTGAAGGCGTCGTTGCCGTACCACCAGCGGGGCGTTTGCTCGGTGATCTCGAAGTCCAGGTCGGTGCGGGGCACGATCGGGTTCGGGCTCACGGGGGTCTGTCGGGTGCTCATGGGGTTGTCTCCTGCGGTACAGCCGATGCGGGTGGGCCGGTGATGGGCCTCTGATGGGTCGCTCAAGTGCAGTGTAGAAATCACGACACGCTTGACGTGCACGTCAATGCGACAGACAGGCATCGTGCGCGACACCCAGGGCCCCGACGCCACCTTGACGCGTTTTTGACGATCGGGTTTACCCTTGCGTCAACCTTGTCGCATGATGTGCGCTGTGCCAGCTTCACCGCATTGCCTTCCACACCATGAACGCTTCCACTGACTCCTTGGGTTCCGGCGCCTCCCTGCGCCTTGACGGCCGCGTGGCCATCGTCACCGGCGCGGGTGCCGGCCTGGGCCGAGCCCATGCGCTCCTGCTGGCGTCGCGCGGCGCCCAGGTCGTCGTCAATGACCTGAACCTGGCGCCCGCCGAGGCGGTGGTGGCCGAGATCCGCGCCGCCGGTGGCCAGGCCATCGCCGCGGCCGGTTCCGTCACCGACGAGGCCGCCGTGCAGGCCATGGTCGCGCAGACCCTGGCCACCTGGGGCCGCATCGACATCCTGGTCAACAACGCCGGCATCCTGCGGGACAAGAGCTTTGCCAAGATGACGCTGGACGACTTCCGCCTGGTGGTGGACGTGCACCTGATGGGCGCCGTGGTGTGCACCAAGGCCGTCTGGGAGACCATGCGCGCCCAGCAGTTCGGCCGCATCGTGTTCACCACGTCCTCGTCGGGCCTGTTCGGCAATTTCGGCCAGTCCAACTACGGCGCCGCCAAGATGGCCCTGGTCGGCCTGATGCAGACCTTGGCCCTGGAAGGCGAGAAGGCCAACATCCACGTGAATTGCCTGGCCCCCACGGCGGCCACGGCCATGACGCAAGGCATCTTGCCGGCCGAGGTGCTGGCCGTGCTGACGCCCGAGAGCGTCTCGCCCGGCCTGCTCTTCCTGGTCAGCGAGGAGGCGCCCACCCGCGCCATCCTCAACGCGGGTGCTGGCGTGTTCGCAGCATCCCATGTCAGCCTGACGGCGCCGGTGCACATCGGCAGCGGTCCCGATGCCCCCGAGCAGTTGGCCGCCGCCTGGCCGCGCATCAGCGACCGTGCAGGCAGCATCGTGCCGGGCAGCGGCATGGAGCAGTCCATGCGCGAGGTGCAGACGGTGCTGCAAAAGCGCTGAGCCGGGTGGGAGCCCCCGGCGGCGCGCTTGTACATTTTCCGCATAAGCAAGTGAACAAACGGTTGTTCTCAGCATGATCCACCCCTCCTAACATGCGGTCTTCGCATGTTGAAAGGGTTTGGTCATGCTGTTTTTCTGGAAGAAACCGTTTGTAGCGCTCGTCGCCGCCACCTTGGCCCTGGGCGCCACCGTGGCCCACGCTGACACGACCCTGCTGAACGTCAGCTACGACGTCACCCGCGAGTTCTACAAGGACTACAACCAGGCTTTCGCCAAGCACTGGAAGCAGACCACCGGCGAGACGCTGGCGCTCAACCAGTCGCACGGTGGCTCCAGCAAGCAGGCCGGCAGCGTCGTGGCCGGTCTGGCCGCCGACGTCATCACCATGAACCAGGCCAGCGACATCGACATCCTGGCCGAGCGCGGTGGCCTCGTGCCTGCCGACTGGGCCAAGCGCCTGCCCAACAACAGCGCCCCGACCACCTCCGTCACCGTCATCCTGGTGCGCAAGGGCAACCCCAAGCAGATCAAGGACTGGGCCGACCTGGCCCGCCCCGGCATCTCGGTCGTCATCCCCAACCCCAAGACCTCGGGCAACGGCCGCTACACCTACCTGGCGGCCTGGGGCTCGGTGATCAAGGCCGGCGGCAAGCCCGAACAGGCCAAGGCCCTGGTGACGCAGCTCTTCGCCAACGTGCCCGTGTTCGACGGCGGTGGCCGCGCCGCCACCACCACCTTCGCGCAGCGCAACATCGGCGACGCGCTGGTGACCTTCGAGAGCGAAGTGCCCCTGATCCAGAACGAGTTCAGCGGCGACTACCAGGTCGTCTACCCCAAGACCACCATCCTGGCCGAGAACCCGGTCAGCGTGGTCGACAAGGTGGTCGACAAGAAGGGCACGCGCAAGCAGGCCGAGGCCTACCTGAAGTACCTCTACTCCGACGAAGGTCAGGCGATCGCCGTCAAGCACAACCTGCGTCCGCGCAACCCGGCGCTGCTCAAGCAGCACCAGGCCAAGTTCATCGGCATCCCGACCTTCACGGTGGACGAGGTCTTCGGTGGCTGGAAGAAGGCGCAGGCCGACCACTTCCGCGACGGCGGCATCTACGACCAGATCACTGCGGCCGGCCGCAAGTGAACTGAAAGCTGACCCATGTTCCTCTCCAAGACCCTGCTGCGGCGGCACACCGTGCTGCCCGGCTTCGACATCGCCCTCGGGCTGACGCTGTTCTACCTGTGCCTGATCGTGCTCATCCCCTTGAGCGCGGCCTTCCTGCGCACGACCGAGCTGACCTGGCCCCAGTTCGTGGACACGGTGACCTCGCCGCGCGTGGTGGCGTCCTACAAGCTGACCTTCGGTGCCTCGCTGCTGGCGGCCGTGGTGAACGCCTTCTTCGGCCTGCTGGTGGCCTGGGTGCTGGTGCGCTATGAGTTCTTCGGTCGCCGCATCGTCGACGCCCTGGTGGACCTGCCCTTCGCCCTGCCCACGGCCGTGGCCGGCATCACGCTGACGGGCCTGTACGCGGGCAATGGCTGGATCGGCCGGTGGCTGGAGCCGCTGGGCCTGAAGGTGGCCTTCACGCCGGTGGGCATCTTCGTGGCCATGACCTTCATCGGCCTGCCCTTCGTGGTGCGCACGGTGCAGCCCATCCTGGAAGACATGGCCAGCGAGCTGGAAGAGGCCGCCGCCACGCTGGGTGCCAGCCGCTGGCAGAGCTTCACCAAGGTGATCTTCCCCATCCTCCTGCCGGCGCTGCTGACGGGCTTTGCCCTGGCCTTCGCGCGCGCCCTGGGCGAGTACGGCTCGATCATCTTCATCGCGGGCAACATGCCGATGGTCTCGGAGATCACGCCGCTGCTCATCATCACCAAGCTGGAGCAGTACGACTACGCCGGCGCCACGGCGATCGCGGTGGTGATGCTGGTGATGTCTTTCATCCTGCTGCTGGCCATCAATGGCTTGCAGGCCTGGACGCGCAAGCGCCAGGGCAAGTGAGCCGGAGTGTCCAAGATGCAAGCTGTTTCTTCCGCCACGAGCGCCACCCCGGCCGCGCCGGGACGCGTGCTGACCCCGCCCGATGTGGCCCGCGCCACCACCGAGCCTGCCTGGGTGCGCCGCCTCTTGATCGGCACCGCGCTGGCCTTCCTCTCGCTGTTCCTGTTCGTGCCGCTGGTGTCGGTGTTCGCCGAGGCCTTCAAGAAGGGCTGGGATGTCTACCTGGCGGCCATCACCGAGCCCGATGCGGTGTCCGCCATCTGGTTGACGCTGACGGCCGCCGTCATCGCCGTGCCGCTGAACCTGGTGTTCGGTGTGGCCGCGGCCTGGGCGATTGCCAAGTTCGACTTCCGCGGCAAGAGCGTGCTGCTGACCTTCATCGACCTGCCGTTCTCGGTGTCACCCGTCATCGCCGGCCTCATCTATGTGCTGGTGTTCGGCCTGCAGGGCTGGTTCGGCGAGTGGCTGATGGCCAACGATTACAAGGTCATCTTCGCGGTGCCGGGCATCGTGCTGGCCACCATCTTCGTGACCTTCCCCTTCGTGGCGCGTGAGCTGATCCCGCTGATGCAGGCGCAGGGGCAGGAGCAGGAGGAGGCCGCCCGCGTGCTGGGTGCTTCGGGTTGGCAGACCTTCTGGAAGGTGACGCTGCCCAATGTGAAGTGGGGCCTGCTGTACGGCGTCATCCTGTGCAACGCGCGGGCCATGGGCGAGTTCGGCGCGGTGTCGGTGGTGTCGGGCCATGTGCGCGGCCAGACCAACACGCTGCCCCTGCACATCGAGATCCTCTACAACGAGTACCAGTTCGCCGCGTCGTTTGCCGTCGCGTCCCTGCTGGCCAGCCTGGCGCTGGTCACCCTGGTCCTGAAATACATCGTCGAGCGCCGCGTTCAGCAAGAGCTGAAGCAGTCGCAGACATCCACGCATTGAGCCGGAGAGGCTGTATGAGCATCGAAGTCAAGAACCTCGTCAAGCGTTTCGGTCAGACCACCGTGTGTGACCACCTCAACCTCAGCATCCCTTCGGGCCAGCTGGTCGCGCTGCTGGGCCCTTCGGGCTCGGGCAAGACCTCGCTGCTGCGCATCATCGCGGGCCTGGAAACGCCCGACAGCGGCGCCGTCTATTTCAATGGCGAAGACACCACCCACGTGGCCGTGCGCGAGCGCAATGTGGGCTTCGTGTTCCAGCACTACGCGCTGTTCGGCCACATGACCATCTTCGAGAACGTGGCCTTCGGCCTGCGCGTGCGTCCCAAGGACACGCGCCCTTCGGACGCCGCGATCAAGGCCAAGGTCACCGAGCTGCTCAAGCTGGTGCAGCTGGACTGGATCGCCGACCGCTACCCCCACCAGCTTTCCGGTGGCCAGCGCCAGCGCATCGCCCTGGCGCGCGCTTTGGCGGTGGAGCCCAAGGTGCTGCTGCTCGACGAGCCCTTCGGTGCGCTCGACGCCAAGGTGCGCAAGGAGCTGCGCCGCTGGCTGCGCCGCCTGCACGATGAAATGCACATCACCAGCGTCTTCGTGACCCACGACCAGGAAGAAGCCATGGAAGTGGCCGACCGCATCGTGGTAATGAACCAGGGCCGCATCGAGCAGGAAGGCGCACCGGACGAGGTCTATGACCACCCGGCCACGCCCTTCGTGCTCAAGTTCCTGGGCGATGTGAACCTCTTCCATGGCCGCGACCACGCACAAGGTGCGGTGGAGGGCGCCAAGGCCGACGGCACAGGTGGCACGGTGGGCGATGCCGGCGTGAGCTATGTGCGTCCGCACGAGATCCAGGTGCTGGCCCGCTCGGAAGAGGGCTCCTTGCCCGCCACGCTCATCGACACGCTGACGGTGGGCCCCAACACGCGCCTGGCTTTCCTGCGCGGTGACGGGCAGGGCGAGATCGAGGTCGAGCTCAGCCGCGAAGAGTTCGCCGCGCTGCGCGACAGCGGTGTGCTGCGCACCGGCGAGCAGGCCCACCTCAAGCCGCGCCGCATCCGCCAGTTCACGGCCGAGGGCACGCCCGCCCCGGCACCCGTGACCGGAGGTGTGGCGTGAATTTCCAGCAACTGCGCTCTGTGCGCGAGGCCGCGCGCCGCGGCTACAACCTGACCGAGGTGGCGGCGGCGCTGCACACCTCGCAACCTGGCGTGAGCCGCCAGATCCGCGAGCTGGAAGACGAGCTGGGCGTAGAGCTGTTCCAGCGCGCCGGCAAGCGCCTCACGGGCATGACGCCCTCGGGCCAGCAGCTGCTGCCCGTGGTCGAGCGCCTGCTGCGCGAGGCCGAGAACCTGCGCCAGGCCGCCCGCGACTGCGCCTCGCACGACACCGGCCCGCTGTCGCTGGCCGCGACCCACTCGCAGGCCCGCTATGCCTTGCCGGGTGCGGTCAAGGACTTCCGCCACCGCTTCCCGAAGGTCACGCTCAGCCTGCACCAGGGCTCGCCGCGGCACGTGGCGCAGATGCTGATCGACGGCGAGGCCGACATCGGCATCGCCACGGAAGCGCTGGACCAGTACCCGCAGCTCGTCACCCTGCCTTGCTACACCTGGACGCACAGCGTCGTGGTGCCGCCCGACCACCCGCTGCTCGATGGTGAGCCGCTGACGCTGGCGCGCCTCTCGAAGTACCCGCTCATCACCTACGACGGCGGCTTCACCGGCCGCGCCCACATCGACGAGGCCTTCGCACGCGAAGGGCTGCAGCCCAGCATCGTGCTGTCGGCCATGGACGCCGACGTGATCAAGACCTACGTGGAGCTGGGCCTGGGCGTGGGCGTGGTGGCCTCCATCGCCTTCGACCCGGACCGCGACCGCAACCTCCGCGCGCTCGACGCCGGCCACCTGTTCGCCGTCAACATGACGCGCCTGGCCTTCCGCCGCGGCGCCTTCCTGCGCGGTTATGTGTACGGTTTCATCGAAACCTTCGCCGCGCCGCTGACGCGCGAGGTGGTGGAGCAGGCCATTGCGCGGGCCGAGTCGGACACCGCCAGGGGCGAGGCCGGCTGAGGCCACGCCGCAGCAAGTCGCGGAGCATTTCACGATCACCTCGGGTTTCTCCGGGCGCAACTCAGGTCTGACCCCACTCGGTCAAACCCTGAAGGTGATCGTTGCGGCCAATGCGTGGCCGTTTGGGCATATCCAGGTGGGTCGGGGCGCATGGACACTCCATCGCATCCCGACCCCACGGCGGCACCCAGCCGCACAACCTGGAACCCACCATGCGATTCCGTCTGAGCCAACAAACCCTGCTGCTGAGCGCAGCCCAAGCGGCGGTGACCGCCCTGCTGCTGCCGGGCATGGCGGGCGCCGCCACCACCACCGTGGACCTGTTCTACCAGTACACGGACAGCACCCCGCTGGCCAGCATCGCGCCCGGCACGGTCCTCAAGAGCCGCACGATTTCGGTGTACATCGCCGGCCTCAAGACCTCGCTCAAGGCCACCCAGCTGGTTTACCGCTCGACCGACGCCCAGCAGCGGCCCACGGCCAACGTGACCACCGTTTTCGCGCCCGATTGCAGCAAGACCAGCTGCGCCAACAAGGGCAAGGTGATCTCGTACCAGTCCTTCTACGATTCGCTGAACCCGGAAGATGCGCCCTCGCGCGCTTACGCGGGTGGCAAGCGCCTGCCTGACCTGCTGCCGGCGGTCGAGACGGTGCTGTTCGGCACCTACGTGAAGAAGGGCTACACCGTCGTCATCTCCGACACCGAAGGTCAGAAGGCCAATTTCGCGGCCGGCCCGGAGTACGGCTACAACACGCTGGACTCGATCCGCGCCACCTTCAATGCACCTCAGATTGGCCTGGCCCGTGATGCCAAGGTCGTGATGATGGGTTACTCGGGCGGCGCCATCGCCACCGAGTGGGCCGCCGAGCTGGCCCCGAGCTATGCCCCCGACCTCAAGCCCAACCTGATCGGCGCGGCCTTCGGCGGCACCCTGGTGAGCCCCGAGCACAACCTGACCTACATCGAAGGCGCGGCCATCTGGGGCGGTGTGATGCCCATGGCGGTCATCGGTGTCTCGCGCTCTTATGACATCGACATCCAGAAGTACCTCACCCCGCGTGGCCTGGAGGTGTACGACAAGATGCAGAAGGCTTCGATCGCCTACGTGCTCGGCCAGTACAGCCGGGTGACCTGGAAGGACCTCGTCAAGCCCGAGTTCCAGGACCGCACCAAGATCCCCGAGTACGTGGCGGCGGTGAACAAGGTCATCATGGGCACGGGCGGCACGCCCGAGATCCCGCTGCAGATCGGCCAAGGCACCGGTGGCACCTTCGAGCTCACCAAGCCCTCGCCGCTGTGGGGCGCTGGCGACGGCGTGATGCTGGCAGGCGATGTCCGCACGCTGGCCCGTCAGTACTGCGCACAGGGCGTGCCCGTGCAGCACAAGGAATGGGGCACCAGCCACTTCGTGACCATGGTCAACTGGCTGCCTTGGGCCACCGCCTGGGTGGACGATCGCTTCGCCGGCAAGGCCGCACCGCAGAACTGCAGCAGCATCGCTGTGGGCAATGCGCTGACCCCGCTCGTGTACAAGCCCTGAGTTTCCTGCGTGAGCCTGGCGACCCTGCGTCGCCAACTCGGTGACAGCCCAGCCCGCTTCGGCGCGCTGGGCTTTTTTGTGCGCTGTTTTTGTGCGCTATAAATCTGCCCATGACCCTGTTGTTCCCCCCGCCCTGCCGCGCACCGTCCCTGAGACTGTGGGGCGCACTGGGGCTGCTGGCCCACATGGCCGCCTTCAATGCGGCCCATGCCGACGAAGTCCAGGTGGCCGTGGCCGCCAACTTCGCCGCCCCTTTCCAGAAGATCGCGGCCGACTTTGCCGCCGCCACGGGCCACACCGCCGTGCCGGTGGTGGGCGCGACGGGCAAGTTTCACGCCCAGGTCAAGGCCGGTGCGCCCTTCGAGGTGCTGCTGGCCGCCGACGATGAGACCCCGAAAAAACTGATCGACGAAGGCTTCGCGGTCAAGGGCAGTGCCTTCACCTACGCCATCGGCAGGCTGGTGCTGTGGAGCGCCCAGCCGGGCCTGGTCGATGCCCAGGGCGAGGTGCTGAAAAAAGGCGCCTTCGCCCACCTGGCCGTGGCCAACCCCAAGCTGGCGCCCTACGGTGCGGCAGCCATGGAAGCGCTCAAGGCCTTGGGCCTGGCCGAGGCGCTGGCGCCCAGGATCGTGCAGGGCGAGAACATCGCGCAGACCTTCCAGTTCGTGTCCACGGGCAACGCGGCCTTGGGCTTTGTGGCGCTGTCCCAAGTGATGCCCTTGCAGCCACCCGGCAAGCCTGCCGTGGGCTCCCAGTGGCTGGTGCCGGCCAAGCTCCACACACCCATCTTGCAAGACGCCGTGCTGCTGAACAAGGGCGCGGGCAAGCCGGCCGCGCAAGCCTTGCTGGGCTACCTGCGTTCGGACGCGGCCAAGGCGGTGATCCAGGCCAGCGGCTACGGCCTGTGACCGGGGAACTGTGTGTTCTTGCTGCCTGCCGATGACCTGCTGGCCCTGAAGCTGACCGCCCAGCTCGCGGGCACGACCACGCTGCTGCTGCTGGTGCTGGGCACGCCCGTGGCCTGGTGGTTGGCCCGCACACGCTCGCGCCTGAAGGGCGTGGTGGCCGCGGTGGTGGCCTTGCCGCTGGTGCTGCCGCCCACCGTGATCGGCTTTTACCTGCTGCTGCTGCTGGGCCCGCAAGGCCCGGTGGGCCAGGCCATGCAGGTGCTTGGGTTGGGGCTCTTGCCCTTCACCTTCTGGGGCCTGGTGGTGGCCTCGGTGCTGCACTCCATGCCCTTCGTCGTGCAGCCGCTGCACCAGGCTTTCGAGGCCATCGGTGCGCGCCCGCTGGAGGTGGCGGCCACGCTGCGCGCCTCGCCCTGGGACCGCTTCCTCACGGTGGCCCTGCCACTGGCACGACCCGGTTTCCTGACGGCCGCAGTGCTGGGTTTCGCGCACACCGTGGGCGAATTCGGTGTGGTGCTGATGATGGGCGGCAACATCCCCGGTGCCACGCGCGTGCTGTCGGTGGCGCTGTACGGCCACGTCGAGGCGCAAGAGCTGGCCCACGCCCACTGGCTGGCCGGTGGCATGGTGGCCTTCGGCTTCGCGGTGATGCTGGCCTTGTACTTGTTGCAAGGGCGCGGGGCCGGGGCGGCGGTGCCCGGTGGCCGAGCCCGCACATCAGGAGACGCGCCATGACGGCGTTCGGTGACGCCCCGCCGGCCGATGCCCTGGGCGTCGAGGCCGACTTGAGGCTGCAGCACGCCGGGGCAGCGGGCCAGCCGGGCTTCACCTTGGACGTGTCGTTGCGCCTGCCGGGCCAGGGCGTGAGCGTGCTGCTGGGCCCCTCGGGCTGCGGCAAGACCACGGTGTTGCGCGCGCTGGCCGGCCTGGGTGGCCAGGGCGGTGCGGCACAACGCGCGCGCGGCCGGGTGCAGGTGCGCGGCGAGGTCTGGCAGGACGACGCCCGGGGCCTGTGGCGGCCCGTGCACCAACGGCCCATCGGTGTGGTCTTCCAGGAAGCCAGCCTGTTCGAGCACCTGACGGTGCAGGGCAACCTCGACTACGGCTGGCGCCGCGTGCCGCCCGCGCAGCGCCGCCTGCGCCACGACGACGTCATCCCGTTGTTGGGCATCGGCCACCTGCTGCAACGCCGTCCACAAGGCCTGTCGGGCGGTGAGCGCCAGCGCGTGGCCATCGCCCGCGCCTTGCTGACCAGCCCCGCGCTGCTGCTGATGGACGAGCCCTTGTCGGCCCTCGATGCCGCCCGCAAGGCCGAGGTGCTGCCCTGCCTGGAGCGCCTGGGCCAGACCGGCGTGCCCGTGGTCTATGTGACGCACGCGCTCGACGAGGCCGCGCGCCTGGCCGACCACCTCGTGGTGCTGCGCGACGGGCGCGTGCAGGCTGCGGGCCCGGCCGCCGACCTGTGGACGCGGCTCGACGTGCCGCTCGGCCCGCCCGACGAAGCCACGGCGGTGCTGTCGGCCACGGTGCTGCGCCATGAGCCCGCGCAGGGCCTGAGCCTGTTGCGCGTGGGGCCGGTGTCAGCGGCGGGCGAGCTGTGGACCGGCCTGTGTCCCTCGCCGGTGGGCGAGGTGGTCCGGGTGCGGGTGCTGGCCCGCGACGTGAGCGTCAGCCTCAGCCGCGCCCACGACAGCAGCATCCTCAACATCCTGCCGGCCGTGGTGGCCGAACTGCGCGACGACGCTCAGGGCAGCGCGATGCTGTGCCTGCAGCTGGAGGGCGGCCCCCGCCTGCTCGCCCGCATCACCCGACGCTCGGTCGAGCACCTGGGCCTGCGCGTGGGCCAGGCCGTGTTCGCGCAGGTCAAGGGCGTGGCCTTGCTGCGCGGCTGAGTGCGCGCCTTGAGGCCGCACAGACTCAGTTTTTGCCACTCCCGAACAGCGTCTGCGTCACCAGCCTCAGGCGCTCGGTGAACTCTGTGGCGCCGTAGCCGGCCAGGAAGGACACGCTGAGCCACCACAGCGTGCCCGAGCCGTTGGCCTCCGTGGTGAACAGGAGCTTGCTGTGCACCAGCACGATGGTGAGCACGCCCACGATCATGCCGATCACCGGGCGCACGGCGTACCAGGGCCACCATGTGCCCAGCCGCAGGTCCCGCTTGAAGCAAGCCACGCCCACGAAGTTGCTCAGAGAGCGGACCATCACACCCAAGATGCCCGACAGCCCGCCGAGCAGCAAGATCCAGTGGAAGGCTTGGGACTTCGTGGCGCCAGACAGGAAGGCCAGTTCGTTGACGGCATCGACGTAGCCTTGCAGCTTGGGGCCCTCGGTTTTCGGGTCTGCCTTGGGGTCGGACAGCGAAGCCAGCTTGACCAGCGTCTGCATGCCCTCGGTGTCGATGGTGCCTCGGTGCTGGAGTCGATGCGACCTGGCGTCGTACCAGAACGTGGCAGGACCTGCGGCCAGCGACAAGCCCGCGGGCCGCTCCCAGTGCACCTCGTAGACGGCATCGAGTTTCTTGTCGGTCTCGTCGAGCACCCGGAACCAGCCGCAGAGGGTGCCGGCGCTCAGCAGGAGCAGCGCCAGGAAGAGCCACACTTTCTGCGCGGTGCTCGCCAGGGGTGCATCGGGGCTGGTGGAAGTGGTCGTGGTGGGGGGCGGCGTGGCGGTGGCGGGCCCCTGAGCGTCGGTGGTTGCCATGATGAACGTCCCTGTCAGATGAGGAGGTCACGCAGCTCGGTGGCGGCGCGTTGGAATCCTGGAAAGTGTCGCTCAACGGGTGAGCGCGGGGTGCCCGCTGGCATCGTCTGCGTCGCGCTGTACCTGAGCAAACGCATCACGCGCAGCATGGCGTAGAGCCGGATGCGCAGGTTCGACACGGTGTCCCTGATGCCCCAGCTGGCGTGCAAGTGCGCATGGACATCGTCGCTCGCCAGGCTGCCAGCGTCGCCGCCGGGCGAGCGGGCGAAAGCGTAGCCCAGGTTGAGCAAGGCATCGCCGGACAGCGTGCCTTCGAAATCGATCAAGCCAGCCAAGGCACCGTCTGCGGTGACGATGACGTTGTCCAAGGACACGTCTGCCCAGAGCAAGCCGTGGCTGTCGTCCAGCGGGATGTCTTGCAGGCGGGCGCGAACCCATTGCGCATCGTTCAGGGCGGCGTCGCTCAGCACGGGGTGTTGTCTGGCCGCGTGCAGGCCCGCGTCGAAGCAGTCAGCGACGAAGTCGCGCCAGTGCGCGTGCTGGCCCCGGTGGGCGTCCAGCAACTCGCCGCAACCGGTGGTCGACAAGGTGGCCATCGACTGGACTTGCGAAACGATGTGCTGTGCCAGCCCAGCGCGTTGGTGGCCCGTCCAACCAGGCCAGACCTGCGAGGCCGGCACACCCTGGATGTGGCGGTACACGATGTAGGGCCATGCAGCAGGTGGGCCTTGGCGGGCGTCGCCCACCAGTTCCGGGCAGCGCATGCCGTGCGCATGGCAACGCTGGATCACATCGGGCTCGTAATGCAGCACATGGGCCCGACCGGGTGGGTAGAAGCGCACCACGAATTCGCTGCCATCGTGTGTGACGACATGGCATTTCCAGGTCATCACGCCGGCATCGATGGGCTGGGCCTGCTGCACGCGGCGGCCGGTGAGTGCTGCCACAATGCGGCGGCTGTCGGTGGCAAGTGCCGTGTTCACGGCGCCTCGGCTGCGGCTTGCTGGGCCAGCATGGCCGCCACGGCCTGTGGTGCCAAAGGGAAGAACAACTGGGCAAAGGCGTCGGTCTGCCGCTGTCGGTGTTGGTGCGCCAACAGCCAGGCCAGGGTGACCGGCTCGATGGCAAAGCCCAGCTTGTGGGCGTAGTGCACCAGCCGCATCCACAGCACGTCCAGCCGCGTCAGTGCGGCACCTGGCACGAAGGGCTCGTCAGGATAGTCCAGTCGCACGGCGCGCAACATGCGCTGGCGGCAGTCGGCCAGCCCGGCGACAGGGTCGAACACCTGGCCCGACTGCAGGTCCATGGCGATGGCGTTGGCGGTGAAATCGAACTGGCGCAGGACGCTGGTGATGTCGTGGCAATGTTCAACGCCGTTGTCGAAGTGCTCGATCACCATGACATCGATGTACGTGGTGCTGTCTGCGGGCCGCCAGCGGGGCGAGCCAAAGGGGCCGTGTGTCAGTTCACCGCTGGCCGCGAGCTTGGCCAGCATCGGCCCGCTGTGCGCTGCGCTGACGAAAAAGTCCAGGTCTTTGGTGTGCAACGCATGGTGGAGGGCCAGGCTGCGCAGCGCGCCACCCGCGAGGAACACGTGCCCGGGTGGGATGTCCACTGTGGCTTGGCAGATGGCCCCAAAGCCTGGCCAAGTCCGCAGCGCGGCCCGGACGTCTGCCAGTTGCAGCGTCGTGCTCTCGGTGGTCGCGGTTGCACTGTGTTCCATGCGGGGGTGTCATCGTTCAGGGTTGACATGGTACAGACACCGCGCTTGCCGGTCGGTGCGTGCTCCCACCAGTTCAGGTCAGCGCTTGCGCCGCTGCCACCGCGCTGACCAACCAGCCTTGAACCGGCTGCCCGGCCTCTTGCCGCAGCACCACCGACGCCAGCTCGGCGGCTTGCCAACCTGCCTCGGCCAGCCAGGCGGCGACGGCGTCACGGTGGTGGGCGTAGCGGCCGTGGTGCATCAGCTGCACGCCCTGCGCATGGGGCTCGGCCAGGGCCTCGACCGTGAACACCAGCCAGCCGCCGGGCGCGGTGGCCTGGCGCGCCGCACGCAGCACGGCCCCCAGCGGGCCGAAATAGCACAGCGTGTCGGCCGAGACGATGAGGTCGAAGCGTTCGGTGCAGGCTTGCAACCAGGCGCCCAGCTCGCCCTGTTCGAGCTGGTCGTAGAGGCCGCGTTCGCGGGCCCGCGCCAGCATCGCCGCCGACAGGTCCACGCCCACGAGCTGTTGCGCGCGCGGCCGCAGCCAGTCGCCGCACAGGCCAGTGCCGCAGCCGGCGTCCAGCACCTTGCCCAGCGGCCTCAAGGGAGCAGCCTCGTCAGCCGCGTCGGGCTCACCCAGGCGACGCCGCAGGGCCTGGGCGCACAGGGCCGGGGCCTGGTAGCCCAGTTGGGCCAGCCGGGCGTCGAAGCTGGGCGCGAAGTGGTCGAACACGTCCGCCACATAGGCGTCGCTGGCGCGCTCGGGCACGCCTTGGCCGGTCACGGCGGCGAGGTGGTGCTGCGCCTGCGGGTCTTCGGGGCACTCGGCCAGCCAGGCGCGGAACACCTGCTCGGCTTCGGCCAGGCGGCCGCGCTGCGCGTAGAGCGCACCCAGCATGCGGCGCGAGCGCGGGTTGTCCGGCTTGAGCGCCAGCGCGTGGGCGCCGCTGTCCAGGGCCTCGTCCATGCGCCCTTGCTGGGCCAGCACCACGGCCAGGTTGGCGTGGGCCTCGCAGTAGCTGGGCGCGCGGGCGATGGCCTCGCGCAGCAGGGCCTCGGCCTCGGCGAGGTGGCCCGTCAGGCGCCACAGGCAGGCCAGGTTGTTGCGCACCTCCAGGTTGTCCGGGTCCAGCGCCAGGCAACGCTGGTAGGCCTGGGCCGCGTCGGCCGTCTGGCGCTGGTCCAGCAGCATGTTGCCCAGGTTGTTGTGCCAGGCGGCGACGTTCGGGTCGAGCGCGATGGAGCGCCGCACCTGCGCCATGGCCTCTTCCGTGCGGTGCCGCTGGTAGAGCAGCACGCCGTGGAAATGGGCGAGGTTGGCGTCCAGGGGCAGCACCTGCAGCAGCTGGCGGTACATCGCCTCGGCCTCGTCGAGCTGGCCTGCGCGGTGCAGGGCCATGGCCTGGGCCACCGCCGCGCGCCAGTCGATGCGCGGGGTGGCCGCCACGGCGCCTCCCGCGGGCGGACGCCGCAGCACGTTCATGCGCGCACGCGTTGTCGCATGGGCGCGCTGTCGCTGTCGTCCCGTCGGCGTTGCGCCAGCGTGACCACGCCCAGGACGCCCAAGCCCGCGAGCAGCGTGGCCCAGGTGGCCGGCTCGGGCACGGGCAGGTTGACGGCATCGATGGTGCCGCCCGCCTCGGCCAGGCCCCGCAGCACCGTCGGGTCGCCACTGAAGCTCAGCACTTTCGCGGGGCTCAGGGTGAAGTCGCCTTTCACGCAGGTGCCCAGCCCACCGGTGGCCAGGATCGGGCAATAGGTCATGGCGACGGCGTCGTAGCGCATGGCCGCGCTGACCGCGATGTTGTCCACCCCGGCCTGGCTGTTCAGCGCGATCACGTGCGGGCCGGTGAACACCATCTTGAAGAATTCCACGGGCGAGAGGCCGCCTGCGCGCCGGACGGTCAGCTGCGCGGTGCCGAAGTCCGTGTCGTTGACCAGGCCCAGGAACAGGGGCGTGAAGCTGCTGTCCAGGCCCTGGGTCCAGCTGAAGGGCTCGAAGCTGGGTTGCCCGCCGCTGGCGCTCACGCCCCAGGACCACGACAGCACGTCGATCTCGCCCTTGTGTTTGGAGTCCATGCTTTCGCCCGCCGCGCCCGGGATCTTGAGGAAGTAGTCCAGCGCGGCGGCCTGGGAGGCCAGGGGGATGGCGGCAAGCAGCGCCGCGGTACAAGCAAGTTTGTTGACCATGGGAGGACTCCGAAGCAAGGCGTGGCGGGGGACTGCAGCGAGCTGCCAGCTTCGCCATCCGTGACTTTTTTGTCAATCCAAAGGGTGCCAGTCAGATCAAAGTGCTGTGCCATTCCCCTGTCAGGGTTTCACGACCGGCCTTGCCCCCGGGGTGCAATCGGACTACAAGGAAGGCGGGCATGATGTTGGGCATGGCTCTTGCTGCACCTTGCAGCGTCCCCCTGCAGGCCTCCCGCCCGCCCGTCCGCCCTGCGGTTGCCCTTCGCCTGCCACCTCCGTCCACCACCTCAGCCCACCACCCCAGCGTGGGCCCCTGAAAGCCAAGTTTGGTCCGCATTGAACTGTCCATCGAGCTGCGCTACGACGTGGCTGCCCCGGGCGCCGATTTCGTCTTCAACATCCACGGCGCCCACACGCGCTGCCAGATCGTGCAGAGCGAAGAACTCACGCTCAGCCAGCAGGTGCTGCCGCAGATCTACACCGACCCGGCCACCCACAACCGCTACCTGCGCCTGAGCGCCCAGGCCGGCCCATTGACGGTGGGCTACCACGCCGTCGTGCAACTGCACCACCACCTGGCCCGCCCGCAGGACGTGTACGAGGTGCCCGTGGCGCGCCTGCCGGCCGAGGCCCTGTGCTACATCTACCCCAGCCGTTACTGCCAGTCCGACCTGCTGGCGCGTCTGGTGATGGCCGAGTTCGCGCTCCTGCCGCAGGGCTACAGCCGCGTGCTGGCCATCCAGGACTGGGTGCGCAGCCATGTGCGCTTCGAGTCGAACACCTCGGACACCAGCACATCGGCGCTGGACACCATCCAGAGCGGGCGGGGCGTGTGCCGCGATTTCGCCCACCTGATGATCGCGCTGTGCCGTGCGCTGAGCATCCCGGCGCGCTTCGCCACCGGCATCGACTACGGCGCCGACCCGGTGCTCGGCCCCACCGACTTCCACGCCTACGTCGAGGTCTACCTCAGCGGCGGCTGGTACATCTTCGACCCCTCCGGCACGGCCATCCCGATGGGTTTCGTGCGCTTTGGCACCGGGCGCGACGCGGCCGACGTGTCCTTCGCCACCATCTTCGGGCCTGTGCAATCGCAGGCGCCGCGCATCGCGGTGCACGCCCTGGCCGACCCGCTGCTGCGCTGGGAAGTGCCCTACCGCCGCGACGAGGCGATTTCGACCGACGTCTGAGGTTGGGCGGCATGCCGCGGAGTTCGGTCGGTGCGCCGACCACTTCGGGTCGTGCGCCGCTGGGAAAGCCTCGTGCGCAAGGTTCGGCATGCGCAGCGGCTGAGTCTTTGAGTGCCGCGCGCAAGCCAAAACCTGCGGTGCACCAGCCGGATTCGGTGGCGCGCGACTGACAAATTGCGGCGCGCAAGTCGGGGCCACTGCACGCGCCGGTCGCATCGGGCGGCAGGTCGCCCAACATCGGCGGCGCACCGCGCAGACCCGCTTGCGCACCGCTCGCATCGGCTGGCGCGCGAGGCGACAAGGCCGGCGTCCGAGTCAAAACGCGCGGCACCTGGCCTGCGCAGACCGGCGCGCGCAGCACATCGTTACCTTTGCCGAGCGCGATGGTGCGCGGCCGCTGCCAGAATCCCCGGCAAACAAACTCAGGGGATCAGCATGCGGCCATTCATCGTGGTGGGCGACCCGACAGACCATGGCGGCGTGGTCATCGGCTCCACCCAAACCACCGACACCTTCGGCAAGCGCCTGGCGCGCGTCGGCGACCAGGTCACCTGCCCGAAGAAGGGGCACGGCACCACCGTCATCGTCACCGGTGACCCGACCATGATCGTGGACGGCGCGCCCGTGGCCCGGCATGGCGACAAGTGCGCGTGCGGGGCGACGTTGATATCGGGTCAGGTCTTGTCGGGGGTTGTAGAAGGAGGGGGCGGGAGTGTTGCATCGTCAGCCAAGACTGCACAGCGCACTGCAGGTGCAGCGCACATGTCCAAGGGCTTGGTGAGTCGCTTCGTGCCACCTGAGGATCCGACGCACGACATGCACTTTCTTGTCAGGGATGCTGAGACCCGTCAGCCGCTGCCCCACATGCCGTATCGGTTGACGCTCGATGACGGCCACACGGTCACTGGTGTCACCGACAACGATGGCTTGACCGAAACAATCCAGTCCATTGGCGCTCAAATCGTTCACATCGAGGTTCCATATCATGGCCAAAACGAAAGCATTGCTCACGCCGATTTCGGACACGATGCCTGTGGTTGTTGATGTCCCCGGGCGAGAGCCCAGCGGTGCCCTGTGGGTGTCCCGCTTTCCTGGGAGCCGTGAGGTTGCAGATTGCGATTCTCCGTTCAAGGATGGTTTGTCGGCATTCATTGCAGCCATGGTGGCGGCCGGTGCCAAGGTGCGCATTTCCGCGACCTACCGTCCTGCCGAGAGGGCCTACCTCATGCATTGGGCCTGGAAAATATGGAAGGGATTGGCGGATCCGCAGAAGGTCCCCGCAAAAAGTGGCGTTCACATCAAGTGGGACCACACGGACAGCGCAGGCCATTACGACAAGAAAAAATCAGTCGATGCGGCAGCAGCCATGGTGAACGGCTACGACATCAGCGACCTTGGTGTAGCGCCTGCGTTGGAGTCTCAGCACACGTTGCGGCTCGCGGTTGACATGAGCATCAGTTGGTCAGGTGCGTTGACCATCCAAGACAAAGCGGGTCAATCGATCGTCATCAAGTCGGCGCCCTCATCTGGCATGAACAAGGATCTCCATGCGGTGGGCGCGAGTTATGGCGTGATCAAGTACAACGCCCGTGGAACAGACAAACCTCACTGGTCCAGCAACGGAAAATGAGCATGCAGCGCTCTCTCATCATGGCCATCACCTTGATGGCCTTGGCATCAGGTTCAAACACTTGCCTTGCCGACGCCAGTTCACGCCTACCCGGTGAGGTTTCAGATTTTCTGCTCAACCGCGAGGCCTGCGATCACTTCCGTGGTGAGGTGATCGACCCGCCCGATGCCGAGCTGAAAAAGGAACGCAACGACAACATCCGCACCTACTGCACGGGCACGGATGCAGCGTTGGCGCGCTTGCGGCAGAAGTACGCCAAACGGAGGGATGTTGTGCAGTCGCTCAGAGGCTTTGAGGCAAAGATAGAAGCCTCGCCACGTTGATGGCCTCAGCATGTTCGCGGGTGCCGCATTGCTTGGCGTAGGCTCTGCCGAAATCTTTGATTATTTTTGGCCGGAGTCAAAGTGAGGCGAATCGACAAGTTTGCTTTGGAGCACCGGACGCCTGGGCGGGATCTGGATGCCACGAGCACTGCGCTGCTGGTGGATGGCAAGCCAGCCGGTCTTGCCATTGAAGGTCTGCAGCTTGTGGATCAATTCGACACAGGGCGAGGCTACCTGCTTGTCACGGACTACAACGATCCATGGGAAGAGCAGACCGTGGTGACCTTGCTTGACGCTGAACTCAAGCAGGTGGCCAAGAAGCGGTTGGGCAAGATCTTCGGCGTGTTTCCGTCGCGGACCTTTTCCGTCAAGACCATTGACATCGATGGCGAGGACTTGCTGCTTCAAGGCAGCAGCCCTGAGGAGGGGAGCTACCGGCTAGGGGTCGCTGACGTGCCAAGACTTCTGGGCCCGAGAGTGGGCTTGAAAGCTTCGTGGAGCCAAGGCTGAAGGGGTGACGGAAGCGCCATGCCCGAGAAAGTGTTCAACCCGTGAAGAATGCCATTTCAGTTCTGTTGCTGATCCCACCCGTCATGGTGACAGTGTGGGTTTTGTATCGCGCTCTCTGGGTGCCGGACAACCACATTGGCTTCGAGCCGTCGTTGTTCATGGGGGTGGCCGTTTCATCGCTCATCGCGGCAGCCCTTTCCAGGAGCCGTCTTCGATGGATTGCTCTCGGCGTCTCGTTGGCCACGGTGGGCGTCATTGCCGGAGCCATCCACTTCAACTTGTTGTTGCAGCACGAAGAGTGGATCCGCCTCGGCATGCCCGACAAACCGAGCTGGGCGGCGTTGGGCCGATGACGCGATGATTCCGGCTGGCGCTCGTGTCCTGGATGCCATGCGATGGATGGCTGCGCTGTCGGTCACCGTCATGACGGCCTGCGCACATGCCGCGAAGCCTTCTGCTGAGGTGGTCCATGCTTGCCTTCAAGGCGAGTCTCGCGGCCACGCCACATGGACCGCCATCGCGACGAATGAAGTCGGCAGTGATGACGACTTCCGGGGTGGCTACAAGGCGACCCTCTTCACGGCAAACGGACGAGATGTGGGCTATGCCGAGAAGGATGGCCGAGATGGGCTGATCTGGGGACGCACCATCGTTCCTCTCAAACGTGCAGTTCCGCTGGACCAGCCTCCTGAAACACCCAGCACATTCACGCCGATGCTGGCGGATTGGTCAACGATCCAACAAGGATCTCAACGGTTCCTGTGCGTGAATTTCAACTTTGATGGCCTTGGGCGCAGCGGCTCGTTTCAGAAGGTGCATGGCCTTTATCTGATGAGCATCCCACAGCGCGGAAAATCCAAGCCCGCACTGTTTTACGGGGTCAGGCGCACCGAGTGACACGCCGGTGATGGCGTCAGGCGCTGTGGCCAGGAAAATCCACCACCCGCTGCACCGGCAGCTTCACCATGCAGGCCGCGAACAGCGGGCTGTCGAGCCAGCCGGCCAGCCAGGCTTGCAGCGCGGGCAGGGCCTGGGCGGCGAACCAGGCGGGGTCCACGGCAGCGAACTGGCGCACGAAAGGAAACAAGGCCAGGTCGGTGGCGCAGGGGGTGGCGCCGCCCAAATGCGCTTGGGCTTGCAGTCGGGCTTCCAGGGGCAGCAGGCAGGTGTGCAGGGCTTCGGCGCAGGCGGCTGCGCGCACCGTGGCGGGTGTTGACAGCCCATCCGGTGTGAG
>Ga0209107_10000636_pt1 | contig 20172 bp, 2 predicted proteins | sample LakErihyJuly2011_2_FD_187460 | JGI IMG/M metagenome (GOLD analysis project Ga0209107, IMG submission 187460) | Freshwater microbial communities from dead zone in Lake Erie, Canada - CCB hypolimnion July 2011 (SPAdes) (version 2) | ecosystem: Environmental > Aquatic > Freshwater > Lentic >...
TTACCGTGAAGTTGCCTGTTCCAGTATACGGACCAGTACCACCTGCTGATGTTACAGTAACTGTCGCAGTTCCGCCATTACATGAGATACTTGTTGAACTTGAACTTGCTGTGAGCAAAGTTGGCTCAGTTACAGTGATGCTTGTTGTTGCAGTACATCCGTTAGCATCGGTTACCGTGTAAGAATATGTTCCTGCACTCACAGTGAAGTTGCCTGTTCCAGTATAGGGACCAGTCCCGCCATTTCCAGTTACAGTCACTGTCGCAGTTCCGCCATTACAAGAAATACTTGTTGCAGATGAACTAGCCGTCAACGCAGAAGGTTCAGTAATGGTTGTTGAAATCGAAGTGATACATAATATATTCGATAGATTCCCATCGTATACAGTGTATGCGTGCGTTCCAGCAGTAACTGTGTAGTTTCCAGTTCCAATATATGTACCAGTTCCACCGGTAGCTGAAACAGTAATGACTGAAGTTCCTCCATTACATAAAATCGGTGTTGACGTTATAGAAGCAGTAAACAAAGTTGGTTCCGTGACAGTGATGCTAGTCGTTGCGGTACATCCGTTAGCGTCGGTAACTGTATAGTTGTGAGTTCCTGCTGTTACGGTGAAGTTGCCGGTTCCAGTGTATGGACCAGTGCCGCCGTTTCCAGTTACAGTAACAATGGACGTTCCTCCATTACATGAGATACTGGTTGAAGTAGAACTTGCAGACAAGATTGTTGGTTCAGTAACCGTAATGCTTGTTGTTGCTGAACATCCATTCGCGTCACCTACTGCGAACGAATGAGTGCCTGCAGTAACTGTAAAAGTTCCTATTCCACCGTATGCAGTTGTGCCGCCCGTTGCAGCTACTGTGATGGTTGAAGTACCGCCGTTACATAAAATTGGTGTGGATGTGGATGTGGCAACCAATTGGGAAGGCTGTGTAATTGTAACAGAAGCAGATGCTGTGCATCCGTTAGCGTCAGTAACAGTGTAATTGTGCGTGCCTGCAGATACGGTGAAGTTTCCAGCTCCTGTATAAGGGCCAGTGCCACCCGTTGCAGCCACTGTTACAGTAGAAGCTCCGCCATAGCAAGAAATATTAGTTGCGCTTGCAGTTGCGTTCATTATCGAAGGTTCCGAAATAACTACACCAATGGATTCGGCGCAACCGTTTGCATCGGTTACAGTATAGACATACGTTCCCGCATTAACAACAAAAGATCCGGTACCCAATAAGGTGCCTGTTCCTCCGGTTGCAGAGATTGTAACAACTGCACTTCCTCCCGTGCATGAAATGTTTGTAGCGGTGTAGTTAACAACAATTGCCGTAGGCTCAGAAATGGTAATACTTGTAATTGAAGAACAACCGTTCGCATCGGTAACAGTATAAGAAGCACTGCCGGCTAAAGCAGTGAATGTTCCTGTTCCAACATAGGGTGCATTGCCTCCATTAGCAGAAACAGTCACAGTTGTTGACCCCCCATTACAAATAATGCCTGTACCTAAAACGGAACTTGTCGTTAACGTAGTCGGTTCTGTAACGGTAATTGAAGCCGTCGAAGTACATCCGTTTGCATCGATCACCGTGTAAGAGTATGTTCCAGCGCTGACATTGAATGCACCAGTCCCTGAATAAGGAGCCGTTCCGCCCGTCGCAGTTACTGTTACTGAAGTGGTGCCCCCGTTACACAATACATTATTTCCTGATACGCTCGCCACTAAAAGGGCTGGCTCTGTAACAGTGTATGATGTTGTTCCAACACAACCATTTACATCGGTAAGGGTGTATGTATATGTGCCAGCAACTAGTGTGGCAGTCGTTTCACCAACATAAGGAGCCACTCCACCAGCGCCGGTTACCGAGATATCTGCAGTACCACCGTTACAAACGATTGGAGCTGTTACGGTAACGACAGGCACAACTTGACGAACAATCAACTGTCCGCTTGAATAGGTTGTTCCATCCCAGAATCCTCCGCCACTTGCGCTGTAACCACCATATTGATAAGCACATCCGCCCAATGAATATCGGAAGGCATAATAATACGTTCCTGCTGTTAAGCTTGAACCTATGTTCGCCATGTACTCGTCATTATCCGCGCCACCTCCACCATTGTTGAAGGTAGCAGAAGACCAGACACTTGTTGGCCATGTGGAAGGATTGGTGTTCGAAGTAAATACACCAATTTCCGCTGCAATGCCCGCACCTTGCGCACCAGCGCCGGGTGTTACACCTGGCTCGTAAACTTGTCCGTAAACGTCGAATGCACCGCCGTAACAAATCTCACCTGAAGCTGGGTATTGGGTATTCGCCCAATCTAACGTAGCAGAAGAAAGTGTAACAACACCTAATGTGGTTGCGCAAGACGTTCCGCATATCGGACGCGCTTGAACGTTGTAAGTTCCCACAGGAGCTGAGAAAGTGGTTGAAGTTTGCCAGTTAGATCCATCAATTGAATATTCGTAATAATTATCCGCATACAAATTCACATTGTCCACTTTGTGCGCATCATTCAATCCGCCTGTTCTCGCAGAGAACGCGAAGTTCCACGTCGATTTATTTGCTGTTAAATAAGCAGCAGGAACAGCAGTGTTGTTGAAAATGGTCGTTCCATTTACAATCAATGTTAATTGTCCAGCTTGATTCAAATTGATTGAAACTGGAATGTAAGTGCCCGTTCTTAAGTTGAATGCACCCAGTGTATTTGATGCGAATTCAACTCCGTTGTACGATAAATAAATTCTGCTGTTTACTGTTCCTGTTGGATTGTTGTAGGTATCGAAAGACACAACCAATCCGGTGTTCCAGCCTGTCTCACTTCCACCGGTATTGTATGCAAACGGACCATAACTAAAGCTCATTCCGTCGGCACCGGTTCCCGTTCCTATAAACTGATTGTAGATTAATCCGAAGGCATTTGGACGAATCAATGGGGTATATCCCCACGCCCCTGTTAAAGAATTCGCCGCTGTTGTAATTACACACTCTTCACCAGTAATACTTGCAGATCCAGAAACAGCAGTGCTACTTGGCAAGGATCCAAATCCTGTTGAAAGTAAATTACATGAGCCACCTGTCACATTTGAAATCGTAATAGTGCCATTCACCAAACAAGATGGAGGATTGGTTCCTGTTAAAGTTGCAGAAGTTGCAATTTGTGTAAAGACCAAACCAGCATTCGATCCACCGGCACCATCTGAAACACTATATTCTAATAATGAAGTAGCGTCCAAATAGCCCGTCCATACGCCATTGTGAACATCGCAACATCCGCTGTGTCTCCATACCTCGGCGCCATCGATGTACAAGATCGCCATATCATCGTGATTCAATGCATCTATTCGATAGGTTCCGCATGTTGGAACACCGGTACGTTTGAAGATGTACGAATGATTGTCTACTTGAACAGCACAACCCAAGTATCCGGCAGCGCTTGAAGGCGATGCTGAATTCACCCAGCTTTGTGCTGTTGAATTGGTTTGTCCAGTTTGTGTGTCGAAACTCAAATTCGAAATGGAATAATATCCCGCATAGTTGTTTGTCCACGCGCCACTTCCACCTGTTGCGTCACCCGCGTTGTAAGAATAAACATTCCACTGTCCTACAGGAGAAACTGTAGGGTCTCCCACAGGAGTGCTTGTTGAAATGGCTAACGTCAATGTTGCGCTTGAACAAGGTCCGTTATACGGAACACATGTTATATTTCCGCTCGCTGCACCACTCGGAAAAGAAACAGAAATTGAAGTCGTTCCTTGTCCGCTTACTATGGTAGCGCCCGCAGGCACAGTCCATATTGCTCCGGTAATATTCGTTAATCCGGAAACTGTATAGGTATTGGTGGAAGGAAGACAAACCGTTATTAATCCGGCTATAGATCCTGCACCTGTAATGGGTGCAATTTGAATTTGTGTATTTATATTTCCACTGTTGGCACCAAAACCTTCGGACACCAAATAATAAAATCCGGGTGCTAAAGTCGCTTGCAAAGACGAAGCAGTTCCTGTACACAATACTCCATTATCATCGTTCTCCGCTATCAAAGCTCCACCGCTGTTGAGTAAGTGGATATACGTATCGAAAGGTGTTCCGCAATGCGACATGTTTACAATGGCATTGAAGTTATTTGCATTGGATAAATTGAAGAAGTAGAAAATATCTTCACTCGTTTGATTCGTTCCTGCAGCTAAATCGTTTCCAATACATGCACCAGAGGCATTGCTTAAGGTGTTTGAATAAGGATTGCAATCAAGTACTCCCGCAAAAATTGGATTCGACAACGTAGCTCCTGCAGGGGCTGGCGTAACAGTTACCGTAGCCACGCTTGAGGCGCTGGTGATTCCAGATCCTGAACATGTCACGTTGCATCGGAAATAGGAGGTTGAGTTCAAAACAGAGGATGTATACGTTGCGTTTGTTGCACCTCCTATATTTGTCCAGCCTGTTGTTCCATCAACAGAAGACTGCCATTGATAAGTCAGCCCGGTTCCTGAAAGTCCAGTCAATGATAAGTTCGAAGTATTCCCTGAACAAATAGTAGAAACGGAGGCAACAGCTGTTGAAGTTGGTGTGCCAGCGCATGGAGGAGCCACGGTGATGTTTACACAATAATCTTCGGTTTCTCCCCACAAATAACCCGTAGATGCATAATTGGTTGCGTCAGGGAAAATAGTTTCCACGCAGACCACACGCATACGTGTTGAACCTAAAGTTGCTGTTAACGGAACCGTAAAAGTTCCAGTTTCTGTATGCGGTCCGGTTGTGCTTACCGCAGAAGAATACATTTGTTCTCCAACATCATTGAAATTCCCATTCTGATTCCAATCTATGTATACCTGAAACCCGTTATCGTAATTTCCTAAGCAAGTAATCGATGTCAAACTAAAACTGGTAGACGATCCTTGTTGCAAGTTCGGAACTGTAACACCGGAGCCCGCGTAATTACTGAATAAATTCAAACTAGATCCAGGACCCGTTCCTGTTTGAGCGCAGGTACTGGAATTGTTCAATGTTCCTACCGTAACGTTTCCAATGTCCTCATCTGCGGTGTAGGTCGGGACAATAATCGTGTAGGGCAAGCATGTGCAGTTTCCGCCCATGTTCACTAAAATAGGAGCGGAACCAGTTGAAGCACTTCCGTTGGTACATGTGGTAAGCAAACGATAATATGTAGCAACGCTTTGGTTCGTTGTCGCTGTTGCGTATGATGTTGCAGATGTTCCTAGGTTAGCCCATGGCCCTGTTGCAGAAGGACCACTTTGCCACTGATAGATTAAACCTGTTCCACCTGTCTGACCTGAGTTACTTAATGTAAAATTTACTCCTGAACATGCAGACCCAACCGAAGAACTCGAAGTACCTCCTGTCGGTGTGCCAGCGCATGGAGAGGCGCCAGTAATTGTAACACAGTAATCTTCTGCTTCACCGTATGTTGCATTTTGACAAGGATTTGGTGCTGCATTATTCCAATCAACCATGACGCGCATTCGCGTGGTACCAAGCGTTGCAGAAACAGGAACAGGAATAGACAATACATGCGGCCCAGCTGCAGCAGTTGCGCTTACGACCGTATATTGTTCACCCGCATCTGCAAAACTTCCATTCTGATTCCAATCGAACCATGCATAAACATAATCACCCGCGTCGGGATCAATATTCACCGAAAGGTTATAAGCCTGTCCTTGTTGAACCGAAGCCGAGGCAACAGACGTGTAATTGACCGGTCCACCAGCAGTGCCTCCAGAAGTATTATTAATTCCGCTAAAATTCACATTGGTTATAAACTCATAGAGAACATTGGTGAAGTTTGAATTACAATAGCCGAGACATTGACAAGTCCCGCCTAAACCAACAAGCAGAGGAGTGGAACCAGTTGAAGTGGAGCTATTCGTGCATGTAGTGAGCAATCGATAATACTTCGCTGCAGTCTGATTCGCAGTCAACGCTGTGTATGTTGCACTTGCTGTTCCAATGTTCGTCCATGGCCCTGTTGCAGAAGGACCACTTTGCCAAACGTAAGTAATTCCAGTTCCACTTGTCTGACCTGAGTTACTGAGTGTAAAATTTACTCCTGAACAAGCAGACCCAACCGAAGAACTCGAAGTACCTCCTGTTGGTGTGCCGGTGCAAGCGGCTGTTGCCGCCTTAGTAAACCTCACATATGGTTTTGTCGTATTCGCTAAATCAGTGTTAGTTGCGCAAGCAGCAGCGCCATCAACTCGATAGGCACGAGATCCATTCGTTATTCCCGTTTTTGCTTGAACCCCACCATAGGGTGAAGTGAAAGGATTGGTAGTCCCTGTACAAATTTCTACAAGTAAATTACTTGTTCCATCCCATGTAAAAGGAACATCAAAAATAATATCATTGTATCCGGTGGCGACTGCGTAGGTAAATGCATTCTTAACAGTCGTTGTTGCAGTGGCATTGTGTGTTGCAGAGTTCGCAGCTGTTACATTCGCCATCTTTACTGTATAGTTTGCCAGTGAAACTGAAGACTGTGTTACATTCCAGGCTAGGCGAGTAATTTGCGATGATCCTGTCAATCCCGCCGCATTCAACTCCGCAACCGTATATACCACCTGGTATCGCATTGAATTATAATAACGACATACCGGATCTGCACCCGTTCCATTGGTATTACCCGCTGTACCTCCTGTAGGAATGACCGTGTGCTGAGTTTGCCCCCAAACACTTCCATTACTAAAAACAAAAATTGCAAGTATGAACAAGAAGGATTTGAGGTACTTGTTCGAACAATAAGAAACACTTGTTTCTTTACTAAAGAAAGTAGTTTTAAGTATTCTGTTTAATGCGCTATTTTCAGCTAAAAAAAAGTGAGAGAGTGACTTCCTGCCAGCCAAAGACAAGAAGGAATCATTAGCAGAAATAAAAAATTTAAGCATGACAATTAGTTTTTATTAAGGTCTTACTAAGATATGATAAAAATCAATCGAATTAGAAAAGCCATTCAAAATAATCACAATCTTCAAAAAAACCGATGCAAAAAAAAGAGGCCGAAGCCTCTGATTCTGTAACCAGGTCTGCGAAGGTGCTTTGCAAGGACGCTTCGCGAAGCGACCTTCTGAAAGACCTTCGCAGACCTTCAGTATGACCTTCGTAGACCTTCTGAAAGACCTTGAAAATTAAACGTTTTCAATATACTCAAACGGCGAATACCCGCAGAATTTTTTGAAGATAGAATAGAAATTCGACTTGGTTTGAAATCCGCAACGCGTTGCCAATCCCATGATAGAGTAGCGTTTCAGCGCACCGGCCTCTAGTTGTAAGAGGAATAAATCGAGTCTGCGTTTGTTCAACCAGTCTTTGTATGGCATGAGCATATCGCGACTAAAAAAGATGGATAATTTATACTTCGGGACTTCCAATAGATCCGCGAACTCTTGAATTTTCACATCGCGCTGAATGACTTCCGGATGGACATTTAAATATTGGTCCAACCGCACCTTGATGACATTCGATTCCTCGCAAGTCAACGGCTGTTTCCATTTTAGAAACTCTTCACTTACCTGCGTAACAGGATTCCTTACCACAATCATGGCTGCGAAAGTAACCATTCCTGAGTGCCCATTTACAATGGACTTTGTCATTTCTAAAATTGGGAGAATTTCCATAACAAAATGTATTTATCTCTCCTTTACTCTCCTTTTTGTTGAAAGGTTTCATTTTGTTCAAAATATTCAATGCACCCGCAAGGTTGCAAATGCAAAGGTCTTTCGAAGGTGTTGCACAAGGTTGCAAATGCAAAGGTCTTTCGAAGGTGTTGCACAAGGTTGCAAATGCAAAGGTCCCATGGAAGGTGCTTCGCAAGGACGCTTCGTTTAGCGACCTTTTGAAAAACCTTCCACAGGACCTTCCGTAGGACCTAAGTGTGTTCCTACTTCGTCACAAAAATCTTCTTCGTAAACACCTTCGAATAGCCCGTCACTTCCACAAGGTAAACCCCAGTTGCTGCATCAAGATCCAATAGAAGTTCACTTGATGTCATGTTCTTTCTTTCGATTAGGTTTCCAATAGCGTCGTAAACTTTCACTGTTGCGTTTTGGAAGTCAGTGGTATTCGTTACCCATACTTTCACTTGTTGTCCAGTGGTTGTGTAAACATTCACTCCCTCTGATTCTCCTACTGTTTCTCCTACTTCAACTGTTTCCATTGCAGTTTCAGCTGCTGGAGTTAACGTGAAGTGAAGTACGAAACGGTTATTAAAAGTTCCAGCGTTTGCAGTGAAGCTATACGTGCTGTTGCGCTTAAGATCTTGGAAGGTGTGTGTGAACTTGTCTTCCAACATTACATCTTCTTCAACACCCAATTCAACTGCATTGATTGTGTATGTTCCAGCTCCGGTGATTTGGATACCCATATCTACTTTTTGCTTTGCAGTTGCGTCTTTCAGACCATCCAAAGAAACTTGTTTCGTTCCTTCCAAGAAATAAACTTGGTGATGATTTTCGTCCATGAACTTATCGGTGTCGTATTCTTCAATGCCGTTGCTTGCGTTTTCGTTTTCGTAAACTACCGCCTGGTCGTCTGACTTACCGTCGTTCAAGTTCAAGCGAACCACTTGGTTGTGCTCTGGTGTGTGAAGCGCATTGCTTGAATGCACGCGATCTCCGTTGTCCATGCGCAAACTGCAAGGCGTTGTGTATGCGTAGATCCAGAATCCTTGCATCGGCGGAATGAACTGTGTAGTTTGTCCAGATCCATTGTTCGTGCTAATTCCAGAAGTAGCGTTATAGCTCTCGTAGCTTGTGTTCATCGCATTACGAATCCAGTAGCTCACGTTCAAACCTGTACGAGTAAGTAGTTTCCAATCTAAATGTGAAGTGTATGGATTAGCCACATACTTGTAGCCTGTTCCAGTGAAGGAAAGTGGCGTAGTAACGTTGTTGTTGAATGTTGAAGAGGTGCCGTTGAAGGTTACAGACTGCGCAGAACCTGCGCGGTACAAGTAACCGATTCCAACAGCCATGTTTGTTACTGAATTCACACCTACTCCGGTAGAGCTGTTAATAATAGGACTCCATGAGTTTGTTGCTGACAGGTAACTCCAAACACGCGTCATCGTACCAGTGTTGTAGAACGTGTTGTAAACATTGGTATTGTTCATCGGAGAACCAAGGTACCAGTAGCGTCCGTTCGGGGCAGTGCCATTTGCGGAAGTCCCAGTAAGATTCAAGTTCACTACATAAGCTCCGTTACCTGTGTTTACACCTGTTTGAGATGATTGTAGGAATGAGGCACCGTTATTCACAGTAAGCGTTCCGTTGTTTACCAAGGTTTGGCTCAAACTCATTTTTCCATTTACAATTAAAGATCCAGTAGCATTTATGTTCAAGTTTCCAGCAGATGCAACGTATGCGTCGTTGGTTCCAACCGTCACGGTATGTGTCGCTGCTATGGTTACAATTCCTGCATAGTTGTCTTGTGGTGCAGAAAGAGCTAGATCATAGGTCGTGTTATCGCATGATTTGTTCCAAGTAGAAGCGCTTGTCCAAGCACCAGACTGACGAGAAGTGTAGTACGTGGGAACTAAATCACCAGCATTACAGTCTTCGTCTACAGTGTTTCCACAGATTTCAGTTGCGTTCGGATTGATAGCAGCGTCGCTGTCGTTGCAGTCAGCACTATTCTGAACATAATTCGTTATTGGTGCACATGATAATACAGCCACTCCTGAACCGTATCCATCGCCATCACCATCGAAGTGGTAATCTACAGATGTTAATCCGTCGTTAATTAGACCGTCGCAATCGTCATCAATTTGATTACAAATCTCTGTTGCGTTCGGATTAACTGCAGGGTTCGTATCATCGCAATCATTTGCGTTAATGGAGAATCCGCTTGTGATGAAGCAAGCTTCATCGGGAGCTTCAGCATCACCATAACCATCATTGTCGCTGTCTGTAAAGTAGGTGTTTATAACATGATAAGTTACGTTATTGTCGTCGCAATCGGTATTGTCTGCTACATAACCTGCAGGAGCAGAACAACTAACCACTGTGATATTCGGATTTCCATAAGTATCGCCATCTGCATCTATGAAGTAGCTGGTAGTTCCTAATCCATCTGTCGTTGAAGCATTACAGTCGTTATCTATTCCATCACATAACTCTTCGGCCATTGGGCTAATTGAAACGTTTGCATCGTTACAGTCGGTATTCGCAGTTGAATATCCCGCTCCAGGATTAGTGCAGAATAAACTTCCCGTTCCTGCTCCGAATCCATCCTGATCGGCGTCAATGTAGTAGGTTAAGGCAGGTGCTGTAATTGTAAGGTGAAGAACTTGCGTGTTGCAACCTGCTCCTGAAGTGTAGTTTCCAGAAGTGGTATAAGTTGTATTGTTTACAGACCAAGTATAAGTAGCACAAGCAGTAATAAATGTTGAAACAGAATTTGAAGCTCCTTCATCTATTTGACTGTTACAGTTGTCATCTGAGTTGTTACACAATTCAGATGCACCCGGATTTATAGCGTTGCTGTTGTCGTTGCAATCTGTATTGTTTGTTACATAACCTGTAGGTTGGCTACATGCCGCTTGCGTAGATGAAGCGTTTCCGTATCCATCTCCGTCTGCATCTGCGTAGTAGGTGGTAGTGGCTGTTACGGTAACAATTCTTGCTGCAGTAGCGTTCGAACATCCGCCTGTTCCGGTTACTGTATAGCTCATGGATGCTGATCCAGCAGAAACGCCAGATACCAAACCTGAAGTGCTGTTTATTGTAGCAATTCCTGTTGCGCTTGATGCCCATGTTCCACCTGCTACAGTTGAACTTAAGGTTGTTGTACCGTTCGAGCACAACGTTTGTGTTCCGCTCAAGGTGCCTGCTGTTGGCGCAGCTGCAACAGTAATGGTTCCTGTTGCATTCACAGATCCACATCCACCCGTAAGTGCAATAGAATAGTTGAATGTTCCCGAAGCACTTGGTGTTCCAAAAATAGTAATTGTATTGCCATTCCAAGATGCAGCTACACCAGCTGGAAGTCCATTGGCACCGGCTGTTCCAGCATTTGCAATGCCTGTTGCGCCTGTTGTTGTATGCGTAATATTAGTAAGAGCTGTGTTGATACACAATGTTGGAGTTGTTGATGCTGTGCCAGCTGTATTGTTCGCGGTAACAGCCATTGTTACTCCATTCGATGTGGCTGGTGAGCCAGTCAAACATGGTGAAGCATTAGAAGTCATTACACAAGTAACAACAGCATTGTTCGCTAAAGAAGTTGATATAAATGATGAAGCATTTGTTCCAACGTTTGTTCCGTTAACTTTCCATTGATATGAAGGAGTAGTTCCTCCGTTCGTTGGTGTTGCAGTGAAGGTTACTGAAGTTCCTGAACAAATAGTTGTTGCACTTGCAGCGATAGATACACTAGCAGTAAGAATAGGGTTAACGGTAACCTCAATCGTCTCGCTTGACTCACAACCCGCAGAAGAAGTCGCTGTTGCTGTATAAGTAATTGTTTCTGTTGGTTTAGCATAAACAGTGGCAGTGGCAGAACCGGTATATGAAGTTGTTGCAGCAGCGTTTGTGTACAAGGCTGTCGTAGGTGACCAGGTTATTTGTGGGGTTGAATAAGTTATAACTATCGACCAAGAAGCGAGTGTTCCTAAATCTTGTGCTGCATCATCAAAAGCAGTTATTTTCCAACTTCCGTTCTGGATTGAAAACAAATCTGAAAAAATTTGAGTTAAGTTACCTCCAAAAGTGCCACCAATCAAAGTCCCTGATGCTGTTGCATTTGCTTTAAAAGTGCCCGTAATAGGTGTGGACGTAGTTGACAACGCGGAAGCAGTATTGTCTGATGTTATAACTGTGTTCGAATAGGTTCCGGAAGCCCCTGGCCCCTGGTCTGCTGCTAATGCTATTACCTTTGAGTTAGGTGCAGTCAATGTGATCTCTGCGTCATTCAACCACGCATGGGTTAAATTGAAGGTAACTTCAATTTTTGTTATTGTTGCATTCGATGGAATGTTTGAAATAGCTAACGTACTCGAAACGCCAACCGAACTATTGTCAGGAATTGCTAAATTAATTGAACCAGACGCAGCTGAGCTTGTGACAACTGCATTCGCAATACCACCAATTCCCCCACTGGCCACTAAACTTTGAATAGCTCCATTACAAATTGTTGCACTGGTAGGTGAAATGCTAATTGCAGATGGTAAAGGATTTACCGTAACTGTTCTGGTTGCACTAACATTCGAGCAGCCACCGGTACCTGTTATTGCGTAAGTCATCGTTGCTGTTCCTGCTGAAACAGGAGTAATAACCCCTGTTGAACTATTAATTGTAGCAACACCTGTTGATGCTGAGGACCATGCCCCTCCTGAAGTTCCACTACTGGTAAACGTAGTAGTTCCATTTGAACAAATAGCCTCTGTTCCACTTAGGGTTCCCGCTGAAGGTGCCCCGGTTACCGTAACAGTGCGTGTCGCAGTTGCCGTATTTGTGCAAGCCCCCGTTGCTGTGACAGAATAAGTAATTGTAGCCGTTCCTGTTGAAACACCACTGACTAATCCCGAAGAATTAATCGTTGCAACAGATGTGTTGTCTGATGACCAAGTGCCTCCTGTATTTCCATTCGAAGTAAAAGTTGATGTGCCATTTGAGCAAATAGTCTGTGTTCCACTAATGGTTCCCGCCGAAGCTGGCGCTGTTACTGTAACTGTGCGTGTTACTGTTGCAGAACATCCATTTGAACCTGTTACCGTATAAGTCATAGTTGCAGTACCCGTAGAAACACCTGTTACAATTCCTGTTGAACTGTTTATCGTTGCTATACTCTGTGAACTCGAGGTCCAAGAACCTCCAGAAACTGTCGATGATAGAGTCGTGGTGCTGTTTTCACAGACTGTTTGTGTTCCGCTTAAAAGCCCAGGACTTGGCGTAGAGATTATAGTTATTGTAATAATATTCGATGTCACAGGAGTACAACTACCACTTGTAACACTTGTTCTGTAATAGGTGGTTTGTGTTAAACTCGGGGTAATATAATTGGCTGTTGTACCGCCAGATCCACCGGTTACACTTGAAAAACTACCTATTACTCCTGTGCTTGATTGCTGCCATTGTATAGACCCAGCAGACCCATTTGTTTGTAATTGAGTGGAAGAATTGGCGCAAAGATTTTGAGATGTTGAAGCTGTACCCGCTACTGAATTCGGGCTAACTATAAAGGCACCTGATACACCGCTGGTGACAGAACCACATGTATTCGAAACTATACAGTAATAATATTTGGTGCCAGCTGTTCCGGTTGAGGGTGTGTAATTTGACGTTTGAGCGCCACTACTTGAACCTAAGCTCGCACCCCCGCTGTTTGATGCTGAGTTATTGCTGTACCATTGGTAAGAAAGACCTGTTCCTGTCGTTGCAACAGAAATTTCGTTGAATGATGAACCGATACAACGAGACTGAGCCGAAGTCGATTGTGACGAGATCGTCGGAACGCAAGATGTTGTGCCAGAAATGACAATATTTTTATTTCGATAACTCCTACCGTTGCCATCCGATTCCCAGGCATAAATTCTTATTGTAAGCGTTGCTCCAATAGGAACAGAGATATTTAAACCCGTAAATGAAAAGGCTGTTGAAGTACCAGTGTTTATGCTTGTGTTCGAACCTATTTGAGTTTCGCTTGAAAAATTATTCAATGAGTAAAAAGCCGCCACAATCCAAGTCCCATTGGACACACTATGTTCTCCAGAAATTGAAGTGAAATTAAATGAGTTTCCAGCACTAGGCGTTACTTTATATTCATAATATTCATCAGTAACGCGGTTGGGTGCATCATTTGTCCAAGAACCTGTAGAAATTCCAGTAGTTCCACTGTAAACTGCGGTACTAATACCGCCTCCGATTGCAATGGTGGTTGCTGTCACGTTGCCAGATACGGAAGAATTTCCATTTGATGTTAACGCCCAAGTGGCCGAAGCACTTTGCCCCCACCCCTGCATACTACCCAGGAATAACGACATGAATAAAAGAAAAACCAAAGCAAATCGCGATCGATTCGGTTGATGGTTTGGGAGATTTTTCATAAAATTAAATTTTGTTTTCTCAGTCATACACTCTTTTTCTTTGAAAAATTTCATTTCTCTCATGTTAATTATACTATTCATTCTATCCAAACACCTTTAACCGCTGTTAATCCACTGTTTAAAATTTCCGGTCTGTGTTATTGTACTTATAACAATAACCAATTTAACGAGACAAAGATGATATGAGTCTGCTATAACGAAAAATGAAAAAGACAGAAAGCGGTCCTCTTTCGTCGAATGGGAGCGTGAAGTGCCTTTAATCGGTCATGAATGACCGGAATGTTGCAGAGCAACGAAAGTCCGGAGGACGAATGCCCAGAGGGCGAATGCCTCTATAAATGTTAAGAAAAGGGAAGAGCAGATAAAGGGAAGAAAAGTTAAGAAAAGGGAAGAAAAGGGAAGATGCTGAAGCAAGATTCTGCGAAAGATGTTGCACAAGATGCTAAAGCAAGATGCCTCCGGCAAAGGGACTTCTCTTTAGGGAAGCGTCCTTGCCGAAGGCATCTTTTGAAAAATCTAACGAAGTTTCTTTCGAAGATTTATTTCGAAATAAAAATCTTCTTCGTAAACACCTTCTCCGCGCCCGTCACTTCAACAACATAAATGCCGTTGGCAATGTCAAGATCTAGAAGAAGCTCGTTCGAGGTCATGTTCTTTCTTTCAATTAGGTTTCCGATGGCGTCGTAAACTTTAACAGTTGCGCCTTTATACTCTGCCGTGTTCGATACCCACACCTTCACTTGTTTGTTCGAGGTGTTGAATACTCTTACTTCATCTACTACTGCTTCTGTTTCTCCTACTGCAACAGATTCTGTATTTGTGAAGTGAAGAACAAAACGCTCGTTGAACGTTCCTGCATTGCTGGTGAAGCTATAAATCGGATTCACCTTCATGTCTTGGAACGTGTGGTTGAACTTGTCTTCCAAAATCACCGCTTCTTCTATTTCTAAGTCAGTTGCTTCAATGGTATATGGTCCGCTATTCGCAACAGATATTCCCATGTCAACACTTCCTTTCGAAGTAGCATTCGACAGTCCGTTCAACACAAGTTCGTGCTCGCCTTCCAGCGTATACAACTGATGGAAATCATAGTCGAACATCTTATCGGTATCGGTTTCTTCGAAGTCGTTAGCAGCCAACTCGTTCTCATAAACTACTGTGTAGTCACTCGACTCACCGTTGTTCAACTTCAATCGAACCACTTGATTCACAGTTGGTGCGTGCAACACGTTTGTGGAATGAACACGATCGGTGTTGTCGATTTTCAACGCGCAAGGCGTTGTGTAGGCATACACCCAGAACCCCTGCATTGGTGCAATGTACTTCGTGGTTTGTCCTGATGGACTAGAACCCAACTGCGTGGTTGCATTGTAGGCGTCGTAAGACGTATTTGTTGAGTTACGAATCCAATAACCCGCGTTCAATCCTGTGCGAGAGAGTAACGTCCAATCGACATGTGATGGATAAGGGTTTGCAACATACTTGTAACCGATGGTTGAATAACCCAATACTGGAACATACGCCGCGTCAGAGGCAGGAGCAAGTAAATTGGTTGTTATGTTGTTGTTCAAATTCGCTGCAGTACTGGTGTAGGTAATGGTCTTATTTGCACCTGCGCGATACAAGTAACCAATTCCAGGAACCAACTTCAAAGAGCTCGTCGTTGAAGTCTGGCTGTGTATCACTATGCCCCAACTGTTGTTTGTACCATTGTACCTCCATAAACGCACCATGCTTGGCGTGTCGAAAAATTGACTAGCAACCGTGTTGTTCATAGGGGAACCAATGTACCAGTAGCGTCCGTTTGGCGCGCCAGTTGGTGATGACCAGTTGCCGGTTAATTTAGATTGAATGTTGAAGTTTCCTGAACCCGAGTTAACCGTGCCCGCCGTTGTTGCTGTTTGAACAAGACTCGCTTGGTGACCCACGTTCATTGTTCCGTCGTTAATAATAACAAGCGTAACTGTAAGCTTCGCTAAAGAAGTAACGTTGGCTGTGGTTGGGTCGTTGTTGTAATCGTTGCCAGTCATGGTTAACGTTCCGCCCGCATCAATGTCTAGTGTTCCCGTTTGATAAATGGTTCCGTTGTTAGGAACTGTAACGGTATGACCGTTCAATACGTTCACATATCCGGTGTAGTTCGATGGTGGAGCGTAGATTGAATTTTGATAGGTATCGCTTGGTGAGCAGGCAAACTGCCATGTCGTTGCATCGCCCCAGTTGCCGCTTGTAAGTGATCTGAAGTATGCAGGAATATCGTCTGTGTTGCCTGAGCAGTTCTCATCAATGTTGTTTCCGCAGATTTCAACAGCGCCAGGATTATAGGCACTGTTCAATGTGCTGCAATCGTTCGCATTTAACGAATAGCCCGCAGGAGCTACAGCAACGCAGGTATAACTCACAGCACTGCCAGTTCCGTAACCGTCACCGTCAGTGTCGACGTACAACGGAATGGTTGCCGTTGTCATAACCACTTCCACTAAAGCACTTGAAGTGCCTACGCAACCGGTAGTCGAGTTAACACCGATAGCATACAATCCCGTTGCAGCTTCCACGCCAGTCCATGTCAAAGCACTTTCTGTTCCCGATTTCTCTGAATTCGGTACAACTCCGTTTGAATCGTATAGTTCATAATCCACTCCCGAAACTGAGCTCGTTGAAGTAACGGTACCGTAGGTCGTGTTCGGCACAAGATTGCTGTATGAACAATACGTGCTGCCTGTTACGCTTAGCGCGGCAGGAAGGGCGTTCACTGTTAATGAACCGTTTGTATAGGTGATGTTGTAATTAGACAATCCGGAACCTGAAGCAGCAGAGGGAACTATAGAATAACTTCCAGCCGCAGCACCTGAAGTGGATCCTGAGCTCGTAAGAGTAACTGTGCTAACCGCATCTGAACCCACTAAACCAGAAGTTGTGAATTGCGAGGTGCCTAATGATAAAGCTGCATCTTGACATTTAGATTGATTGGAAGCTGTGATGGTCAGCGGTTTTGTTGAGACCGAACTGGAAGCCGTTGCCACATTGACAGAGGTAGCTCCAGAGCTGCTTAAAGAAATGTCTCCTGAATACGTTCCGACTGCCGTAGTTGCTGCTAAGCGAACGTAAATGGTGGTGGCTGCAATGGCTCCACAAGCATTTGGCGAAATGGTTAAACTTGAAGCGTAACTTGAAGCGCTCGAAATTTCAAAACCACTCGGCGCAGTCAAGGTAAGGTCTGCTGTTAGGTTGCTTGCGCTTACACTAAAACTTGTTGGGGATGCAGAGGCCGTTCCGTAGGTCGTGTTTACCGATGATAATGTTGCGCTTGTTGTTATTAATGAGCTTGGACTAACAGTGATTGAATAACTTGGAAAGGTCGCTGCTGTTCCTGAGCTTGCGTACCATTTATTTGACCCATCAACAAAATACGATAACAACGTTGAGGCAAGACCACTCACTGTAACTGATGAGGTTGAGGTTGTAGCATTCGCGAAATAGGTATTGGCGTATGATGAAGTTCCCAAATTCAACCAAGAAGTTGCAGGTAAGAGTGTTGTAGATGGTTGAACAGTATTTGAAGCAGCCGAAGTAGCACTCAAAGCAATACCATAATTCAATCCATACAATAAAGTGATTCCACTTAAAGATCCCCAATTCGACGTGCTTCCTGTAAAAACAAACAATTGATCACCGTTTCCGTTAAAGGAGAAGTTCGTCGGTGCAGCAGAACTCCAACCCGTTCCTAAAATACTCATTCCATTTGTCCAAGTTATTGCAGTTCCAGCTGCATGTCCTCCTAAAGGTACAGTGTATGTTAAAAATCCTTCACCTGTCCTTGTTGTCGGTGTCCCTGTGAATCCGTTGTCCGTAAAATTAATAGCAACATTTTCAGCTACGTCCTTCAAAAAGACCATTGAAAATTTGTCTGGATTTGCCGAATTGATTGCGAGTATTGCAACATCCCCAGCAGCCAAAGTTGATGTTGGATTAAAAGAACTCTGAACAACCAACGTTTGGTTTACCGAACTTGCAGCCGCATAATTTCCTCCTCCAGTTTGCGAAGCCGTAATGGTCGTGGTTCCAGCACCTACTATATGGATATTTCCACCAATGATAGTGGCCACGCATGGGTTTGAACTGGTATAAGTCACAGTTAAACCCGAAGAAGCTGTTGCTCCCGGTGAATAATCCGCAGTGCTCAGTGTTGCTGGTGTTAAACTCGCAAAAGTGATGGTTTGGGCTGCTCCGGTAATATCCCCAGTCAATTCTGTAGGTTGGGTCAAGGTATAATTTGCTGCATCAGCACCGCCCAAGGTCGAAGTTGAAGTAACACCTATTCCCGTTCCAACATTTGCAGAATCAAAAGTTCCTGTTCCTGTCAAAGTAACCACATCGCCAGATTCAACACCACTTAATGTTCCAGTAATGGAAGCAATTGCATTACCGTCATAGGTTTTGGTTGTTACAGCTGGTAAGGTAACCATTAGTGCTTTGGCGGTGATATCTCCAGTTGCAATTGTGTTAGCAAGAGAATAATTAGCCGCTAATCCACCATTCGTTCCATCTCCAAGAGTGTAAGTGATAGTCGCTGTTTTTCCGGTTGCAACATTCCAATCAGGATAGATTCCAACGGCAGATGAAACGACCACCGTTTCAAATCCAACAAATCCAGACAATGTACCAGGTGTAACCGTTCCACATGTTGTTGAACGGTTGTATACTTTTGAAGCGATCGTTGCCGTTGTTATTGCTAATACTTTTTGAGATACCGTATTTCCTGAAGCGGAGGTTGAAACATTGGCATCATTCGCACCACTTGCTGTAAGAACTACTGCCGTGGCATTGTTATTTGTGCCTGCTGCCAGGGTTGCTGCAAATCGAACATAGACAGTGGTACCACTTGATACAGCAAGAGATGAAGTAAAGTTTGAATTGTCGGTTGAAACTTCATAACCACTTTGCGCAGTGGCGGTGATATTCCCTGTTAAACTTGAACCATCTGCAATAAAACTGATACCAGTTGATGCCGTTCCATAGGTGCTTGTCAACGATAAAGTGAATGTGATCGGATTTATTGTTGGTGTTGATACAGTGGTCCATTGGGCGTATAAAGTGAAACCCGCTGTTTCACCATGCGTGTATGGAAACGAGATAGCGGATCCACCAGAACTTGCAAGAAACCATCCGTTAAATGTATTTCCACTTTTTGTTGGATTTCCCGGATTCGAAACCGTTCCTCCAGTGGTCGTTGAACCATTTGAAATTACACTTCCTCCTTGACTATCGTATGTTACTGTTAAGGTATTTGCAGTCCATATAGCATAAAGCGTTGTACTTGAGGTAAATGGATAGCTTCCACCATCTGCATAAGTTACTGTTGCGCTACCTGAAGATGTTGCCCACCCGCCAAAAATGTAGCCCGTTCTGCTGAAGCTGTTTGAAGTTAAATTAGTAGCTGAACTTGCTGTTTGGTTGGACATGGTGCCACCAGTATTTGAGTTTCCATTAAAAGTAACCGTATATTGAACGACAGCTACAGTCAAGATTAATTCCCCACTTACAATTGACAACTCACCGGTAGTACCAGAAGCTAAACCCGAACCTCCCATAGTTAACGCTCCGATAGTTCCACTAACAGCTGCAGTTACTGACCCTCCGTTTGCAATTAATTTGTATGTACCTGCTTCTAAAGCTGCAGTTGTCATTACAGTAACAGGAGAACTTGCTAAAGCCAAACTACCTGCTGAAGCACCTGTGACAGTCAATGGCGCTGTTGCTCCTCCTCCATAAGCAGTGAATTCTAATCCACCTGCCGACAAGGTAATTCCTTTACTTGAAGCAACGGTAATTGTAGCCGTTGTGTTAGAGCCCGTTGCTGAACTTTTTAACGATTGACTTGCTCCCAGAGATAATGCAGTCGTTAAGCCAGACACGTCTAATGTTCCCCCAGAACCTACTGTAATGGCAGAAGAATTGGCAATCGAACCTTCACCTGAAAGAGTTAGAGTTCCGCCATTTATTGTTGTCGTTCCTGTGTATGTATTTACATCACCTAAAGTTAAGGTTCCTGTACCGCTTTTCACCAATGATATGGCGCCTGCAATAATTCCTGAGTTGGCATCCGTAGCGGCCCCATAAGTT
>Ga0209107_10000637_pt1 | contig 20166 bp, 17 predicted proteins | sample LakErihyJuly2011_2_FD_187460 | JGI IMG/M metagenome (GOLD analysis project Ga0209107, IMG submission 187460) | Freshwater microbial communities from dead zone in Lake Erie, Canada - CCB hypolimnion July 2011 (SPAdes) (version 2) | ecosystem: Environmental > Aquatic > Freshwater > Lentic >...
AGATTTGCCTTGAAGCTTTTGTTCAAGTTCATCAAATTTATTGCCAAAAACTTCATTAAAATTAGTATCAGCCATTAAGCCCTCATAGTATATTTCTAATCTTTTATTTAAATATTACCATAAAAATAAAGAAGCCAGGCTTTTGGCCTGGCTTCTTTTTTAAACCTCAGTGAGGTTACTTACTAGAATGATCCGTAAGAAACGCCTCTTGGGTTGACGATACCGATACCAATCATCTCGTTAACAACCCATCCGAGCTTGAGCTGCTTTGGCTCGTCGGCGGGGAGAACTTCGATGTCCTGTCTGATTGGCATGACGCCAACAAACTCTGGATCGGCACAAGCGAATGCTTCGCCTGCAGGAACAACCTTGGAGACAATTATGTCAGCGCCGAAGATATGTCCATAGAGTCCAGTGTTTAGGATTTCTCTCTGGGTGACTGGGTCAACAGAAGAAGCACCAGCGGAACCAGCAGACTCCCAGTCAAGGATATCAGTGAACTGATTGATGTTGAGGAAGAACTTGGAGGTTACTAAGTCCCAACGATCAATCTGCTTCTTGAGTCCGAGCATACCAGACTTGGTAAGTGCGCCACCAGCTGAGGTACCAGAAGGACCGGCTGCGTCGAGAGTTACAGCAGCGTTCTCGCCACCGAGAGAGCTATCACCAGCAAACTTTAGGGCTGCGAAGACGTTTGCATCTTCTTGTGCCTGAATTTCCTGACGAGCCTTCTGCTGAGCTCTGTCAATAACGTTGAATCTTCTTCTCTTGACTTCAGAAATTCTGACGGTTGGATTGGAAACAATCTCAAACTCTGGAATTGTGACACGGTCACCGAAAACACGGGACTCAGGAGCAGTACCGTTGGAAGAGATGACTACTGCAGCTACGTCAATATCACGGTCGTAGACTGGAAGAGCGCCCTGTGGTAGAGGATCTACAACAAGTGCCTTTCTAGCAACGCCTTGATAGTCTAAGTTTCTGCGGATTGGGTTTGCCATAGCCTGACCAAGTGCAATCTTGCCCTCTTGGGTCATGAGTGCTTGCTTGATCATCTCGTCTCTCTGGTCGTCAGAAAGAGAAGAAGCCATTGCCTGAGCAGAAGAGCTTGGCTGTAGATCTTCTATTATGCTTGCGTACTTGACGATAGCAGCTAGAGCGTCTTGAACAGAGGAGGCGTTTACCTCACCATTTGTATTGAATAAATTTGACATTTTGATGCTCCTTATAAATTAAGCGCTTATGCCGTTAATGGCAGTCATGTAGATAGCATAGAATTCAGTCTGTGCTGATTCACCGGCTGCATATGCAGTGGTAGAAACAAGAGAGGTGTCTTTCACTGCTCCGAGTGTAACGCCAACAGCTGCACCACCGCCGACGCCGACTGCGCCTAGGTAGCCTGTAACTGGCTCTGCTTCAACGATAACGTTTACAACAAGTGTGCTGAGTGCTGCGGCAGCTGTAGCTCCAGTTGCTGCAGCTCCAGAAACTCCGTAAAGACCTGGTGCGTGCCAAACGGTAACTTTACCAGATCCAGCAGAGGTTTGTGGGCCAACTACAACAACACCAGTTGTTGAGAGTGATCCAAAGCCTGTTCCTTGACCAACGGTAGCTCCGATAATGGTGCCGAAAGAAGTTCCGTATCCAGTAGTTCCTTCGTCAGCAAGTCCACCAAACCTCATAGAGGCTGCAAGGTTTCTAATGCCTTTCTGCATGTAAGTTGCTGGTCCTACTGCAGAAACGTCAGAAGCTGCGTAGTCAGTAGAAGCTGTTAGTTGTACGTACTCACCGCCAGAAAGTGTAGAGCCAGGCGCGCCGTCCTCGAGGTCGAATTGACCGGCTGGCTGCAACCCTGGCTGTAATAATTTTAATGCCATGTGTTAATCTCCTTTATAATTATCTATTTAACTTAAAAACTAGCTTTTCTTATTTAATGCATTTTGAATAAAAGCGTATCTGGCTCTATAGTTTCCAGAGGGGACTCTGAATGCTATATCTTCCATTGCTTTGCTTTTTTCTGATTCATTTTCAACCAAACCACCATTACCTATTGCGTCCGCTACTGAAATAGCTTTTGGATGAGCTTTGTGAATTAATTCCGCTCCAGTCTCATCATGAACATCGTAAAGTTTTTCGTAATCTGGTTTTTGTTTTTTTGGTTTTTGATTATGCAGTTTTGAAAAACCTGCGTAATAAGCCTTCATAAATTCGTCATCCTGTAGATCCTTTACGGCATCTTTAAAATAACGATTTGAAATTTTATCTGCTTTTTTGGCAAATTCATAAGAATTTGTTTTATTAGTAGAATTATCTATATTTTTTGATATTTTTGTTAAATATTCTTTCTGACCAGCAGCAAAAGCATTCATTGGATCATCTATGTTATCAGTTAGATAATCATTAGCTTCTGAAATTCCGCTTCTATTTTGCACTGCCCTTCTTTCTTCTATGGTCATTTTTCTCTTAGAAGTTCCAGACATACCAAAATCAGAAACGCCTACATTCTCCCTTCCCCTGCCATATCTGCTGCCCCTGTTACCCATGAAGGTTCCCTTTCCAGAAAAGAGTCCACCACCGGCTACAACTGAAAAGCCATAATTTGCAATTCTCTGAGCGTCAGGTGATTGTGCACCTGTTTCAAATCTTGATATTATTCTTCTATTATTTAGAGTATCTTCACTATATACTTTTACAAAATAATCTTCAGATACTGCTCTTCTTGCCACGTCCTTTATGGGATCTCTTCCTCCTCTAAATGCTACTGGGAAGACATATCTAATGCTTTCTCCACTAATAGTCACTGGGCTTTTCAGCTTTATGTATCCAGAGGCTCCATAATATCTTGCAATTTTTTGTAATAAAGCCTCTCTTTCTGCTGGATCTAAACCATCCAGGCTATCAAAGAGTGCTCTCCTTTCATTTGGATCGTCTAAAGATGATCGAAGTCCTGGATCTACTCCGTATGAGAGTGAGTCTCCTCCACCGCTTGATTCGCCGCCCACTGTTGTGGGCTCGTTGCCTTTCGCGCCGCCCGCGCTTCCATTACCTTCTCCAGGAACACCGATATCACTTCCTGTATACCATTTGTAGGCTAAGTAGCCAACTCCCAAGGCTGCTGCAATTTGAAGTGCGGACTTTAGATGGCGACCGGCAGTTCTCCAATATCCTACTTTAGTCACTGCACTGGCTCCAGCTCCAGCGGCAGTGCCAAGAGCGCCACCAGCGGCACCTGTATTTTTATGTAAATCAGCTATTTGTTTCTTTAGATCTTCTAATAGATCACTTTGTTTTTTTAATTGTTCTGATTGGTCTGCTAACATTTTCTTCATAGCATCGTTAGCCTGAAGAGAATCTGCGGCATTTTTTTCAATTGTAGTATTTAAATTAGTAATTGATTTTGTAATTTCTTCAAAATCACCAACAAACTTTGTTTGAAGATTGTTTATTTCTGTTTTTACAGAATCAATAATAGTTGTATTATTTTTTGTTATTGCAGTTTCTAGTCTAGTTGTTAAATCAGTTAATGAGGTTTGTGTTGTTTCACTTAATGTTTTAATTTCTTGTTTTACAAGTTCAGTTATTTCTTTTTGTGATTTTTCAATCTTAGCAAAAAGATCTCTAATAACTCCATCATTTCCTTCCTTAATAGCATCTGTAAGTTCTTTTCTAAGATTACTTATTGACTCTAGTAATGCTTTCTTGGCTTCTCTAACTTCCCCAATAGTTTTAGCGATACCCCGTCCGACACCTCCGAAATCTTTATCTGTCTTACGGGCGAAAGCATCGACTTGATCAAATTTTGACCAATCGCCAGCAGCAGTACCAGTTCCTCCAGTGGGAGGGACAACTGGTGAATCTTCAATAGATTCTGATATAATCTTTCTAAACTCAAAACCCTCTTTCGAAGTAAAGGGTACACCATCATTAAGATATTTTGCTGCATCTATTGCTGCTGCTGGATTTAATTTTTGAACAACGGTAAGCGTTCCTCCTGCTGTCGTATCTGTTATGCCTGTTACCCGCCCTGCATCAATAAAAGACCCAGGGGACAGCCCCTTACTTTGCAAGAAATTAGTTATAAGCGTTTGTTCCGCACTTGTTGGTAGTCTAATTACTCCAGTACCTTTTTCACTAATTAGATATGTTTTATTTGCCACTAACCCTTGTGCATCTGCGATTATTTTCTTCATATGTTGGGCACTTTTCAATCCAGATTCTGCAAGTCTGGCTGGAGTTAAAATACCTTTTGAGATAGCCTTATCTGCTGCCTCGGAAAATTCATCAACATTCTTCCCAATAGAAGATGCTATTTCTCCCGCTGCTGTGCCTCCACCCCTAGCACTGTCAACCAACCCGCCTACCAAGCCCGCCTCTTTTACAAGATTTTTTTTATCATTATATTTAGAAATAATATTTACATATTCATTAAAAACATCAGAACGACTGGCAGAAATTATTTTCATATTGTCTCCACGGAAAGAATCTCATCAAGGGTTCTTTCAATTTTGTAAGCTAACTTTGTATTGCCTTCTTTAATGGCGGCTTCTTTCATTTCCATTAATTCATTGACAACCGCATCAGAGATTTTATCATCCATAGATTTGTTCATCATCCTTTCTGCTAGCCCTCTGGAGGTTCCGCTAAACATGGATTCATCTTTTATTTCTGGTTTAGATAATTGGTCTTCTGCAAAACCAACTTCTTTTTGTACGTCGCGAAGCTTTTCCATTGCACCTGTTAAAGCCTGGACTCCTTTGATTTTATCAGCAGTAGATGATTGTGCTTTTTTTGCCAAAAGATCTAATCTATAAATATTGGCAATAGTTAATTTTTCAAGCTCTTGAAGAACTTCACTTTTTTCATATATAGCTCTATCTTCTTTTGACCAATTTGGCATGACTTATCCTTTGTATATTAGAAATATAATTAGTATATTAAAAATTATAATTATATCAGAGAAGCATAAACTCAAGAGTTCCCATGGCAGAGGTTGGAGGACCAGTAACAATAGCAACACCAGGATGAGAATCTGTTGGTTGTCTTGTTGTTAATTTTCCATCAATACCAACATATAGAGTTGCGTTTACAGGATAAATTTGAGTTGTATCAAATTGATCTGTTGCATAAAAACCCCTCTGGTAGTGAACAGTAATCCTACCGCTTCCAATTGTAGTATCGTCACCGGGTATACCACTGACACGATAAATATAACTTACTATAATTTTAAAACTATCAAATGCTCCATCACCATCAGAGTCGTGATTTAATGGTGTGCCTACTGGAACATTTATAATTCCATTTACTTTATTTAAAATAACAGATACCGTACTAACAAAGCTGCTATCTAAAATATTTGGAAATTCTAGAACTCCAGTAACTTCTTCTGCGTTTACCTTTTGTCCATTAGAATCCACATCTATTGCATTAACTGCAATATAGATAATTTCATCAATTTGAGATTTTGTAAAAGATGTAGTTCTTGCATCATCTATAATCCCTAATGGAGCGGTACCATCGCTAACTGTGGCTACTATATCATTTCCTATCAAGCCTAACTGTGCAAACATACCAGGCTGAAATTCAGCGGTTGGATCGACGGCAGTGCTCATTGGCATTGCATTTCCACTATGGATTACTTTTAACATGTTTCCTCATAAAAAAATAAAGGGAAGATTGCTCTTCCCTTTATTATACTATTAATAGGTGACCCTATTTGATTTTAATTTGCACTATTTTTTGATAATATTTCTAATAGTAGTGCGAACTAAATCTCCGGCAAATTTATCACCAGACTTGTCAAGTTTTGATGCAACTTTCTTCAAGTTAGACACTACAGATCTTTTCTCAGCGGCCTCTTTTTTAAGGTCGCTTCCGATAGAACGAGCAGTTGTCTCTACTACGTCTGCTGCAAAAGACTCTCCCTTTGCTCTAAGACTTGCGGCAATTTTTCCCAATCCATGCATAACCTTCATTCCCTTTGGAGAAAGGAATGAGGAGGCCTGTCTTGGAGGAATCATTGCATCCATGCTTGAGTCATTTTTAGCATCTGGAGGAACACCAATACTATCCAGTGATTCATCAATTTGGCTAATTACGGCATCATCATTTACTTCATTAGTTCCAGATACCAAATCTACCAAATCTTCATCGCTTACAGAGTCATATTTTACATCACTTAATGATACGGTTGTATCACCACCGGTCATGCTAGCATCTGCCCTTTTGGATAAGGATGCAGTCTTATTTAGAGCGGTCTTACCGCCCATGAGTCTGAAGAACTCCTGGGCAATGGCATCTCCATTATTTCTGATACTCATGTTTCCCCCTTAGTCCCAGAGTGAAAGTAGTTTATCGGCACTAATTGGACCGGAATGAGAAGTAGAGTCTGACTCTACGCCTACATTAACACCACCTAAGTCAGATGCAATTTTTATGTTTCTAATTGCTTTCGCATTGGCGATGCTGCGCTTGAAGGACTCAAAGGCTCCATCGTCAAAGGACATTATGTCGTCTACCTGCTTGTCAAGGGCAATCTTGGTATGAGGAAGAAGTCCCTTTCTCTGCATCTCCATGCCTACATCATAAGCGCGACGAAGTTTGACTCTATAAGACTCTTTCTCTTCTGCGGCTTTCTTCTCATGCATTCTGGAGTTAAGAGCAGATGATCTAACATCAAAGGCTTTGAGCTGATCAGACATTTGTGGACCAGCCTTCATTCCAGATGGCATAATCTCTTGAGATCTCATACCCATTTGAAGACCATTCATGGTGTGAAGCGCGCTCATATCATTTAGATCATCAGACTTATCTTCACTAACTTCTTCTTCTTCTGTGTGTTTCTTCCCTGGATGTCCCTTCATGTTTCTTAGATGTTCCATGTGTTCCATGCTCTTGCGCTTCTTATCTTTTGCTTCGTCTTCCACATTATTTTCATCGGCTTTCTTTAGAAGTGCTTTTCTGGCAGCAGATCTCTTTGAGAGCAATGAGGACTCGGCTTGCTTAACAATCGCTTCTCTGCGAGATTTTCTCATATTCATAGTAGCAACAACCAATTTTGATGTATCATCAGCTAAATTAGGGTTTTTCATTCCACGCTCCATCATCATATCGTTTGAGTCATCATTGTATCCAACATAATCAGCTGCTGCGTCATAATCAGGATCAGGATTGGTATCATCGTCCATATCATATGCCATATCAATTCTGTTATTTCTAAGTCCATCAATCACCTGTGCGGACTTTCTCATTCCTTCAGATTTTATAAGTGTTTTTGCAACCCTAATCAAAGAGGTGGCTTCTCCAAGAATTCTAGAAGAATCTTTTCTAGCCTCTCCAGCCAATTTTACAAACTCTCTTTTTTGAGAAGATGAAAGCTTAGAAATATTCTCATATGTCTCGGCCACCATAGCAAGCTCGTCGGCAGAGCTATCAAGCTGTCTGTAGGCTTTCTTTAGGCCAGTAAAAATGAATCTAGAGAGAGCTAGCTTATCAGGAGACTCTTCCTCCTCACCTTCTTCTCCATCCTTCTTCTTGCCAGTAAATACATTAACGTCTACATCTGCTTCTTGTTTATCTTTCAACTCATTAACTAAGTCTCTAACTGCAGAAACTGCAGTTTCTATATTTGTTAGCTCTTCATCAATCTGGGAAGCTGGGTCTTCAGCTTTCTCATCAGATTCTTCTTCTTCGGCTCCCTCATCAGCGGGTGGCTCCATTCCGGCTCCCATTCCGGCTCCCATTGGATCTCCAAGCCCTCCCATATCTGGGGGTGGGGGTAGACCCGCACCAGCATCGGCTGGGCCGGGCATAGCTCCGGGGGCTGGAGGCAGAGCACCTGCTCCCATTGGTAATTCTGGAACCTGTGCAGATTTCAAGAGTCCAGATACATATGGCAGTCCGCTTGCTCTGATCTGTCTGCAAACCTCTTGACCATATTCTTGGCTCTTTATCCAATCCCAGTTGCTATTAAGGTCTGTTCCAAAGATTTCGCCAGCAGTAGCTGCAATAACTCTTTTGTTTCCGGAAAAAACTTCAAAAACTGAAGCGGACTTATTTATATTTCCACTGGATCCTCTATTTAGAGAGAATCTTGTGGTTAGTGATGGACCAGTGTAAGCAACTTTATTAAGAGAAGCTCCTCTTGCAGAGGCTCTGGATAGCTTCTCCTTGAGAGCTAAGTCTTCTCTGGTTAGTTTATTCATATCGCCATCTTGTAGAAGGTGACGATCTTGGGTATTCCTAACAGTCTCAGACATCTTGTCTGTTTTGTATACTGATGGCTCGCGATAAGACTTATCATCTACGGAGTCGCCACCTTGCATATAAGCAATTCTACGAAGTCTGGCATCCTTGAGAGAGGCCCTGGAGAGCTTCTCTTTAAGAGCCAAATCTTCTCTAGTTAGCTTGTTCATATCACCATCTTGTAGAAGATGGCGATCTTGGGTGTTTCTAACAGTCTCAGACATTTTGTCTGTCTTGTATACTGATGGTTCACGATAAGATTTATCGTCTACGGACTCTCCACCTTGCATATAGGCAATTCTGCGGCGGAGCTCTGCTCTTTTCTTAAGATTTGTTTCACTCATTATATCCTCCAATAATTGGTTAATTGATAGTTTGTCAGAATCTTTTACGCCAGCTACAGATGTAAGCGGGGCGGGAGATGAATCTCTATTTACAGCTTTAACCACGTCGCCGCTTGCTGCAAAGTTTGGTTCATCCTCTGGGTTTTTTGTTCCTAGCATGGAGTGGTTAGATACTACACTAAAAGGCTGAGGTTCGACTTCATTTTGATAAGAAGTAAATCTCTCTGTATCTGCACCAGATTCATGATAGGCGTAGGCTTTAATGTCGGAATTTTTATGACTAGATGCGTCCTTGAGATCCGATTCTTTGATAAGTCCATTGTTTGATAAGAAGCTTGTTATAATTTTTTTACGTTGAGGAATACTACAACCATTTTCACCACAAGCAGTTTTCATAATGGTTTCCAAATGAGAGGCCTGTTTTTCATTAAGTCTGCCTAACATTTCATTTACATTTTCAACACCGTAATTTACAAATTCAGTTCTATACTCATCTAATGAGGCCAAACACCTCAAGAGAATAGCTCCAGGTTCAGCAGGCTGCACTACTAAGGAGTATTCTATTGGCTTTAGGCCAACATTGATTTCTCCATGAGCAGTTTTGTTTGTAACATGTGAGCAATACTCTTTTTGTGTAGTGGCTCTATTTCCACAATCACTACAAATGGAAGTTTCCACTGCAGTTCCCATGGATCCATACCTAACAAGACCTGTGGTAACTTTTCTTGCCAAATCTGGATAATTAATCTTATCAAGGGCGCAGAGGCCAATAACTTGTTTGAATTTTTCATCATAATGGGCATCTAAAATGATGCCCCTAATACCATCAACAGAGGACGACTCATGATCCCTACATAGTGGCATACCAACCCATTTTTTTGCAGCAATTTTTAACTGAGACTCTGGGAAGATATCCCTATTATTGTTCCTGTGTGGCAGAACATTTCCATGCCACTTCCAGTTTTCATCAAAGAAGCCCCAGGCATCTTCATTGCTAGACAATTTTTTAATATTGCCATTATCATCAAGATAGGCAGACTCAGCTGCCTTTAAAAAGATAATTGAGAAATAAAGAAAATCATCTGATTTTGGTGCTATTGCTCTTACATCTGTTGCCAGTTTATTTAATCTATCAACCAATTCTTGTGAAGCCAAAACTTTTTCTACAGGCTCAGTTTTTATTCTTGGCTCATTAGAATAGCAAATTTTCTTTAACATTTAAACCTCAAGATAAACATTATAATCATTATTAATTTTTTACAGTCTTTGTGTAAAAGATTTTATTCATTTTTTTCTTCTTCTTCTTTTTCATTATATTTTTTTATTATAGCAGATCTTCTATTTGTGTCATCATTTTCATCAAGTATTTCTACATCAGTTTTTAACTCAGTTTTTAATTCAGAATCTTCTTTAGATTCTTTTTTTATAACAGTTTTTGTCTTAGTGTTATCTCCAAACTTATAAAACATAAATTCTCCTTAAGGTGTTATTACCAATACCCCTAGAATATCAGTATTAATATAATTGACCATTCTCTGATTTGAGTTTGATAAATCTAAAAACATTTTTTCAGCCTCACCAGTTTTTTGAGTTAGCTGTGTTATGAAATCATCATTTTCAATAGATTCTACTAAGTCAAAAATTTCCTTGACTACTTTTGAGGATCTCATTGTGGATGTAGCCACAGCGCTAATGATCTCAATTGTGCTAGCAATATCTTTTATCTCATTCATTATTTGTAGTGCTTTTTTTATATCAATTAATATTCTTTTTAATATTTCAGTATTTCTTTCAACAGACTCATTATACTCGTATTTACTGTTTTTAATGCGCCCTTTGTCAGATTGGACGGCTTGATACACAGAAAGATTTTTCTTTAAGTTTTTTAATAACTCTTCTGATTCTTTTTTTGTTTTCTTAAATAGTTGTTCTGCAGCCTTTGCTCTTTCAAGGTCTTCTTTTGGAACTGGAATTCCTGCTTTTTTATTTAAGAAATAAAGATCACTATTAAAATATCTATTTTTTGCAGCATCATATAGGTCATCATTTGTATTGTATCTTAGTATTTCAAAATTTGGAAAATTTTTATTAAATAAGATTTTTGTTTTAAAATTTAAAATAGAGCCAATTTTTTCCCAGTTAAAATCATTTGTTGTTGCCAAAACAATTTTACCATTGAATTTTAATATTTCCTCTAAATCATTTTTAGCTTCAATATTAAATCCCTCAGAAAAAGAGGACGGTGTTGCGGGTAAGCAATATGGCTGTTCAATTTCTGTTGATGCATATTTTATTATGGACATCTTCGCATAATTTTTATCAATAGTTTTTGGCCCAGATCCTATGATATTTCTAACATTATTATGATCATATGAGCTTGTTTTATGTACTTTTATATTATATGATAAAATTTTATCTAAATCTATAATTCCAATATTAGAGTTATCTATTAAAAAAGCTTGTTTTATAAGTTCATTCTTGCCCTTTATTTTGATAGATACAGATCCATACTTATAAGTATTTGATGGCAAATATTTAGAAGTTTTTATTGCAGTATTTTTATCTAAAGAAGATGATGATAAATTTTCTGCAGAATCAATAAATACTGCATCTCCAACCTTTATATCTAATAGGCTAGACATGCCGCCTTTTATTTCAAGGACATTCTTAGTATCAGAGCAAGAAAAAAGTCCAGGAGATCCAGGCTGAATATTCTCTTCTATTTTTTTAACTAAAGATTTATCATCTAGAAATAATATATCAATTGGATACGAAACAGTTCCCATGTGATAGGATACGTCTGTTGCTTTTTTATATGGAAATAATAATCCAAAACTATTTCTGATATTTGAATAAGCCTGTAGACCGGCTGTCTTTTTCTCAAATGATTCTGCTATATCACAGATAAACGCAGCTTTAGTGGTACCATCTTTATCTAAAACTCCAACTATTTTGGCATTAATTAAATTATTAAAAGAAACTTTAAAATAATTATCTGAAAGCCTCTCATAAGAAGAGATTGATATACCTCCGTATTTTGCGGCTTTTTCAAGATTATTTTTTGGCAAGGTTGTTTTGATATATCCGTATGATGTGTTTTTTAATTGATCATTTAAATTTAAAAATGATAATTTTAAATTCTCAAAATTATTTTCTTCTAAATAAAATGAATCAAATTTTTTGTCAAACTTATAATATCTAGAATTACCTGCCTCACATACTATTTTATCACTAAAAAAATTTGGGGTTTTTGAAAGACAAAAAATATTATGCTTAGAAGATGCACAGGATTCAATCGCACCTATATCATCAGATACCACCAGAACATTGGAGTTATCTGGCAGGTCTTCATCATTAAATAAAAAATCAAAAAGCATATTTGACTCCGTTGGATCGTCTGAAAGTACAAAGCTTCTTCCGCCTGTAATATTGGCTGTAGGGCTTGCCGTGTCTTCAACTGTAAATTTTTCCGGTGTAAGAGAATCTAATCTAGGATAGCCTTCCTCTATGAAATCTCTATAGTTACCACGATCTTTCATGGATCCCATTTCATTTTCAGGATCACCAATATATGGCCAAGATAACTTTTTCACTATAACCTCTTTGAAAGTTCTTGTAGAACTACATTAATAAAGTAAGGATCTTTACCATTCAGAACATTTTTAACCAGACCCAAACTAACACCAATGGCAGCACCACCTGGATTTTTTTTACCAGAAATATCAATAACATTGAACTTTTTTATTTTACCCTTTACATTAATAAAAGATCTAGTTTGTGCGTCCGGAGACATTCTGCTTAGCATGATTTTAATAATCTTACTTAATTCAGTAGCAACATAAACTGGATCTCTTTCTAAAATTTGTGCTTTTTTTATTAAGTCATCTGACATGAGATTCTGCCTCTGCTCTTGCTAATTGATATGCCTGCATTTTTGCTGCAGATTCTCCTAAACTTTTAAAATTTTCTTTAAAAAAAGAATTAAACTTTAAAACTAATTCTGATATTTTTTTATCTTTATTTAAAATATCAGAATTATTAATTGTTTTAATTAAAAGATTAAACTGATAAGAGTAATCTACCTCTTCCATTTCTGCAATTTTTTTGATTAAAAAATCACCAAAATTTGCCAAGGCAACTTCACCGCTTTCGTCTAAATTATCAGATAAAGAAACCATAATATCTTTTAAATCTTTATATGGTGTTTTCTTCTTTTTATATTTTTCTACTTTAACAGTCAAGGATCCATCTCCTTCTTCATTTTTCATGAATGGTTGTCCAAGATAAGTTGCAGGAAAAATGTAACCCCTAGCACCAGTTTCTTCTTCTGAAATAGAATTAATAACTGGCATATTTTTTGTTTTTCTAAGCCTTTCTTCTTTTTTGGAAATATAAGATTTTTTATTCATTTTTTAATTTATTTAATATATTTTGTTTATCTCTTTTGGAAATATTAGAAGAATCATAAATTAAGTCATTTATATTAAATGATATTTTTGAAATACCAGAATCAAAAATATATTGATTATTTCCAGATTTAACCATAATTGATCCGGACCTAGTAGAGAAGGTGAAGACAACAACTCCAGGATTAGATTTTAACATTGTAGCAAGATTATTTGTAATAGCTATTGTTAGAACATACCCAACGGTCCTATTACTCTTGGCTGAAGTTAAAAGCACATTATTGGAATTTGGGTTTGTAATAATATCACGAATTTGAGCCAATGCCTGAATAAGACTAGGGGGCGGACTGGAGAGACTGCTACCATCGTTTATCTTTATTAATCCAGATCTATAAAGCATTGAGAATAAATCATAGGCATTTAAGTTTGGAGCTGAGCATGCTATGTTCAATGAAAATGAAGGCTGAGATGAGCTTGTTAGACTTGAAAGTTTTAATGAATTTGTTGCAGAATCTACAACAAAATTTGAACGATTTGAAACTGATATAATAGAAAGTGAATTGGATGAGCTAGTTGGCGTAGTAGTTGGCGTAGTAGTTGGCGTAGCAGCTGCTTTTGCTCCACCAGTTTGAGGTACAGCGGTAGCAGGACTGGAGGTATTCTTTCCGCCTATCTGAACAGAGGATACTGAAGTCTGACCAGAAGAGACAGTACTAGTTAAGTTTATTAATACTTCAAGATTTTTTACTGCTTTTAAAAAACTTGATAATTGCAAAACTAAATTCTTGGGAAGATTGTCTAGATTATATTTATTTTCAGATAAGGAATCTATATCAACGTCAAGTCCAACATTTACAGCTGGTTTCAAGTTTAAAAATTGTTTTATAATAGAAAAATCTGTTCCAGAAATTTCATTAATATTTTCTAAATTATTTGATATATCATTTATTAGATCAAATAAATAATTTTTTAAGGTTTCAGTATTAGATTCTCTTATTATCAGATGCTCTTTTTCTTTATACTTAGAAACAATTGCAGGATCTGCAGAAATATTTTTATCTTGCAAAAGATCCTCTGAATACTTTATAAGTGATGAGAATTTTTTAAAAGCAGAATTTATTTTATTAGATACTCTAGTTGAAAAAGAACTCAGAATATTGTCAACTGATGGCGAGACTGTTTTGTCAATTTTTTTAGCATCAGAAATACCAAGACTTAATTCTCTTTGCAAATAATTTGCACCAGGCTCTGCAACTAAAAATGATGTAAGAAGTCCCACTGAATCAGATACTAAGGATGGCATTGCTGCTTCAATCATTCCTATTGCATAGAATTCATTCATGCCACTTATAAACTTATGTATGGCGGTAGCAAAATCAGCTTCTGTAAATGAAGACTCTCTAATACTTGGGGCGGCAGGAGTGGCACTAGCTGGAGTAGTAGCTGGATTCAAAGGAGCCGCTGCAGCTGGTGCTGTAGCAGGATTTACTTGACTGATTTTTTGAAAAGATTTCATTATCTTATATCCTATTTTTCTCTTTACTTTAAGCTGGTGGCTCGCCAGGTGGAGGGCCACCAGATGGAGGAGACATGCCGGGTAGACCGCCGCCAGCATCTGCTCCGGGTGCTGCTCCAGAGGTTCCCTCTGGAGGCTCTGGAATGCCTCTGGTTGGATCTAGGCCTTGAATCTCAGAGAGTCTCATATTGCCAAGAATCTGTTGTTCTTTGGCAAATATTTGATCATCAATCATCTCCTCTCTAATTCTCCTTCTTTCTTCCTCGTATGATAGACCAAGACTTCTATGCAATGTTTGTATAGAGACTTGTTTATTACCAACAAAAGTTGAGATTTGCTGGACATAATCATTCATATCATATAGATTCATATGATTCCAATCAATAGTTGGGACCAATAATCTTTTCTCACCATCTTTGTATTCAAAAAAATCTTGAAGCTCACATATTGGTGCAAAGATTTTTCTTTCCAACCATTTTTTAATCATGTTTCTAAATACATCATATCTCTGTCTTAGAACATCTAATCCTACGGACGAAGATGCGTATGTAGCAGACTCCTGATCCATAAGGGCTTTTGGTGTCATAAGTCCAGTATAAATATTTTCTACGATGTGGGTAATATCTGCAGATATATCCATAGTAGCTCCAGAGAATCCAGCTCTCTCTATCTTTACTCCGGCATGTGTAACAATCTTAAAGTCTTTATCATATTGTGCTTCTTCTAACACTTGTTTAAATGCCTCAATATCAGCCTGGGTGGCCCTGTAGTCTCCATCCGCTCCCATTGTTACTAGAGTAAGTGGATTAATCATTCCATCTGCTTGTGCAAATTTTGATTCTCTCAACTTATCATATAACATTAAGTCTTTATAAGTAGAGACAATAATGGAGGTTCCACGAATATCATATGGTGAACTTAATAATTTTAAATGTGAAATATTAAAATCATCCAGAGGAATATTCATTCCTTTTTTTACATAATCAATAATATGAGAAGGAATAAATTTTCTCATTGATACATCAGCAGGTAAATTAGAGCTTACCATTCTTACTAAACCAGCATCTGGTCTTAAAGAAATTTGTGAGTGATTTCCTATAATGGATTTTTTAACATGAATAAAGTCTGGATTAAGAATAGTAATTCTATTCCAAACACCCATACTTTCGTCTAATTCTGCATATGGAAAGCTTTCTCCCATCTTCCAAAACTCAAGTGCCGCTCCATAAACAACAGAATATAGGTCAATTCTTTCTGCCATTTCCATAAAAAATTGTTGTACTTTTTTATTCTTACAAGTAATGTTAATCTTGCTTATAGGATAGCTGGAGTGAAGATTGATAGCATTTCTAACGATAGGGTGTGTATCGTAAAATACTCTATTCCAAGCATTCATTGTAACCCTATCTCTTGGTAAGTTAAGGTTTGCTAGCTGAAATAATGGAGAGTAAACTTCTGGTGCCAGACGATCATTATTATAGCCAGTTTGTGGGCCAGGCATAGGAGAAGCAACTGATGCCTTTTTATTAAAACCCTGTCTAAAAGAAGGACTGTGAGCTATAGAGGAGTAAAAAGTTGATTCTGTTTTTGCATCAGTCTGACTATTGACAGCCTCAGATATTTGAGCTCTTCTGACATCTGAAAGAGTATTAGCTGCATTTTTGCTAATATTCTGTGGTTGTCCTGGTGTTCTTTTCATTTTAAACTCTCCGATTTAATTTAGCTAGTACTGCTCTAGGATACTCATGATCTGTTTTATGTCCAGGTTTTATTGAAAAACCTTTTGTTATATCAAATTTATATGCCATATAAGCATACATGAGAGCCATAAGACCGTCGTTAGGGGTGCCTCCTTTTGAATAGGCTTTGATTGGCTGTCCTCCAACTACTCTTGTCTTAGTTTCCATGGATGTACAATGGTCTATTAACCACTCAACATATTCATAGCTTTTCCACGGAAATCTTATCCTTCCCTTCCTAAACTGATCAAATATTTCTTCAATTAATAAATCTTTATTATAAGAAATAATTAATTCGTCTTCTCTAAATTTGACTGCGTTAACCAAACTACCGCTTCCTTGTGCTCCCAAAAATTTATCTCTATAAATATATTGTAAATCATGCACAACATCTTGCCCAAAGAACCAGTCTGATACTCCTCTGTTTACATTGAATCTTCTATACATTTCTTGTATTGTTTCTTTTTTATAAGTAAAATCATTTCTTTTTAGCTTATGAGCATGTTCTATCAAAAGAGTTCCATCGGGCATGGCGGATAGGATTACTACACAGGAAAAAGACTGACCAACAGTAGAGTTTGGATCATCATCCTTTCCACCCCAGTCTACTCCTAAGTAAACAGATTTTTTACCAGATTCAATCTTTGTAGAAAATTCTCGATCTTGATCTCTACATTTATTGTAAATCTCATCTTTAGTTAGTGGCATACCTGCATCAGAATAAAATTCCCCAACAACCTCGTTGTTCCATAATCTTTCTGATTGAGATGGATTTATTTCTGGCATTAAATTTATAATATTTTCTTTTGCAAAGTAAGGAATGTATAGCTGATTAATATGGAATCCTGTAAACTTACATTCATCTGGGTTTTTAGAAGGAACCCATTTACCCATTTCAATTGCTTCTATTTTTTTCTGCTTTGTGCCGCAAAGTGGGCATTGAATAATATTATCATGTAACCAAATTGACATCCACCTTTTATCACCTGGCAGATAAAATGGATAAGTTTTCCGGCAGTTGATACATCCTAAATGATAATATCTTTGATCAGACATATCCCATATAGTTGAAAAATAACTATTTCTTTCCTTTGGAGTGCCATAGTAAACCTGAACACCCTGTCCTATTGGCCCATATTTTGCGGCAGTCAAAATCTTAGTAGCATTACCAACTGCGTGACCATACATATCTTGTATTTCGTCAAAGAAAACTACATCTGCAGTCATACCACGGATTCTATCTCCATCTGCTCCGAGAGACTCAATCCACAGGGTTCCTGTCTTGAATTGTTTCATTGTAAGATTGTCAACGGCATTATCAGATTTTAATTTATTTTTAGTGATAAAATCACCCTTGGCAGTCCTTACCATTGTCTCAAGTTTATCTTGAGAGAACTTTTTAGCCTGAGCTAATGCTGGAAATAGGTGTACCACTCTAATATTTGGACTGGTAAATAAGCCACTATTGGTAAAATAAAGATCTAATGCCGAACCCATGATGGTAGCACCAACCTGTCGACCTTTTTTTAGAACAACTGGCTTACCAGTCTTTTGTGTGGCTTCCAAAGCAATATAACGATAAATGTCAACCATGAATTTCCAACCTGTTTCTAATAGGTTGAAATCACTGCCATCTATCGTTAAATTATTCTGAACAAAATTTGCTGGATCGAAATCTAAAAAGCTATTAGCTAATTGATCTAAAATTTTATCTTCTTCTTTTTTCTTCATTCTTTAGGTGAGGCATGGAGTACGTAGTCTGCCAGATCATTTTGCATGCTGGAGCTCGTAGTCTCATCACTCACATATTTTACCTTATCTTCCTTTTCTTTTCTATATTTAGACAATTTTGTTTTCAACATTTTTCTTAAAGACTTAGGATTTATGTTTTTTTCTATTTTTTCAAACTTTAATTTTGGATCTCTTTTGCACTCATGAATAATGGCCTCAATAGATGCATCTGGTCTGGACTTTCCAAAATCAATTGCATATTCTACAAAGTTTTTTAAAATGCTCAGTCCTTCATCATCTAATACTTTTTTTGCCTTGCAAACTTTACATTCTTCGGTATCTGACTCATCTTTAACATGGTCACACTTTGCAGAGGCTGACTTTACCTGAGCAGGCTCATCTTTCATGGTTTTAATTAGATCAAAACCAACCCTTTGCCTTATGTCTGCCATCTTCTCTTCAATAGAGCCGAATTCTTTGTTTTTTATTTTTTTAAAATTATCAATAAAATTAGCGTCTTTTTTTAATGAGTCTGCAAAATCCTTCAACCAATTAGCTGTTGTGTTATAAGACTCAGCAGTATCTTGTCTTGTTATTTTCATGGTGTCCTATGCAAAATAATTTTTAATAAAATCAACGCCTTGTTTAGCATTATCAGATCCTTTTTCAGTTCCAGAATAAGATCCTCTATCTTTAAAAATATGAAACCCACTATCCATACAAACTTGCATTATAGCCAATTCTTCTCTAGGATTAATTGCATATTTTTTGCATAAAAAGTCATAGACCTCTTCCATGCTGTGGCCCGCAGAAATATGAGCATTAATCATAATTCCAGAAATAGCCCTCTCAAATGGGGAGACAGCAATGAAAATTTTGCTTGGTGTTGCAGCTTCTTTCTTAAGGTCAGAGTATCCGACTTCATTTCCTGCAGAATTAGTCCAAGATGGAACGCCATTACCGTCTAAACTTGCTTTCTTCTTAGAGTCATCTTTAAATCTATTTTTCAAAACATTAATATGTTTAGATAATTTTGCTACATCAGATATAATGCTAGTTCTGACTTTTTCTAGAGAGGAGATATCCAACACTCCATCTTGATCTTTTCTGATTACAGTAGAGATCTCTTTGTCCAATCTCTCTAGCCATGATTTAGCACGCTCACAACCTAAAGTTGTAGTTCCATCATGCTTTGGTATTTTTGATGGATAAGACCCATTGATATAGTCTATGAACATTTTAATGTTTCCATCATTTGCGTAATCGCCTTCTTCCTCTTCCTCCTCTTCTTCAAAATCGGATTCTTTTGCCTCAGAGCCTGGAATCATAGATATTTTTTCGTCACCATGCTCTTCAACAAATTTGGTTACGTCTTTATCCATTTCTATTAGATTCTCGCCTAGATCCCCCAGGCTCTCATCTCCCTCAATCATTGGTGCAAAAGCCTCTTCAACTGTGACAACCATATCTTCAGACTCCTCGTTATGAGGTTCTTCTAACATTAAATTATCATAAGATAAAACTTGTGCTTCTTTATAAACATAACCTGTTACATATCTACTCATAAAAACTCCTATCCAATTAGAGAATAAATACCATAATATACTGTACGATTATTATTATCAGAATAATCGTGTGGAGGTTGACCAAAACCTGGAGTAGAAGAGTTGCCAATAGTTAAAGATGGATACTCTGGACTTCCATTTAATGGAAACTGATTTGAAACAAAATCTGAGTTTGTTTCACTAAATTTACAATCAACTTTATTAGAGTCAAAAATCCTATCTGCGTAAGGGCATTCTTTGGGATCTTGAACTTGGCTCAGAGCCTCTAAGTTATCTTCTAGAAGATCTTCTGTCTCATTTGAATCCCAATCTATGGGTGTCATGAGCTTAATGGCGGCTACATCTGTGCCTTTGGCTATTCCTCCAGCACATTTACATCCACTTGAGATGGGTAGTCCTAATGGACATTTTTGCAGCAAGCCTCTAATCAAGATCTTCTCCTAAAACAAGATTTTTTATTAGTATAACTATTTTATTAAATCTAAATATATTGATACCATATTTTTAGAAATTAATAAATCTTTAAATTTTCCTATTAATGGGATAAATGGTAGCAGTTTTGTGTCAATTAATAGATTTAACAAAATATCATCATTTATACCAATTACTTTATCTATATTGGAT
>Ga0209107_10000638_pt1 | contig 20165 bp, 17 predicted proteins | sample LakErihyJuly2011_2_FD_187460 | JGI IMG/M metagenome (GOLD analysis project Ga0209107, IMG submission 187460) | Freshwater microbial communities from dead zone in Lake Erie, Canada - CCB hypolimnion July 2011 (SPAdes) (version 2) | ecosystem: Environmental > Aquatic > Freshwater > Lentic >...
AATAGAGTGGGTTAAGGATAGGGGCAAATCGTGCTCTTCTAAAGAATCGAGCAGACTTACAAAGTCTACCAAACTTAAATCGGGCTTTTTGCGGCTTTCATCTTTTAAGAAATTAAAAATAGAGGTGAGCATTTGCATCAACCAGGTTTTATCTGCCGATTGCAATACATAAGCCAATAAACCACCTCGAACCATCATTTTTTCGAACAAATTATGAAGTGTAAGGTTGGCGGCTTCTTTAATCCAATACTCTAAATCGTTGCTTAAGCGCTGAATTTGTTTTAAACTCTCGGTATTGAGTTCTGTTTCGGGCTTACGAGCAAGTTCATACAGTTTTCTGCGGATGGAGGTTCTTTCTTTGGCATCGTGGTTTTGCTGGCTAACCTCTACGCTAAACTTGGCAATATCCATCGAGTCTATTTGGTAAAAATCGTAATGCATCAATTCAAAAAGCAAGCCATCGCCACTATACGGAAATTGTTGTTCGGCAGCTACATAACGCAATAGGTTGATGATTTTTTTACCAAAGGGTTCTGTTAAAATATTCACCTTTTTTTTGGTGTTTACCGCAATATCTTTAAGCTGAAAATAACGGGCCAGCTCTTCACCCGAACGGTGTTCTTTATAAATAATCGCTATTTCTTGCGGAGCTACACCTTGTAAAATTAAGTCTTCCACTTGGCGGGTTATATGGGCAAATTCTTGGAATTGGCTACCATATGCTCTAATTACTGGCTTTACTTCGGAGTGGGCATAGTTTGCATTTTTAGCCAATAAATGCTTGCTTAAGCCCTGCAATTTTACCCGCTCTTTATTTTGCTCTATGAGCACCCGTGCGGTATCTAAAATATGCTGCGACGAACGGTAATTATCCGTAAGCATCACTTGGTATAATTGATGAGCATAGGTAGCGTGGTAAGCTTCTATATTTTGCACGTTGGCTCCCTGAAACCTAAAAATAGATTGATCATCATCGCCTACCACAAAAATATTGGGGGTATCCCAATAGCTAATTAAAAGTTGGATAAGTTCGTTTTGCGAACCGCTGGTGTCTTGGTATTCGTCTACCAATACATACTGAAAACGCTCTTGGTAATTGAGCAATAAGTACTCATCTTTTTTAAAAGCTTCGAGCACCCACAAAATCATATCGTCGTAATCGTAACGATTCATCTGCTGTATCAGTTTGCGGTAGGCCGGAAACTCCTTGGCAGCGGCACGTAATTTTTCGAGCGATTCTAAAAGGGTATTAAATACCGGTTTTAGTTCACCCGGCTGCTTATCTTTATATTTTTTCTGGTATTTATAGTCGGCATAATAAGAACTTCCTGGCTCCGAATCTTTTACCAGCTCAATATATTCATCAATTTTATCACTAATAAATTCGCCCGACCAATCTTCTCGTTTCATGGTGGCAAAAAGATTTTGCAAGCGTTTAATTTCGTAATACACATCGCCTCTAAAACGCTTTAAAGGGTGGTCTTTATCAAAACTATTTACCAATTTCCGAAACAAATCTATACGCTCCAAATCGGAGAGAACATCCAATTCTAGCTTGCCAAAATAATCGAGATTTTCTTGAATAATGTCGTTACAAAAAGCATGAAAGGTATAAATGTTTACCCGATATGCTTCGGGACCAATAAAGTCGAACAAGCGTTTACGCATAGCCACCGCACCAGCTTCAGTATAGGTAAGGCATAAAATATTATGTGCTTGGGTATCGGTATCGAGCAAAATTTTACCAATACGAGCAGCTAAAATTTGGGTTTTGCCCGTTCCGGGACCGGCAATTACCAATACCGGCCCATCTAATTGGTTTACGGCCTTTAATTGATTCTCGTTTAAAGAGGCTAAGGCTTGCTTAAATTGTTCGTTGTATTTATTGAGAATTTGCATACTGTTTAAAGGTACATAAAAGGATGAAAATGTGCTGATTTACGACCTTGATTGACACCTAAATTTTAAGCACGATGTTGTTGATACATTTTAAATCGATTTTTTATTGCATAATCTTTTTTATATGCTCTTTTGCAATTCAAAAAATGATTTCAATCATTCATATAGGAAATATATGTACTATCGAAATTACCGGAAAATTTGAGTAACTATTTAAATCCATTTGGCTTTGCAAAAGTAAGCAAGCACTCGAAAACTTGGCTGGCAAATAATTATCTTTATCGAAATTTAAACACACATGAGCGTATCGGCATTGGCCCAAACCCTAAAGGGATCTGAAATTATTAAAATCGGAGGGGAAATTAATGAGCTAAAAAAGCAGGGAGAAAAAATTGCCAATTTAACTATCGGCGATTTTGATCCGGCTATTTTTCCTGTACCAAACGGATTAAAACATGCCATTATTGATGCCTATCATGCCAACCATACCAATTACCCACCAGCTGATGGGGTGAGTAGCTTACGAGAACAAGTCAGTGTGTTTTTAGAAGAACGCTACCATTTAAACTACGCCCCTAAAGAAATTTTAATTGCAGGAGGCTCTCGTCCGCTTATTTATGCCACGTATTTAGCCTTAGTAGATCCGGGAGATAAAGTAGTATATCCGGCACCATCTTGGAACAACAACCACTATTGCCACCTTGCTGGGGCAGAAGGTATAGCTGTTCCCACCAAGCCCGAAAATTTATTTATGCCAACCGCCGATGAGTTGCGTCCGCACTTAGCTGGTGCCACAATGTTAGCTCTTTGTTCGCCTCTAAACCCAACCGGTACCATGTTTGGTAAACAGGCATTGGCAGAAATTTGCGACTTGGTTCTCGAAGAAAATAAAAAACGCAAGGCAGGTGAAAAGCCTTTGTATCTGTTGTATGATCAGATTTATTCTATGCTTACGTTTAACAATAAGGAACACGTAGACCCGGTAAGCTTGCGCCCCGAGTTAAAGGAGTATGTGGTGTACATCGATGGCATTTCTAAATGTTTTTCTGCTACTGGAGTACGTGTAGGCTGGGGATTTGGCCCGGAGGCTATTATCGGTAAAATGAAATCGATTTTAGGACATGTGGGGGCTTGGTCACCAAAAGCCGAACAAATTGCCACCGCTCAATTTTTAAAAGATACAGTAGCGGTAAACACCTACTTACACGCTTTTAAAATCCAGATTCAAAAAAGTTTAGACACCCTTTACCAAGGCATTAAACAATTAAAGTCGGAAGGTTTTTCTGTTGATGCTATTGAACCCATGGGAGCCATATACCTCACTGTGCAGTTAGAGTACGCCGGTAAAACCACTCCAGATGGTACCGTTTTAAAAACTAGTGCCGATATTAATTTTTACCTTATTAAAGAGGCTAAAATTGGCTTGGTTCCTTTTTCCGCCTTTGGTAACGGTACCGATGTAAACTGGTTTAGAGCTTCAGTAGGAGCTTGTTCATTAGCTGATATTGAAGAAATGCTACCTCGGCTAAAATCGGCCTTACAAAAATTACGCTAAACCATGGCTTTCGGAAAACTGTACCTTATTCCTGTTCCATTAGCCGATGAAACGGTAGCTGCTGTTATTCCTTTAGAACAAAGCATCCTGATCAACCAGATAAAACATTATGTGGTAGAGAACGAGAAAACAGCTCGACGTTGGCTCAAATACATGGGCTTAAAAACACCTCAAAACGAATTAGATATTTTAGTGTTTGATAAACGAAGTAATAAGCAACAATTGGCGGCTTACTTTAAAGCACTAAAAGCCGGAAACGATGTGGGCTTAATGAGCGAAGCTGGCTGCCCCGGTGTAGCCGATCCGGGTGCCGAATTGGTTGCCGAGGCGCACCGATTGGGTATAGAAGTAGTGCCATTAGTGGGCCCGAGTTCTATTTTGTTAGCCCTCATGGGTTCGGGCTTTAACGGACAAAGTTTCGCTTTTCAAGGCTATCTTCCCATTGATAGAGGAGCAAGAGCCAAACGCATTAAAGAATTAGAGGGCTTGGCCGAACGCTTAAACCAAACGCAGTTATTTATTGAAACGCCTTTTCGCAACAATCAAGTATTAGACGAAGTGTTGAGAAGTTGCCATCCACAAACCCCGCTATGTATTGCCTGCAATCTTACCTCAGCTGAAGAGTTTATAAAAACTAAAACAGTGGCCGAATGGAAAATACAGGTGCCCGAATTACACAAAAAACCAACTATTTTTCTGCTTTACAAGCGGGGCTAATTAGCCGTGAATGGTTTCTGATTTACCGTAACGTTGAATAACCTCGGCTTCGTAGTGTAGAAAATCTTGCCAACGTTTGTCCACATCAATACTGCCAGCATATTTTTTAGCCATACGTAAAAACATAGTATAATGTCCAGCTTCGCTAATCATTAGCTCGTGGTAAAAGGTTGCTAATTCCGGATCGTTAATATGCTCCGACATGACCTTAAATCGTTCGCAACTGCGGGCTTCAATCATGGCAGAAAATAGCAAGCGATCTACCAATTGTTGTTCGCGACTGCCTCCTTTTACTAAAAACTGAAACAATTCATTTACGTAATGATCTCGGCGTTCTTTACCCAATACAAAACCCCGAGCTAAAATGATATCATGCACCCGTTTAAAATGCTCCATTTCTTCTTGCGCTAGCATGGCCATTTCGTTTACCAAATCAGATAAATTGGGGTTTTGAACAATAATGGTGATGGCATTTGTCGCAGCTTTCTGTTCGCAAAAAGCATGATCAATCAATATTTCTTCGATATTACTTTCAACTACATTTTTCACCCACAGCGGGTCGGTGGGTAGTTTTAGTTTAAGAATAGTTCCTGCTTTTGCCATTGCTAGCTATATAAACTTTTACTCTCTATAAACTCTATAACCGAATCGGGAACGAAAAAGCGAATGCTCTTTTTGTCTTTAATGGCTTGGCGAATAAAGGTAGCCGACAATTCCATAATAGGCGTTTCGGTTATAATTACCGAAGGATGGGTAGCTAATTCTGGCAGTTCGGTTCCCCGACGTGGATAAACCATGATATGATAATCGTGAAGCAAAATCTCATAATTTTTCCATTTTTTTAAGGAGGCTAAATTATCGGAGCCCATAATTAAGTTGAAGTTATGTTCTGGATATTTTGCTTTAAGATGCGTAAGTGTATCAATGGTGTATGAAGGCTGTGGCAATTGAAACTCTACATCGCATACGCGTAAATTCTCGGTATCATCTATTGCCAAACGAACCATTTCTAATCGGTCATACGTATGTACTAGGGTCTCTTTCTCTTTTAAGGGATTGTGTGGCGATACCACCAACCAAACCTGATCGAGACCGGTATAGGTAGCCATATAATTGGCTATTATTAAATGCCCAGCATGTATAGGATTAAAGGAACCAAAAAATAAACCAATTTTCATGACAGGGTATTGGGTTTATTTAGCTAAAAAATCAAGAACCAAAGTTTCGGCCTGGGTACACGCAGTTTGCAAGTCGTTATTCTGTAAAATCACATCAAATTTACCGACATATTTTAACTCTTTTTCTGCTTTTTCTATGCGTTCGGCCAATTTTTCAGGGCTATCGGTAGCTCTACTTGTTAAACGCTCTATAAGCACTTCTAAAGAGGGTGGTTGCACAAAAACTGCCAACGCATGTTCTTCAAATTTCTTTTTCAAGTGAAGTCCGCCTTCTACATCAATATCAAAAATAACGTGCTTGCCTTCCTTCCATAAACGTTCAATTTCTGAACGTAAGGTGCCGTAAAAATTATCGGTATAAACCTCCTCAAACTCTACGAATTCTTTTTTGGCAATGCGGTGCAAAAACTCTTCTTTACTTATAAAATAATAGTCTTTACCATCAACTTCGTTACCTCGTTTAGCACGAGTGGTAGCCGAAACCGAGAAGGCTAATTGCGCTATTTTACCCAATAAATGATGCACAATAGTGGTTTTACCTGCACCCGATGGGGCTGAAAATATAATGAGTTTACCTTGTTGCATACCGCTATCTTTAATTAAAGTACGTTGAGTAGCTGTTCTTTAATTTTCTCTAATTCTTCTTTCATGTTTACCACCAATTGTTGCATATGAGCATCGTTTGCTTTAGAACCAATGGTATTAATTTCTCTACCTATTTCTTGTGAAATAAATCCTAATTTTTTGCCATTCGCATCGGGATGGTTGAGGGTGCTTATAAAATAATCGGCATGACTTTTTAAGCGGATTTTTTCTTCCGTAATATCTAATTTATCGATGTAATAAATGAGTTCCTGTTCGAACCTGTTTTGATCGATGTGTTCTTTTAAAAGATGTTCGTTCAAAATAGTTGATAGGCGTTCGCGAATGGCCGGAATGCGTTTTTTCTCAGCTATTTCTACCTCGGCCAAGCTGGTTAAAATATGCTGAATACGCAATTCTAAATCTTTTTTAAGCACGGCACCTTCATCGGCTCTAAACTGCTGAAAGGCTTTGGACGATTGCTGAAAGGTGTCTAAAATGAGTGCCCACTCTTCATCACTACCCGTTTCATCGGTATAGCTAATTACTTCGGGCAGGTTTAAAGCCAAAGAGAATAAATTATTACTTGTATCTCCCAAATTGGCCGCTGCAGCTTGCAATTGCATATAGTACGCCGCCAATTTAGCCTGATCTATTTGTGCCGTTTTGCTTTCAGACTGATTGTTTTCAATAGTAAGTGCAACGTATGCCTTTCCTCGTTCAATACTTTTGCTGCATTCGTTTCGCAAGAGCAATTCCTTATCGGAATAGGCTTTGGGCATTTTTAAAGAAAGCTCTAAAAATTTACTGTTTAGCGATTTAATTTCTACGGTAATTTTACTATTTTCCGCATCAAGAGTAGCTAAACCGAAACCGGTCATTGATTTAATCATTGAGCAAAGATACTATAAATTTGATTCTAGCCGAAGATAGGAATGCTTACTGAATGGCCAAAATAGCTTGGGACATTTGCTCTTTTACGGTAACCTTTAAGGTTTCTACATCTAAAACCGTTAAGCCTTTCACGTGTATTGGTGGAAGAAATATACAGGTAATAGTTCCCGGTTTTACCAATAATGGGGCTTTACGGGGCATAAGCTCTCGAGCATTAACCAGCACCATGGGCGCCAGAGGTGTTTGCGTTTCAATGGCTATGCGAAAGGCACCATCGTAAAAATTACCCAAAATCTCATCGGAGGTATTCATGGTACCCTCCGGAAAGATAAAAATAGATTGTCCGGCGGCTATTTCTACTTTTAGGGCTTGCACACTGGCTGCCCTACTTTCGGGGTTTTTGCGGTCGAGCATAACCACAACATTTTTGTACAATAGGCCAAAGATGGGCACTTTCGCCATTTCTATCTTACCCAAAGGCTTAAAAGCTTGGGGGGCTGCCAATACTACCGAAATGGCATCGAGATAGGAGCCATGGTTACACACATAAATGTAGGATTGGGTGGTATCTATGGCCTCTCTATTTTTTATTTTAATGCGGTACAAGCATAAAATGGCTACCCCCTTAGCCCAAATACGCAAACAAGTGAAAGATAAAGATTGTGCTTTTTTGCCCTTAAATAAGAGTTGAATGAGAATAATAAACGGAAACATCAACAGCATAAAGCTGATGAATACTACTAAGCCCCAAAGCAAATACAAACTAGCAAAAATATTTCTGATGATGCGCATGGTTTAAATACTTAAAGTTTCGCAGGCCTTTTCGGCCGCCATTTGTTCAGCGTTTTTCTTGTTAAAATCACGACCCAATCCTGCTACTTCGCCATCTACAAAAGCCTGTATGGAAAATAATTTTTCAGATTCGTCGTCTTCATTTACAAGCGGTTCAAAAGCAAACTCTTTCCCTTCGCGTTGGCACCATTCTATGAGTTTGCTTTTAAAATTGGTTTCGGTTAATTCCAATTGGTGTACATCTACGTGGTCTTGTATAATGCGATTAAGAATAAGGTCTTTGGTAAACGTATACCCTTTATCAAGATACACAGCACCAATAAAGGCCTCAAAAGCATCGCCCAAGAGCGAACTTTGTTTATTGCCGTAGTTTATCGTTTTAGCATCGTATTCAATTAACTCGTTAAAGCCGAGTTTACGGGCCAGTTGATTTAGGTTTACCCTACTTACAATTTTAGAGCGCATTTCGGTTAAAAAGCCTTCGTTTTTGTAGGGGTAACGTTTAAAAAGCATTTCGGCTACTACAGAACCTAAAATGGCATCGCCCAAAAACTCTAAACGTTCGTTGCTACTTTTGGTACCATTTTTTAAGGAAATAGCTACCGATCGGTGGCGAAAAGCCATTCGGTATAAATTTAAATTGCTTGGGACAAAGCCCAACATATTTTTTAGGCTCTTTGCAAACTTACGATGCGGAGATAAATAGAGATTGTATGCTTGAAAAATGCGCATCTAAAAACGTTAGTGAATCGAGTTGTACGATTAATTACAACGAATGTAAGAGAAAGTAAGGAAATTAGGCTTGATATTTTTTAAATATCACCGAGGCATTATGTCCACCAAAGCCAAAGGTATTGCTTTGTGCGGCACGAACTTCGCGTTTTTGCGCTTTATTGAAGGTAAGGTTCAATTTCGAATCAATCTCCGGATCGTCGGTAAAATGATTGATAGTGGGAGGAATAATATCGTTTTGCACAGCCAATATAGAAGCAATGGCTTCTACCGCACCAGCTGCACCCAACAAATGGCCCGTCATTGATTTGGTAGAGCTGATATTTAAACGATAAGCATCTTCGCCAAATAAACTTTGTATGGCTTTGGTTTCGCTGATATCTCCCAATGGTGTTGAGGTTCCGTGTACATTGATATAATCAATATCCGAAGTGCTCATACCTGCATCTCTCAAAGCGTTAGTCATTACCAATTTGGCACCTAAACCATCCGGATGTGGGGCGGTAATGTGATTTGCATCGGCACTCATGCCTCCACCAACCAATTCAGCATAAATTTTAGCGCCACGTGCTAAAGCATGCTCCAGTTCTTCTAAAACTAGAGTTCCAGAACCTTCTCCGGCTACAAAACCATCACGATCTTTATCAAAGGGGCGTGATGCTGTTTTAGGATCATCATTTCTGGTAGAAAGTGCGTGCATGGCATTAAAACCTCCAATACCGGCTTCGTAAATAATAGCTTCAGAACCACCCGAAATAATAATATCGGCCATGCCTAAACGCACATAATTAAATGCATCAATTAAAGCATTGGTAGAAGAAGCACAAGCAGAAACGGTTGAGAAGTTGGGACCACGTAAACCATATTTAATAGAAATATGGCCCGGGGCAATATCCAAAATCATTTTTGGAATAAAGAAGGGGTTGAAACGAGGGGTCCCATCGCCACCGGCAAAATTGGTTACCTCGTCTGAAAACGTTTTTAAACCGCCAATACCCGATCCCCAAATTACACCAATGCGGTTGGTATCAAGATTTTCGAAATCTAAACCCGCATCTTTTACAGCCTCATCGGTAGAGGCTAGGGCAAAATGTACAAAGGGATCTAGCTTGCGGGCATCTTTGCGATCCATAAATTGTTCAGGATCGAAGTTTTTAACCTCACAAGCAAATTTGGTTTTAAAAAGAGTGGTGTCAAAATGGGTTATTGGATTGGCACCACTTACTCCATTCAGCAAGTTATTCCAAAACTCAGGAACCGTATTACCGATTGGAGTAAGTGCACCTAAACCCGTTACAACAACTCTTTTAAGCGCCATTGGAGCGTATTATTTTACGTTTGTTTCTAAATAGGCAATAGCTTGACCAACCGTACCGATGGTTTCAGCTTGCTCATCAGGAATAGCAACATTGAATTCTTTTTCGAATTCCATGATAAGCTCTACGGTGTCTAATGAGTCGGCTCCTAAATCGTTGGTAAAAGAAGCTTCTGGAGTAACTTCTGCTTCATCAACTCCTAATTTTTCTACGATAATTGCTTTGACTCTTGATGCGATATCAGACATAGTTTTTATGATTTAAGGGTTAAATAATTCTGTGCAAAGAAAAATAAATAATATCAAATATCAAACCTTTTTGTTTTTGTCTTATACACATCGCCAATTAAACGCAAATGATGTTACTTTTGTATAGAAATAAATCGGAATAAAAACAGTGAATAAAATTACGTTAAAACTAGAACTCGATTTCGATTTCATTGTACTGGCCATTACTACCTCTTTAAAAGATTATAGGCTATGTTTTCACCTCAATAAATTCGCTCCGGCCAATTTTATGCGGGTTGATGAATTGGCCCTACCCCTATCCGATAGCCATACTGTAGCACTATTTAACAGATATACGTATCTGCCAGAAAATAGCGATACAGAATTTTATCTCTTAAGTAATAAGGGTTCGGAGGGTTTATTAATACCCGAAATGAACCGCGTAGATTACTTTTTAGTGATTAAAAATTTTATTGATGAGGAGGATTTAGAAGCTTGGATAAACCATTTAAAACAAATTCCTGAAGTGCTAGCTGCCGTAGAAGTTGATGTTAAAAAGTTGAAATCCAAAGAAAATCTGCTATTTTAGCGCTGTTTATAATATAGGTGTACCTCATACACTCATTTTAAAATACCATTCAAACACACCCTGCATGAAGCAAGTTCAAAGTAGAACTAAAATTGTGGCCACCATGGGCCCGGCATCTTCCCAAAAAGAAATGCTCATAAGTATGATAGAAGCCGGATTGAACGTATGCCGCTTAAACTTTTCGCATGGTAGTCAAGAAGTTCATCAAAAAACCATTAACACCATTCGCGAAATTAACGCAGCATATAAAACCAATGTGGGTATTTTGGCCGATTTACAAGGACCAAAAATTCGTATTGGTATGGTACAAGAAGGCGGTATACAACTCGTAAATGGCGCACAAATAACCATTACTACTACCGAGCAAATTGGCGATAACGAAAAAATATACATTACCTACGATACTTTCCCGAACGATGTACGCCAAGGAGAAATTATTTTATTAGATGATGGCAAGCTACAATTGCGTGTGCTCACTACTAATAATAAAGATGAAGTGCTTTGCGAAGTGGTACATGGCGGTATTTTAACATCTAGAAAAGGGGTAAACTTACCCAACACCAAGGTATCGTTACCTAGTTTAACCGAGGAAGATTTAAGTAATTTACATTTTGCCCTTAAAAATGATATTGAGTGGATCGGGCTTTCATTTGTGCGTGATGCCAACGATATTGTGGAATTAAAGCATATTATTGCCCAAAGTGGAAAACCAGCTCGTGTAATTGCCAAAATAGAAAAACCAGAAGCCATTGAAAATATAGATGAAATTATTTCGGTAACCGATGGGGTTATGGTAGCACGTGGCGATTTGGGTGTAGAAATGCCCATGGAGCAAGTGCCCGTATTGCAAAAAATGATTGCTAAAAAATGTCGTGCAGCAGGTAAACCCGTAATTGTGGCCACACAAATGCTCGAAAGCATGATTACCACACCACGCCCAACCCGTGCCGAAGTAAACGACGTGGCCAACTCGGTATTAGATGGCGCCGATGCCGTAATGTTAAGCGGCGAAACCTCGATAGGTGACTTTCCGCTAATTGTAATTGAAACGATGCAGAAAATTATTACCAACGTAGAAGAAAATGCTTACCACTACAATACCCAAAAAGTACTCGACCAAAACTCAAGTACCTACATGGCTGATGCGGTTTGTGGAACCGCAGTACATTTAGCCGAACAAACCCACGCCGTAGGTATTGTATCTATGACTTACTCGGGTTATACCGCATTCGAAATTTCTAGTCACCGGCCCAAAGCCAGTACCTTTATTTTTACCAGTAACCGCAACCTACTAAACGCCTTAAGTTTAGTATGGGGTGTACAAGCATTTTATTACGATAAATTTGAAAGTACCGACAATACCATTAGCGAAGTAAACACCATACTCAAAGCCGAACACTTAGTAAAAACCGGCGACGTAGTAATTAATACTGCCGCCATACCTATCAAGAATAAAGGCAAAACCAATATGGTAAAAGTGACCGTGATAGATTAAAAAACTAACCCTTTCATAAAGTAAAGCCCCTTAACATTTTACTAGGGGCTTTTTTAGTCGCAAAAAATGGTGCAACAAGTGCCTAAATAGTGGGTCAAAAACTATAACTAAAAATTATTTTTTTCCGAGTTTTCCACAGACATAATTACTTACAAAACAAGTACTTATAAAAATATTTTTCGCGTGGTGATTGATTAGACTTCGACTTGTGGAAAACTCAAATTGAGTGCATAGAACGGAAAGAATAAATTTGGAGAAAAACCCCGTAGATTTTTGTCGAGAGGGTCGGTTTAATTCAATAACAATTTAATTCGCAGTACAGGGCATGGGTAAAACTCCTACAAAAGCAAAAGCTACCGGTAAAGGTTTAAGCTTTCCACGTTATTTCACCAAAGATGGGGTGAACGTTTATGATCTTTTCCAATACGAAAAGCGCTCTTCAGTAATTCGCAATCCGGCAGGCGATGCCGTGTTCGAAATGAATGATGTAGAAGTGCCCGCCAGTTGGAGTCAAGTAGCAACTGATATTTTAGCACAAAAGTATTTCCGGAAAGCCGGAGTACCACAAGCAGACGGTAGCTTAGGTTCTGAAAAAAGCATAAAACAAGTAGCACACCGCATGGCCGACTGTTGGAAACAATGGGGCGTACGTTACGGCTATTTTGCTAGCCCTGCCGATGCACAAGTATTTTACGACGAATTGGTATACACCATCGTGGGTCAGTTGGCAGCGCCAAATTCACCGCAATGGTTTAATACTGGTTTACACAACTCTTACGGCATTACCGGAAAACCACAAGGGCACTATTTCGTAGATCCAGAAACCGAAGTGTTAAGCAAATCGACCTCAGCTTATGAGCGTCCGCAACCACATGCTTGCTTTATCCTTTCGGTAAGTGATGATTTAGTAAACGATGGCGGTATCATGGACCTTTGGGTTCGCGAAGCCCGTATATTTAAATATGGCTCCGGAGTGGGTACCAATTACTCACAAATTCGTGGCGAAAACGAAAAATTGTCAGGTGGTGGTTATTCATCGGGCTTAATGTCGTTCTTAAAAATTGGCGACCGTGCAGCCGGAGCAATCAAATCGGGTGGTACCACCCGTCGTGCAGCCAAAATGGTATGCTTAGATTTAGATCACCCAGAAATTGAAGGTTTTGTAAACTGGAAAGTAGAAGAAGAGAAAAAAGTAGCGGCTTTAATTGCTGCCGGTTATTCTTCCGATTACGAAGGTGAGGCTTACCGCACCGTATCTGGTCAAAACTCAAACAACTCGGTTCGTATTCCAAACACATTCTTTAAATCTTTAGAAAATGGCGGAAATTGGGATTTAATCGGTCGTATTAAAGGCGATGTAATTAAATCTATCTCGACAGAAAAATTATGGCAAGATATTGCCTTTGCTGCTTGGGCATGTGCCGATCCGGGTGTACAATACGACACTACCATTAACGAGTGGCATACTTGCCCCGAAGGTGGTCGCATCAATGCATCAAATCCATGTTCAGAGTACATGTTTTTAGATAATACCGCATGTAACTTAGCTTCTATTAACCTAGCACACTTTTTCAATAAAGAAACTTTAGTTTTTGATGTAAAAGGATTTGAGCACGCTTGCCGTGTATGGACCGTAGTATTGGAAATTTCTGTATTGATGGCACAATTCCCATCAAAAGAAGTAGCCCAATTATCATACGATTACCGTACTCTAGGTTTAGGCTATGCCAACCTGGGTTCTATTTTAATGGTAGCCGGTATTCCGTACGATAGTGAGCAAGCCCGTGCCATTGGTGGTTCTATTACCGCTATTATGACCGGTACTGCCTATGCAACTTCAGCAGAAATGGCTAAAGAATTAGGCACCTTTACCAAATACGAAGAAAACAAAAAACACATGTTACGTGTAATGCGTAACCACCGCTATGCAGCCTATAATGCAAGCACTGCCACATATGAAGGTTTAGAAATTACCCCTCAAGGTATCGACCCTAAATACTGCCCTGATTATTTATTATCAGCTGCCTGCAATTCGTGGGATAAAGCAGTAGAATTAGGCGAAAAATACGGTTACCGTAACGCTCAAACTACCGTAATTGCACCAACCGGAACCATTGGTTTGGTAATGGATTGCGATACAACCGGTGTGGAACCAGATTTCGCCTTGGTAAAATTCAAAAAACTATCGGGTGGTGGTTATTTCAAAATTATTAACCAGTGTGTACCAGCTGCTTTACGCAACTTGGGGTATACCGAAGATCAAATTATTACCATTGTAAACTATGCAAAAGGTGCTGCTACTTTAGCAGGAGCGCCACATATTAATACACAAACCTTAGCCGACAAAGGCTTTACACAAGACGAAATTGAGAAAGTAGAAAAATCACTGCTTTCTGCTTTCGAAATTGGCTTTGTGTTTAACCAATGGACCTTAGGCGAAGATTGCTTAAGACGTTTAGGTTTCAAACCAGAGCAATACAACGATTACGATTTTAATTTATTAAGAAACCTAGGCTTTAGCCGTCAGCAAATTGCCGAAGCTAACGAATACATTTGCGGCACCATGACCATAGAGGGCGCTCCATTCTTAAAAGAAGAGCACTACCCGGTATTTGATTGCGCCAACAAATGTGGTACCAAAGGCGAACGTTATATTCATGCACACGGCCACATAAAAATGATGGCAGCTGCACAACCATTCTTATCAGGAGCAATTTCTAAAACCATCAACTTGCCGAATGAGGCTACCGTTGAAGAAATTAAAGATTGCTACGAATTATCGTGGAAATTGGGTACCAAAGCCAATGCGATTTACAGAGATGGTAGTAAATTATCACAACCATTATCAACCAAATCGTCGGATTCTAAAGAGGATGTGTTAGATACTGTGGAAGATGTGTTGGGCGAAGCGGCAAACGTGAGATTAAGCGACTTAACGCCTGAGCAAGTATTAGAAGCAGCTCGTGCTATTTTAGATCGTTCTACCGATACGCATTTCAAACGCCAATTATCATCGGTGGTAGAGAAGAAAAGCATGCCTGCAAAACGCAGTGGCTTTACACAAAAAGCAGCTGTTGGTGGCCAAACTATTTTTGTGCGCACCGGCGAATACGAAGATGGAACCTTAGGCGAAATCTTCGTAGATATGCACAAAGAAGGCGCAACCTTCCGTTCATTAATGAACTCCTTTGCCATTGCTATTTCGGTAGGTTTACAATATGGTGTGCCTTTAGAAGAGTATGTAGATAAATTCACCTTTACCCGTTTTGAACCATCGGGTATGGTAAGTGGCCACGATAACATCAAATCGGCTACCTCTATTATCGATTATATTTTCCGCATGTTGGGTTACGAATACTTAGATCGCCAAGATTTGGTACACGTACTTACCGAGAAAAAAGTAGTATTGGGCAATCCTCAAATACAGGATACCGATACCAATCCGGATAGCAGCAACGTGTTGGAAACAGCCAAGGTAAGCGAAACCGTTACGGTAGGTGATAAGACCCTAAAACCTGTATTGGATATTTCGGGTGGTGGCCAATCAGACGCACCAGCATGTGGCAATTGCGGACACATTATGGTGCGCTCGGGTACTTGCTACAAATGCTTAAACTGTGGTACACAAGGCGGTTGTTCATAATAGCTACCTAAATACCAATAAAAAAGCCCTCCCGAAATTCGGGAGGGCTTTTTTGTGCTTTTTTAAAGCCTAAACACAATGATATGATGCGTTGCAGCTGTAGTAGTTAACCGAATTGGATTATCAATCATTCCAATAGAAAAAGAGGCAGGATCAGCATCAAACAAACCGGTCCATGAGGCAAAGGTATAGACTCCTGTACTTACATTTACTAATTCTTTTGTCACCAAAACGCTACCATCGCTATTATAGGCAATATAGTTGAATGTTAATACGTTACTGCTTACGCTGGTAATTTCTAGTTTAGCATAATGTATTTTGGGTGCATCGCCTTTTAAAAATAAAATGCTGCCCACTTTAAAATTTCTGGCATCGGCCGCATTGTCGTAAAAAATATAAGTACCCGTATTTTGGGCTGTTAATTCCGCTTCATGGGCTGTTATATCCGTTAATCCAATTTGGTCAAAAGTAATAGGAGGAGTTGTTTTTTCGTCTTTTTTACATGCGCTTGTAAACATACTTACACAGCTTACAAGCAATAAAAGGATTTTAGCACTGGTTTTCATAATTTTTGGGTTTTAAAAAATATAACGAAGAACCTGGGTGTTTGGTATAGTGCCCTCTAATTTAAACGCTAAAATTACCCTTGATGCTAAATGGCTGTATTGTAAATACCACAAGAAATGAGTTATTTTACTCATGCTTTTAAAACTGCTTATTTCCGCTTATATACTAGCCAACGTGTTCGTAATTTGGGTGGTAAAATCAGTATTAGAAAAACGACTAAGCAATAAAATCGCTATATGGCTTTATAGCATCTCTTTAAGTTTTTGCCTTACCTTTATGTTGGCATTGGGTGTGCTCGTTTATTTCCTCCAACACGTAAATTAAGGCTTATGAAAAGATGTAATTTGGCAGGTATTGGCTTACTAGTATGTGGTGTGCTCAGCCTGAGTAGCCTACATGCGCAAGTGAAACAATCGTTTATTCAAACGCTAGAGCAACCCAACTACTGGGCCGATTCGGTTTTTAAACGTTTAAGCCACAAACAACGCATTGCTCAATTGTTTTTTGTACGGGCACATACCGATAAGGGCAAAGCCTACGAAGATTCTATAGCCCGAGTAATTAAAAAAGAAAAGATTGGCGGCCTGGTGTTTTTTCAAGGGGGTCCACTAAGACAAGCGGCACTTACCGCTAGCTACCAAAGCCTTAGCAAGGTGCCCCTACTTATTGCAATGGATGCCGAGTGGGGAGTGGGCATGCGTTTAGACAGCACCATAAGTTACCCCTACCAAATGACTTTGGGGGCCGTTCAAAACAATCAGCTCATTGAAAAAATGGGGAATCTAATTGCCCAAGACATGAAACTACTAGGTATGCATCTTAATTTTGCCCCGGTAGTAGATATCAATAACAATTCTAAAAATCCGGTTATTGGCTTTCGTTCTTTTGGCGACGATAAATACAAGGTTGCTGAAAAAGCCAGCGCCTATTTGCGTGGATTGCAGGAAGAAGGTTTGTTAACTAGCCTTAAACACTTCCCTGGCCATGGCGATACCGACCTAGATTCTCACTTCGATTTGCCCCAATTACCTTTTACTAAACAGCGATTGGATAGTTTAGAACTCTATCCATTTAAACAATTAATCGCCGCAGGTGCTAGTGGTGTTATGGTGGCGCACATGAATATTCCAAGTTTAGATAGTACAGCAAACCTACCATCAACGCTTTCTAAACCCATTATAACTGAGTTATTAAAGAAAGAATTGAGCTTCAAGGGACTTGTAATTTCAGATGCCATGGGTATGAAAGGAGTGGTAAAGTATTTCCCTGATGGCGAAGCAGATCTACGGGCAATACTAGCCGGTAACGACGTGTTGGAGCTTTCCGAAAATTCGGAAAGGGGAATTAAACTAATTCGGAAAGCTATTCGCAAACATCAACTAAGCTGGGAGGATATTAATGAACGGGTAAAAAAAGTACTCGTAGCAAAATATTGGGCTGGATTGGCAAAACCATATCAGCCCGATTTACAAAACTTGGTATCGAATTTAAACCGAGTAGAGGCGTTGGCCTTAAAACAACAATTGGCTGACGAGGCGATAACTGTTTTAACAAGTATGGAGGGTATTCAATCAATCTCAAAAACCAAAAAAACAGCGATTATTAGTATTGGTTCGGGCGCTGAAGAGGTGTTTGAGTGGGATTTAAAAAACTACTTCAGCAACATTGCTATCATAACTGTTGCCAAAAATGCAAGCGCTAAAGACTTGGAGCAGATTGAAAGCACATTAAAAAACGTGGAACGAGTGATTCTGAGCATACACGATACCCGTAAGCGGCCAGCACCTACTCTCGATTATAGCCCATCTGTTCATACATTTATAGAAAAAATAAGCCCAACTGTACAAGCAACAGTGGTATTTGCTAGCCCCTATACACTTAGTGGTTTACCAAAACCTCTGCTTAACCACACCCTAGTACTGGCATACCAAAACAGCGTAGAATTGCAGCATGCAGCAGTAAACATACTTTTAGGGGAGTTGAGCCCTAAAGGAAAACTACCTGTAAATGTAAGTCCCCTTTTTAAAAACGGAGCTGGCCAATAATTAAACCTTACGGAGTTTTAACACCCCTAGGCCATGTAAACCCTTAATAATATAATACACGGGGTCGATTTCGAACCAGCGTTGGGCAAAATTAGCACTGTTAGGGTACATATGGTGGTTATTTTGGAATAACTCCCCCAACATCAACACATCTATTGGGGTGGTATTTTTAGAATGATCGTGGTTGTTAAAATTGGAATAACCATACATGTGGCCACACCAATTTACAATTGCTCCTTGTATGGGACCCATTAAAAAATGGATAGGTAGGAATAAAAACATCCACCACTGGGTTGCAAAAATGACATAGAAAATAACGTATAACACACCAAAAGCTAGTCGAGAATAGGTACTCGAACCAATGGTATCTATAAGTGGCCATTCCGGATAATTACCTTTAAACTGGCTTTCGGGTTCTTTAGCTCGAAGCAAAAACTGCCGAAAAATACCACCGGTGGTATACATCATAATAAAAATGTTTTTAAAATAATGGGGCGAATGGGGGTCTTTCTCCGTATCGCTGTAGGCATGGTGCATGCGGTGCAACACGGCATAGGCTCTGGGGTTTAAAAAACTAGAGCCCTGAAAGATAAAAGTGAGAATATAAAAAAACTTCTCCCAAAACGGATTGAGTGTAAACATTTTGTGAGAAGCGTAGCGGTGTAAAAAGAAGGTTTGGAAAAAGAGGGAAAGAAACCAATGGGCAATTAAAAAAACAAAAATAATCATGCACGTATCGTTTTTAGCGGGTTGAGCTATAAGGATACGGTTTATTTATCAGATACTCAATATTTTATTAAAAAAATGCCATATCATTTGAAAGATATGGCATCTGTGCGTAAAGGATAGTTGAGAGCTTATTTTGTAGAGCCTGCACCGAGTACCCAAGCCACAACAGCCCCGGTAATTGTGGCCATTACGGTTGCGGCTAAAATGTCTACCGCTACTGCATTTAGTGTACTAATGTTGGTAGTGCCATACATGGTGAAATCTATAGCACCGGCCACTAAAAAGCCAATCCAGGCACCTGTTTTGGCGCCAGATCCGGCGGTTTTAACCTGCCCTACGCAAGAAAAAATATAGGAAAGAAAAAATCCATATAATAAACTGCCCAAACCAATTGACCAGAATAACATGTCTACACGGTTTACTCCCAAAGCCAAACCGGCATTTTCTTCCATGTAATTCATTAATAACATTCCGTAAACAAGCCAGCCTAATAAAAAATAAACAATACCGCCTAAAATACCAGCTAAAAAGTAGTTTTTTGAGTTCATAAATCAATGAAATTAAGTGAATAATGAGTTAATTAACACATAGGTTATGCTATTCATCTATACAATAAATACCGAACCTGATATATTATTCTTAACGTAATTGGATAAATAATATTGGCTGCTTGGTAAAATTGCACTAATGATTTGAAATTTAAGAGAATAAGGCTATCTTTGCAGTCCCCAATTTTTGGGGATTACATAATTTATTAATTAAATAAACAAAAGCAAGTGAATACGTTAAGTTACAAAACTGTCTCTGCCAAGAAAACGACCGTTAACAAACAATGGGTAGTTGTTGACGCTCAAGGAGAGATTTTGGGGCGCTTGTCTTCTAAAATCGCAATGATTGTAAGAGGAAAAAACAAGCCATCGTACACCCCACACGTAGACTGCGGAGATAACGTAATTGTTATTAATGCAGACAAGGTTAAACTGACCGGAAACAAATTCAGCGAAAAGCAATATGTTTCCTATACCGGCTATCCAGGCGGTCAGCGTTTCATTTCTCCAAAGGAGTTAATGGTAAAACATCCGGAACGTGTAGTAGAAAAAGCCGTTCGCGGTATGTTACCTAAAAATCGTTTGGGCCGTGCAATTTACAAGAACCTGTATGTATATGCAGGAACTGATCATCCGCACGCAGCTCAAAATCCTACA